>Ga0256840_1001278_pt1 | contig 24094 bp, 27 predicted proteins | sample 355202metaG_FD_185969 | JGI IMG/M metagenome (GOLD analysis project Ga0256840, IMG submission 185969) | Hydrothermal vent microbial communities from Mid Atlantic Ridge, Atlantic Ocean - 355-202 | ecosystem: Environmental > Aquatic > Marine > Hydrothermal vents | place: Atlantic Ocean: Mid...
CCGTTTCCTATCGCCGCGCCAGATCAGATGCTTTTGCCGTCTGGCATGATATCACGTGTGAAATTGCATTCGGATAAATTTGGCTGTTCGGAAAAACTCAAACTAAGCGCAACAACTTGACGATGCCGTTCGAACTGATCTCGCAGCGCTATGAGCAAGGCTCGACACTTATCACCAGCAATCTGCCCTTCGAGGAATGGACCGAAACCTTCGGCACCGAACGCCTGACCGGTGCGTTGCTTGATCGTTTGACCCACCACGTCAACATCCTGGAAATGAACGGTGAAAGCTACCGGCTCAACCAAAGCCGCGCAAAGCGCCGCACACAATAATTGGCCTGACGGCCAATGCGCCTTGGCACGTGCTTGCTACATGAGGGTCGCACGCACCAAGGCGCGACAACCTCAAACACCGTAAATCAACTGAAAAATAGCGCAAAATCCATGCGTCCCAAGTGGCATACTTTTACGCCGCCCTTTGGCAGGTTTTTACTCCGCCGTTGACATCCCCTCCCCCCCCCTCTATTGAGGGGGTCAAAAAGGGTATGTCCTGTTGTGGAGTTACACGAAGCCGTCAGGAATGCGAATTCCTACCTTAGGAAATTCTGATAGAAAGTATAGAAAGTAAAGAGCAATTCAATGACCGAAAAAACACCTAAAACCCCTGAAACGCTTGTTGAATTAAGGTCCGGAATCATGGACATGTTGGCGCTGGATAGCGTCGAATTGGACGTGTCGCTGGCGCAGGTCGGCATCGACAGCCTTAATGTTGTAGAGCTGATTTTAATTTGTCAGCAAATCTATGTCCATGTCACAGATTTCGATGAGATCGACATTGACGAAAACACCACACTGCGTGAAGTCGATGATCAAATGCAGGCCCTCTCTTTGGTCCCGGCCTGATCGTGATGCTGTCAGCAGATCACATATCGGTTTCGTACAAATCGCGCCGGGGGCCAGTGTCCGCAGTCAGAGACGTTAGTCTGAATTGTGAGCCTGGAACCCTGACGATACTGCGCGGCCCCAGCGGGAGCGGAAAGTCCTCCCTGTTTTCAGTTCTCTCTGGGATCGCGTCGCCTGATGAAGGCGAGGTACGGCTCTGTGGGTATCGGCTGAATGCGTTGTCAGAGCGCGAAAAGACATCAATGCGGCGCGGGGATTTGGCCCTGATATTTCAGGCTTATAACCTTTTGCCGTCGCTCTCGGCCTACGAGAATGTAATTTATCCATTACGCCGAGCAGGTATCAAAGATGCCGATGCCCGAGCTCAAGCGGCTCTTGAACATCTTGAAGTGGCGCACCGTTCTGACATGCGGCCGGGGCTTTTGTCGGGCGGTGAGCAACAACGCGTTGCCGTTGCCCGCGCACTTGCGCTGAAACCCAAAGTGCTGTTGGGGGATGAGCCTACAGGCGCATTGGATCAGGAAAATACCGAACATGTGATGCGTACCTTGCGACACATGGTCGTCGATGGCGGCACCACCGCTTTCATCATCAGCCACGACCCATCGGTCATAAAATACGCTGATCAGATCCTCGAACTCAGAGAAGGAAGGTTGTCCCATGTCTAAATGGATCCAAACCACTGTTCAGGCGCTTGCCATGACTGCGCTACCATTCATGGTTGATGCGGGGTCTGCACCAACAGTATTTGCACCCGCCAATGCCACGGCGTTGCGCGATCAGGGTGAAACCCTTGAAGGCCAGACCGTCGATGTCGAAACCGCCCGGCGAATAGCGTTGGTTGTTGTCGACGATGCTAGCCGTCGAACCGATGGGACACTGGAACAAATTCAAGCCGATCAGGCGCGGGTTCAAAAACTGGCGGAGCTCACAGGGAGCGATCCCGAAATTCTAGCGATCCATGCGAACCTGTTGGGTGTCGAAGCCGGTATCGAAAAGAACTTGATGCGGGTGTTGACCTTGGCCAAAGCGTCTTCGCGGGCGTTGGATAAACTTGTTCGCGACAACCCTGAGATCGGCGGCACCTATATGCAGCGCGGGTTGAATGCCTTGCATTCGCCCCCGATTGCTGGGCGTATCCAAATTGCCATCGACGACTTTGAAAATCTGTTATCGGGCGAATTCGATCTGTCCGATGCAGGACGGGCCCAGATACGGCTCTTGCTGGCGCAATCCTATCTTAAGGCGGGTCGCGAACATGATGCAAAGCCGCTGTTAAACCGTGTTGCGCAGGCGAATGTGCCGCGTTGGTCAATCGCCGCTCAATCCGTTTTGGCAGGTCTGTAAACGTGACACACGCCGCTTTGACATATCAAGAGCCGACGGCCAAAGGCGTTGTTGCCGCCCGCTTAAAAACTCGTGACGGCGCAACGCTTGCCTTCAAAACGTTTCCAGCACGCCGGCAGCAAAAGGGCACTGTTCTTGTGCTGCATGGTATGGGTCTGAACGCTGCCCTTTATTCGACGCTGGGCAGCATGCTCGCGGCAAAGGGTCTGGGCGTTGCGTTGATGGATTTCCGGGGTCACGGGGACAGCAGTGGAAAAGTTGGCGATGCCACTGGACCAACAACCTACCGCGAAGATCTGCGAGAAGCCGTGGCTGCGTTTGGGTCGGACGGGCCGTTGTTCATTTTTGCTCATTCCGGTTCTGCTGTGGCTGCGATAGATTTGCTAAGCCAACCAGATGCGCCAAAGATCGCGGGTCTTGCTATGGTTGCCCCGACGATCTCAGGGGACAGAGGGCTGACCCGCTCACCTAATCGGGGTCTGGATATAGGGTTGATGGCACGCAATATGCTGCGGTTTCGTCCCGAACGCGGCATGAATGACGCCGCAGCCGAGTTTTGTCCCAATTTCAACTTCAAGAAATTTCTGTTGGCCCGCGTCACTGGTCTAGGCCGCTGGATGCATGTTTTGAGTTTTGTGTCGACCCGGCCAGGAGACGCGCCCTTTCGTTACACAGCCCGCGCGGCGCTCAACATGATTTCGACCTGGTCAGATACAAATCTTGCCAAATTGCAGTGTCCGGTCTGTGTCATAACTGCCGAACAGGACCCTTTTGTGAATGGCGAGGCCATAGCAACCCGCTTGCCTTGGGTATTGGGGCCGCAGGCCCAGCTGCGCCACGAAATTCTATTGCGGGGGGATCATTTCACCGTCACCCTGTTTGCAGTCCCTCTGTTTGTCAAATGGTTGTGCGACATCTGCCGACCCGTTAAAACGGAGCATGTAGTATAAATACGCACCCTGATTTCAACGCACAACCTACATTGGCCGGATCTGATATGGCCACCCAGTTGGCAGATCTGTTGACCTATGGTTTTGTTGGCTTGGCGGACCCTGTCACCGCGCCAGCACCTTTGCCTAAAGCGGCAACGTGGTGGCTTGCCGATGATGCCTGCGAGGCACCTGATTTTCATGAAGTATCGCCCCGCTTGCGATCTGTGGTTCTGACATTGGGCGCGCCCGTGGCTGATCGCCGCTTGCTAGGCGCGATGGTTGCACTCACCGTCCAAAAGAGTGACGCGACCCACAATGTGATTTCACTACCGCCACCTGAACGGCATGAGGATATTGCAGAACACTTGACCCGTGGTGCCTCGAGTGAGGTGACACGTCGTGCCCAGATGATGCGTGAATGCCGACGTCAGCGTTTGGGCCTGTCCGCAAATCTGAGTGCGGATGAAATCAATGCTGCGATCTATACAGCCTATATCGTGCCGGTTGCTGAAGTCGCGATTGCACAGTTGTTCAACGATAAACCGCAAGTGCGGGTCAGCGCAACGCCGCCGCCCAACCATGTGATTGCCAATCAATTTGCAGCTTTGGCACCGCAAGCCGACGATCCGCTTTCCGACAATGTTTATGCCTTGGCCATGCGCACCGGTTTTCACAGCCACACATCAATTGTCATGAAGCCCTGGTTGCAATTGTCGCCCTTCCACTTTGGCTTGAAGGCGCGCCGGGCCAAGGCACTGACCGAAGTCATGCAGCGAGCCGCACTGAGCACCCCGCAGCTTTGCCTGCTTTCCATGATTGGCGAGAAAGGACATCAAAATACTAGATCAGATTAGAGCATTGAGAGCGATCTCAAACACAGAAAACGAGGTCAATGCAACCTTCGCAGACCCAAGGCTCTGGGCACATACACCGCAAGAATTGGTGCAAGCATTTTTGCATGACGACGCAACCGACCTGGTCGTAGATGTTGATGGTGAGGCACTGCGCGCTGACGCGATTCTGGATTTGCACAGTGAACTGGTTAGGAACGGCATTCAGACAGGCGACGTTGTTCTTGTCAAAGCGCAAAACGCATTGCCGGGCGTTGCAGGTATTCTCGCGATTTGGCTGGCGGGTGCTACCGTCTGCCCAGTTGACCCCGCAGCAGGCGCGGATGTTGTCGATTTGATCGCAACGGAAATTCAAGCCCGCGCCTTGGTCGAAACGGACGGCAGTTTGCACATTCTGGATCGGGTTTCACCGACCGAACCGTGGCGAGCCCGCGCATATGCTACCGGTGAAGACCTCGGTATGGTGATTTTCACCTCTGGCAGCTCAGGACAACCAAAGGGTGTGATGTTGTCGAACACCAATATCATGACAGCCTTGCGCTCAATTGCGTCTTATCTAAATATTACGGCCCAAGATCGGGTGCTGTGCATCCCGCCAATGTTTTTGGATTACGGCATTTACCAGGTTCTATTCACGCTGTTTTCGCGGTCTGCGCTGGTGCTTGGAACTGGCATCAAGAATCCGATCAAAATCTTAGATATGATCAAGTCATATCAACCGACAATCATCCCTGTTGTCCCTGCGCTGGCCTCGGGCCTCACGCGTATACTCAACACGTTTTCCCAGCAGTTAGAAGGTGTTCGGTTGGTCTGTAACACCGGTGGTCATTTGGCCCCTACAACAATCGACAGGTTACGGCGGGCCTTTCCCAACGTTCAAGTTGTGCCGATGTACGGGCTGACGGAATCCAAACGCGCGTTGTATTTGCCAGCTGAACTTGTGGACAGTCATCCCGGATCCGTCGGTGGCCCAATGCCCGGTTTGGATGCCCGCGTGGTTGTTGTCCTTGATGATGGGACGCTACTTGAGGCGGATGACGGCCAAGAGGGCGAGCTTTATGTGCGCGGTGCATCAGTCATGCAAGGCTATCACGCCGCTGATGCAGGGGCAGGGGCCCGTATCGTTCAAGGCCATTACCGTGATGATATCTGGCTGGCGACAGGTGACCTGTTTGTACGCGACGCGGATGGTTGTCTGTATTTCCGCGGCCGGACCAAGGCGTTGATCAAACAGCGTGGTCATTGCTTGTATCCTCGCGACATCGAAGCCGTTGCCGAAGCCCAAATCGGTGTGCGATCTGCCGTGGTGATCGGGCGAACCGAAGCGGACGGAGACGAGTCCGCTATCTTGTTCATCGTGCCTGACGAGGATTCTGACAGCACGACAATCAAACAATCCCTGATGGATGCCCTGCCACAAACATTGCGGCCACGGCTTGTGCATTTCTTGCCCGAATGGCCGCCAAGCCCGGTGGGTAAAATAGACCTCAACGCGCTTAAGGCGCTTGCAAAGGATTTGACCTGATGCTGGACCAAACCACTACAACACCTTTGGATTGGGCGGCACAACTTGCGCCCGCAGACATCCAAACACCTGCGTTTGTCTATAACGCTGACGCCGTAAATGCGCGGATTGCAGGCCTAAAGAAAGCATTGGGAACCGACGTTATAATCTCATTCAAAGCATCCAATCAGCTGGATCTTTTGTTGCGGCTAGAACCAGAAAACTATGATGGGATTGAGGTCGCGTCGCGTGGTGAATTACACCTGATTGCCGGTCGCAAAGGCCCCGATATTTTCATCAACACACCTGCGTTGAATGAGCAATTGGTGCGATCAGGTATCAGTGCCGAGGCGAGTTTTATTGTCGATACACCCGACCACATGGACATGATCGCGCGCCTAAAAGGCAAACGAGCGGTCAATCCTGTGACCCTGCGCTTGTCGAACAAAATCATCGCTGAAACTTGCCCAGATGCCCCAACATTGCGCGACGATCAGTTTGGCATGGACATGCCGCAAGCATTGGAAGCCGTCAAAAGGGCTCAAGATTTAGGGCTGAAAATCAACGGCTTGCATCTTTACGCTGGGCCGCACACCTTTCGAAAAGCCGCGCGTTTCGTTGTTCAGACCATGAAAGTAGCGATGACCGAAATTGAAGGTGCCCTCGGCCATGACCTTGACATTTTGAACCTTGGCGGTGGATTGGAAGAAAACTGGCCGCAGCTAGATCATGACTTTGATGGCTACCGCGATCTGTTGGCGCAATTACCCTCGCGGTGCCGTTTGGTCCATGAATTTGGGCGCGCGATATTTTCTGACTGCGGAGTATTCGCGGTACGTGTTCAGCAGGTTAAGCAGGTGATGGGGCAATCTTATGCGATCTGTGATGGCGGCATGGCACAGGCATTCTTGCTCGCTCAAACCGAAAACATGATGCGCAAATACCGCCAGCCGCGTTTACTGTCCCGTTCGGCACAGCCCCTAGCCGAAGATGAGATGACAATCGTTTGCGGTTCAACCTGCAGCCGCGATGACGTCATCGGCAAAATATCAGTAGCGGTGCAGCCCGGCGACGTCCTGATCTTTGACGATTGTGGTGCCTACACCAGAACCTATTCGATGAACAATTTTTTGCAACTTGGAGAGGCTGGAACTTATGTCGTTTGAATTCGCGAACCCAATCGGGGAAACTTTGTCTCAACCCGCGCTCATTGCTTTGGCACGCCATACCGAAGCACCGCTAGAAGTGCGCCGCTTGCTTGCGTCATCTGCATCTCGGTTGACTGACAGCTCAATGATCATCGAAGAGGAATTTCACCCCTTTAAGGATGTTGGCGAAAGTAGGGTCAGAAACCCGCTGCCACAACCGGACGTGCTGCACGCGATCCGGGCGCTGATTGAAGATGTGCGCAAGTCGGGCTTTGGCCCACATGCCGCACGGTTCTTTGGATTACTGGGGTCGGTGATGATTGACCTTTCTGGGACCGATGCCCAAAAAGCCCGCGTTCAGGGCTGGGTCGATGCGGGGTTGACCGCTTGTTTCGCAATGACGGACCGGGGCGGGCCATTGGCACATCAATGGCTATCCGAGATTTCCACCGACACCCCACCCCGCCTGACTGTCAACAAAGTATGGTCGATGAACGCCAACCGATCTGATTTCGGCATCGTGATTGTCCGCCAAGGAAAATCTATGGTGATGGCGCCTGTTCTGGTTCCGCCAGAAGAGTTTGCCAAAGCGGAGACATGTCAATCTGGCCCCTCATTCCTAGACGGGCACCTCCCGCTTGGAGATGTTAAACTGACGATTGAACAGGCCAACCCCGACTGGGTGTTGCGCACGGGTGGGCCGATATCGTCCAAAGTATTCCTGTCGCTCGCGCGCCCGTTCTTGATCCAAGCGCTTGTGGCCCATGCCCGTTGGTTGGTGGATCAACAGCGTCTGAATTTAGATAAAACTGGGTCAGTAGCGCTTGAGTTCTTGTCTCAGGCTGCGCGCAACCAATCGGCAAAAAAATACTTTGACAAACACTCCGAAGATCAGGCGATGGCCCTGAAATGGGTCGCGAATGAAACGTGGCTGCATCTGGTCGTGAATGGGTTGGTCTCTGGTCAAGATGATGCGCGGGACCTGATTTCGTTGACGAAAATGGAAGGCAGCTCCTACCGCTGTTTCTTTGAAATCTACCAGCGCAACAAGAGGTTCCGCGATGTTGCAACTTGAGGGAATACACTATCGCCCCGTGCCGCAACTTTCCGCTCGCGAGCGTCAGGGCGGTGATACAGCTTGCCAGATCATCGGTGACCTGATCGGTGCAGAAATTGCGCAAACCATGGCGGCACACGATCACTGCCAAGTGGATTTTGTGATGTGTGTAAGCACGATCATGGATATGCCATTCGTGTCGGGATACCTGAATTGGGAAACCATCGCCGACAGTATTGCCCGCCATACCCCCGTTGTGCCGCGTAATTTCACGGCGTCTTACGAATGTGCTGGCTGGGGGTTTGCGCTGGATTATGCACAACGCAGGCTGCCTAAGGGTGGGCGGGTCCTGATCGTTGTGGCTGACCTCAATGTCCTCGATATCAGCTTTTGGCGGCAAAACGAAAACTGGGGCCAGTCTGGCTTCGGCATCTCTACCGTTCTGATCTACCTGCCGTCCGCGGATGATTTGAACCTCAGGGTGGGCGTGGCCAAGTCAACTCAAGGCATGGGTGAATTCTGTGCCGATCTGCGTAAATGGCTTAAAACCTCGCAAGGGGTGCTCGCTAATGTGCCGTTCCTGCCCGCAGAAATGACTAGTATCTACAGCCATTTTCTTCCCGCCGATCGGCTCATGCGAGATTTGCATGCGGATTGGGGGCACTGCTTTGGCTCTGACACTTGGATCAACTTCATCGACGCGTTCCAACGCGAAGACATCGTGCCCGGCCATGTCTATTGCGCGACTTCTGCATCTTTGCGCGGATATTGGGCCCTGTCAGACGTAATATTAACCGATGATTTTTGCGCGACGTTCCGCGAACCAGCCATTGTGCCGGTGATGGAGGCGGCACAATGAAACATGGCCCGATCATCTACGAAGGAACACTGTGCCAGCCTTGGCTACCCGGAAAACCCACCCGTGCGAAGGCCTATGTGCCAGCGTTTCACGACGTGCTGGATTTCGACAGCTACCGGTTGATGGGCCACATTCCTGCCGTGCGCGCCCATGTAACTTACCCCGATCATTATGCGCTTTTATTGGCGATCTTGAATGTGATCACGGAAGAAAGCAACGGTGGGATCCAAGAGATTTTGATCAATTCACGGATGCCATCCGTGGTTCGCGTGCCGCAAGACTTCTTTGGTCGCAATGTGCTGTTTCTGAACGCTCCTCGCCTCGAGGCTGAGCGCATCGCGGTGGAAGGCACCAACGTGCTGGTGATCGAAGAACGTTTTCTGCGTCACACCGTTGAGGATGCGGATAACAGTCTGAAACTTGCGTGGTTCAACGCGCCCTCGGGCGGTGATGTGACTTTGCTGCGCATGAGCGAACGCTTTGCGACCCTGGGCATTCAAGCAGCGAAGCGGAACGCGGCATGACCCTTGCAGAAAGCGCAGAATGCTATGTCACCGCGATCTCGGCCTACGGCAGCCAAAACGAGCAGTCGCATGAGATTGAGGAATATATCATCACCTCGTCGGCAGAAGTCGGCATCGTCAACACGCCCCGCGCCCAACAGGTGATCCGTGACTGTGCGCCAAAAGGATATGTGGATAAAATTCCGCTGGTTTCCATTGGCTGTGCGGGGTTGTTTGCTGCGGTGATGCGGTTTGTTGCTGGCTCGGCCCGGACGGCCCGGATCTTGGCACTGGAAACACCCAGTGATTATGTCCAATCCACACTCGACAGTGCACAATTGGGCGTGGGTGGTGATGGGTTTGTGGCACAGGACGTTGCCTATATTCTGGACCTGCAAAAATTCCCCGAAGGGGCATTGGCGCGTGTTGAACATTGCGAAATCATGTCGCGCCCCAGCTGTTTTTCCGGAACCACAAAACTTGCCCGTAAATTCCTTGCGCGGTTGGACGAACTAGACGCAGTTTGCCCTGATGCTCGGATTGTCACATTTGAAAACGTCTCGGGCTATGCCCGCCGTTTAATGCAAGCGGTGCACGCCGGAGCGCCCATTTCCGAACAGCGCCAGTTCCTTGAGACGGTTGAGCAGGATGAACGGCATTTCATGACCGTGCGGCCGCTGCTTGATCTGCAAAAACAGATGGCAGAGGACACGTTGCGCCCATTGATCGTGACATGCCTTGGGGCAGGGGGCCGCATCGGAATTTTCGCTGTGACCCCAATTGATGAAACCAAGGCGGTGACGCCAATATCGCTGCATCACGCCATGCCCAATATCGATGCCCATTTTATCGAAACCATGGGCCAGACAGCCCCTTTTCCCGATCAACCGATCGATCTTTGGTACATGAACCGCGCCTACTTTGGTCGCGAAAATTTCTGCTTCGAGTGGAGCATCAACGGAGACACATTCCTATGCACAAACTGACATACAAAGCCCCCGTCCGCGACATGGAATTCCTGCTCTGGGAGCAGTTTCGCATCCATGAAACCCTGAATATTTCAGCCCCCGAACAGCGGGCCTTGATTAAGGACAACATGGCGGCGGCGCGCGAATGGTGCGAGGGGCCGCTGGCACAAAGTTATAAGGAAACTGACGATCAAGAAGCCTATCTGAAAGACGGCAAAGTTGTATTGCCTGACAGTTATCCGGCGCTTTATCAAGGCTTTCGTGACATGTGGATGCAATGGCAAGACGGTGCCGCACAGGGCAATGTCATGCCGCCAATTGTGCAAAACTTAATCATTGAAATGTTTATGGCTGGCAACGCATCGTTCATGACTTATGTTGGCTTTTCGCAGCCCGCAAAGACGTTGTTGCGGACACACGGATCAGATGCGTTGAACGCGCGTTACGCCCCGGCATTGGAACAGATGGACGCCACAGCGTGTCTATGCATCACCGAAAAGCAAGCTGGATCAGATTTAACGAAATTGCGGTGCCTGGCGACCAAGCAAGATGACGGACGGTATTTGCTGTCAGGCCATAAGTGGCTGATCTCTGCTGGCAGCCACGAGATGACAGACAACATTTATTACTTTGTTCTGGCGCGGACCGACCCGGCCCATAAAGGCATGACCGGAATGTCTTGTTTCTTGGTGCCACGACGCCTGATTGATACCGCTGGTGCCCATAGCATCGACAACGGTATCCGTGTTGAACAGGTCGTCGAAAAGATGGGCTTCAAAGGCTGCGCCAACACGCATCTGACCTTCGGCGATGACGGTGTAGAAACCGAAGCATTCCTGTTGGGTACCATGGAAGGCACCGGTCTTCAGCAATTGATGATGATGATGAAGCCCGCGCGAATTTCGACGGGTATCTTTGCTTTGGGCTTGGCCAGTTCAGCCCATGAAACATCCGTCGCCTATTCCAAGCTGCGAGTGCAAGGAAAGCGCTTTGATCAAGCAATGAGCACGCGCGCGCCAAGCCTGATGATTGCCGAACATCCAGACGTGCGCCGCATGCGGCTGGACATGGCCGCCTATACGTCCGGTTGCCGTGCGATGATTGCGCGATTGGGATTTTATCAATCCATCGAAGACGACAACAATCGCGATGCTGCCGAACGTCAAGTGGCAGACCACATTTCGCAAGTGCTGCTACCCATTGTCAAAGCATACACTTCGGACAAGGCGTGGGTGGTTTGCGAAAACGCGATTCAAACCTACGGCGGTGTCGGATTCACCCTCGATTACCCCGCCCAACAGAACGCGCGCGATTGCAAGGTTTTGTCGATCTGGGAAGGCACCAACCACATCCAGTCGCTGTTCCTGTTTCGAGATAAATTGGGTATGTGCGTGCAGCCAAAACGCCTGAATACCCTGCGGGCTGAAATTGAACGCACGCTGGACCATGTAGAGCTAGCCGCTGGATTCGACAAAGAAGTTTCAAGCCTGCGCCATGCGCTTGATGCATTGTCACAGGCCACGTTGGCAGCACGCGATTGTGTACGGTTCCAACATATGAATGATGTCCCGCAATTCGCCGTCGAATTGCAGCAAGGGCTTGGTGACATCGTTGTCGCTTGGCATTTGCTCGAAGCCGCCGAGATCGCAATGCGGGCCACTCCAGAGGATGACGATGACGCCGCATTCTATGCCGACAAAATCGACATTGCCCGTCAATTCCTGCGCCGCCGCTTGCCGCAATCCGCCGCATCGTTGGTTGCCATCGCGGATGAGATGGTTGGAATCGTCAACTTGCAACGCGCCGAAACCGAGGTGGCATGATGACGCGTCTGGCGCATGTCCGGCATTTTGCCACTGTCGCGCAGATGCTGGCACTGCTTGGCTATGCTGTACCTGCGTTGGCCGATGACGCGTTCAAAATCCCGCTTGATCTGCAAGAGATCCCGACAGTTGATGAGGATGTTTCCTGGACCGAAGCGGCTGAAAGGCGTCCCTTTCGTTGGCAGCTTACCGCTGGCGTGCGGCGCGAAACCATGTCTGGGCCGCTTGATCCCTTGGTGAATGATATCAACGCCATAGGGTTTACCAGCCTTGCGTTGGATGCGGATCTGGCTCTTGCCCCCGGCCTTAGTCTTCAGGGACGGGCGATCATCTATACCGAGGGCGATATCACGGATTTCATCGTGCAGCGCGTCAAATTGGAATATGCGCCAGCCGCTTTCCCCGTCCGCGCATCACTTGGTAAAGAATACCTCGGGTGGAGTTTTACCGATCTAGCACATGTGTTGGACCCATCGCCGCGTGAATCTGCTCGGATTAACCGAGCAGATGCCGGTGACGATTATGCCCACCCCTACGCGATGGTTGCTTACGAAAACGGGCCGCACCGATTGAGTGTTTTAGCGATGTCGGAGGGTCACAAATTTGATGACATATCCACTGATGCCAGCTTGTTTGCAGTGCGCTACGAAACTCAGATTGGCAATGCAAGCCTTTCAGCACAAGCGATCAAACGTGAAAATGACGAAGCCGAATTAGGGTTTGGCATCAATACAGAGGTTGGCACTGCCATCTTGTCATTCGAAGGCAGCGTGACATCACATCAACGTTTACCGCTGGCCAGCACGCTCCCCGGTGGCGGTTTATTAAGCCAGGCTGTAACTGACAAAAACACCTTTCAGGCGGTTGTCGCTGGTCGCATGCCAATCTCAAACCGTTGGCAGGCAGAAGCGGCATATCTGTTTAACGGACATGGCTATACCAACTCGCAATGGGACTATTTCCGCACGGCAGAGGATGCCGTTCTGGCAAGTCTAAGTGGTGGAAATTTCCAATATGCGAATTTTCTGTCCGATGCTCAGGTCGCACACAAAGATCAATACCTGCGCCGCAACTACATCACCCTCGCGCTCAGTTCACTGGAAAACCTCGGCAAATGGTCGGTGACGGTTGGCGGCATGTATGGGCTTGATGATGGCGGCACGTTTGGGTTTGCAACCGCCAGCCGTCCGATCGGAAAATCGGGACGTCTTGATATGGCCTTGTCCGGAGGGGAGGGCGGATTTGGCACCGAATTCGCGCGCCGACCCAAAGAATTTTCGATCCAAATAGCATGGGAATTTTGATCATGACTAGCCACGCTTTCCCCAATACCAAAGGCACCGTTGTTTTAGGATCAACCAGCAGCGACCCCCATGTCGTACCTCTGTTTCTGGCCAAGCTCATGCTTGAGGAAAATGGCTATCAGGTGGTGAATTTGCGGTGTTTCAATTCACCAGAAAATTTTGTGTCCACCGCGCAAAGCCTCTCAGACATTCGAGCGATTGTGATCTCCAACAATAATGGCGCGGCGTGTGAAGATCTCGAAGGGTTGAGCATGGCTTTGGATCAAAGCCAAACCAAGGTGCCTGTCATTCTTGGAGGCCGGGCCTGGCTTCATTTTACTCCCGAAATTGAACGAACACTACAAGATCTCGGGATTACCCACATATGCAAAGACTTCGATGCTTTGCTGCAGACATTAGATGCCATGGAAAGGATCGAACCGTGCCGTACCCTTGCTTAAGATTGGCTGACAGGCTCCCATCATTTGGGGAAATGACCGCCTACATAGCGGCCACAGATAAGCCGTCCGTGGCTGATGTCATGGCTGCGGCCAAACGCGACGGCAGAGTGCTGTTGCAACCACGCGGAGGTGTCGGATCGTTTGATGCGATGAGCCGGCTTTTGACGGATATTGAACACGGTGGTGCTGCGGATATCCTGCCTATCACCGTCGACAGCCACACGCGGCTGGGGCGGTTCGACACAGCGAGAAAATGCCTCGAGCAATTCCCCGGAAGGCTAAATGGTTTTCCGGTTGTTAGCCATGGTTATCAGGTCTTGCGACAACTCAGTGAGACTTGCAAAACGCCGCTGCAAATTCGGCATGGATCGCCCGATGGTCGTCGCTTGATGGCCGAGGCTGTTGCGGGTGGGGTTACTAGTTTTGAAGGCGGTCCCATTGGCTATAATCTGCCTTATTGCGCAGACGTTAGCCTTGAAGATAGCTTTGCCAGTTGGGCCGAGATTGACGAGCTTGCCGGTATTTTGACTGAGCAGGGACATACGGTTGAACGCGAGTTTTTCGGCTCGCTAACGGCTGTCGCCATTCCGCCATCAATTGCGCTGAGCTGTACGTTTATCGAAGCGGTTTGTGCGGCACAAAAAGGCGTGCGGTCCATATCTATTGCGATCCCGCAGGGCGGCAACATGGTCCAAGATATCGCCGCTCTTGAGGCAATCCCGATCTTGGCCAAACGTTATCTTCCGGTTGATTGTGCGGTCTATGCCGTGCTGCACCAGTTCATGGGCATTTTCCCAGATGACCGTCAGCGGGCTGATGCGTTGATCTTTTCGGGTGCCTTGGCAGGGTACTATGGCGGGGCGCAAAAGATCGTCTGCAAGACCCATCTTGAGGCAAAAGGCATCCCCGACACTGCTGCCATTCTCGATAGTTTGATTTTGTCGCGCGCTGCGGTGTCGGGGCGTCACGCCTCACTGCCACTTGACCGCGCCCCGATTGAAGAGGAGCGCAACGCAATCTTGCGTGAGACCCAAGAGCTGCTGGACCCGATCGTTTGGGAAACCAACGTGGCCCGCAGTGCGATCCGTGCGTTTCATTCCGGGCAGATGGACATCCCTTTTCCGGCCAACGACGCCGCCAAGGGCGACATATTCCCCCTACGCGACACCACTGGCGCGTTGCGTTTCGGCAGCATCGGAAAGTTGCCTTTCTCAAAGCAAACCATCGATCGTAACAACGCATTTTTGAAATCAATGCCACGACAACCGCACAGCACTTTGGTGCGCGACGCGGTGCTGTATTTTTCCAACAAGGAGCCGATCCATGAATACCGTAATCGTTAATCCCTACAAAGAGGTACAAGGGCTAAATCTTGTTACGCCAGCGCCGGCCAGTGCTTGGATTGTGCTGGACGAAATCAGTTATCGCGCTGGACCGGAATTTGATCTGGTAATTCCAAAACTGGCCCTGAGGGCCGGTGCCAAAACCGCAATTGTGGGCGGCAACGGGTCAGGCAAAACAACATTGCTCAAACTCTTGCTTGCTGATTTGCAACCAGACGCGGGTGTGATCACATTGCAAGGTGAGGCAGCCGGTTTGTTCGGGCTTGCGGGGCGTCAGAACCTCGGAGTCCAACTACAAGAAACCGGTTTTAACCCAGTTTACCGGGTCCGCGATATCTTCGCCGTAAACGCTGCCGCCCGGCCATTTGTTGACCCTGAAATCCTTGATCTGATGGGCATCCCGGAAATTGCCAAACGGCGCTTTGGTGATCTGTCATCTGGGCAAAAACAACGCGTTCAGTTGGCATTGGCGCTGGCACATAAACCGCAATTCGCGATCTTTGATGAACCCACGTCAAACCTTGATCCAGTCTATGAAGAAGCCTTTGTCGACCTGCTTAATAGGTTGTCACGGGGTAACCTCGACTTCACCGCGATTTACATCAGCCACACGGCAAAGTTGGTTGAGAGCTGTGACCAAATCCTGATCCTAGCGCATGGTCGCATTGAGACCTATGCCTCGCTTGATGAAGTTGTGACCCGTTTCTATGGTGAAAAAGCAGCGTTATTTGAAGGTGCCCCCGACACATTATCGGCCATCGCCGCCGCCCTGCCCAAATCGGCAACCCATAAAACCGCGAAAGGGCGTTTGCGCGCCTTTGGCGATACCCTTCTGACACAATCTGCGCTGACATTGGCGCAAAACCACACGCTGGAGCGGTTTTCCACATGGAACACCTGTGCGGCTGACATTCTGGAGGATTTGAAAAATGACTGACGCCATCCTGCGCCCCGGTGCAATCCCTTTGCGATTCCTCAAAATGGAAACGGTCAGCTATCTCAGTGCGCCTGTCGCGGTGTTTTGGACCTTCATTTATCCTATCGCACTCTTCTTTATCCTCAATGCCATTTTTGGTGGGGGTGAAAGCCCATCTGGCATGGGGCTTAGTTATACCGATTATCTGATCACGGGCCTTGCTGTGATGGCGATCCTCTCAACGGCATTGTTTGGTTTTGCAGCGGTTCTTGTCGACATGCGGGCCCAGCAAAATTTGCGAAACCTCGCCTTTATTCCCTTCGAAAAACATGCCTTTTACACAGGATTTGTCGGGTCCCGCTTGCTGATTTTGGCGGTTTTTCTGACGATCTTTTTTGCCGCCTTCATTCTGCTGGCCTCTGACGTTACGGCAATTGGTCTGGGTCAATTGACTCTTGTTATAGCCTACTTGATGGCCGGCGCCTTTGTGATGATTGGCTTCAGCTTGATGTTGACAACCTTCATCTCAAAATCCGCAACCGCACAGGCAATGGCCAATATCATCAACATCCCAGTGATCTTTATGTCGGACCTGTTTTTGCCCGCCATCCTGTTTCCCGAGCCGCTGTTCAACATCATCTCGCATGGCCCGTTTTACCTGTTCGTCAACCAGGTGCGCGCCCTTTTTGCCGGTCAGTCCGGACTGATGGATGCGCTGCCCTCAATGGGTCTAATGCTAGTTGTTGGTGCCATTTTAGTCATCTGGGCGGGGCGCCGCGCCAAGTGGCACGCGTGATCTTTCAATTCAATAAAGGATAATAAAATGAATACGTTAACTGACTTTACTGGCCATATGGAAAAGCTGCTGGGCAAAACTAATCTGGACGTCGATGCGCCTTTGTCGATGCTTGGAGTGGACAGCATGAACATCGTCGAAATGGTGATTATCTGCCAGCAAATCTACACTCATGTCACAGATTACGAGGACATCGACATCAACGAGCACACGACGCTACGTGAACTTGATGACCAAATGCACAGCCTGTCTGTTCCGGCCTGATACCCTTCATTTTCACCCTCTGATACCCCAAGGAATGCGTTATGTTTGAGAGTTATGTCGAAGAAGCGATGCGCCGTGGTCGGCGCCTACCCCAGCGGCGTATCCGATTGACGGCGACGGACGGCGTCACGCTTTTCGCGGGTCTGTTTGAACCGGACGAAGGGCACATCACACAACACGTTGTGATCCTGTATCACGGGGCAGGGGCCAACATGAATGTTGGATACCTTGATCTGGCCCACGATATTCACGCCCATTCTGGGGTCACGGTTGTGGTGCCAGATGTGCGGGGTCACGGCATGTCAAAAGGCCCGCGTGGCTATGCGGCAGATCGTAAACAGGTCTGGACCGATATCGACAGTTGGATCACGCATGTCGAACAGCTTTGGCCGGGGGCGGATATCACGTTGATGGGGCATTCCGCAGGCGCCATTCAATGCCTAAATAGAATCACTGAGGCGGATGTGCCGTTGCGGGAAAGCGTCACGCGCTTTATTGCGATCGCACCATATTTTGCCTCAACCGCGCGGTTGATAGAGCAAAGTGGCGTGGATCTGGGTGAGTTTGAGTTGCCCAAATTTTCGCACCGGATGGGATTGGCCACAAAGGACGGGGATTGCCCAGAATCATGCGTGGTAAATTTCAACTTCCCCGCGGAGGCTGCCAAATGGTGCAATCTGGTGTCGGGGTATACAGCCGAAATGTCAGCCGCCCTGAGCCCGCGTGAAATTGACCGCCAACTTGCTGCGCTCAACCTTCCAACCCAAGTTTTTGCGGCTGAAGAAGATGAGCTTTTTCCGGTTGAAGGTCTGCGCCAATTGGTGGCCGACGCCAACAACCCGCTTATTCAATTTACCACCATAGCGCACGCACACCTGAGCTGCCTTTTCTACGCAGGGCCGCAGGTTGCCAAATGTCTTGCCCTAAAGGAGGAAGCAGCATGAAACAGGATTTTATCATCGTCTGGCGCGGCTTATTGGAAAGCCCTCGCCGCGCCCTGTTTGTCATCGCCAACATCATCTTTGGTGTGGTTGTAGTCGCGCTGATCGATGGTTATGCGACTTCGATGTTCCAGGGGATGCGGGATGGGTTGATCCAGTCCGGTCTTGGCCACGCGCAAATCTACGCCTCTGACCTTGAGGAGCGTGGTAATTTGCAATCGGTTAATGTTACACTGGACGCCGAACAGAGCGACCGTATTATGGCGACCCTCAAGGAAAATCCCGCCGTTGCCGCCGTGTCTCGCCGGATCGAAACATCGGCTATGGCCACCAATGGCGACGTCAGTCAGGTCGGTACCGTAATCGGCATAGAACCGGATCAGGAAGTTGTGATCAGCTCTGGCTTGCGGGTCATTGAAGGCCGTGAATTGTTTTCGGATGACACCCACCAGATTATCATCGGTGAAGGTCTGTCTGATGCGCTTGGGCTGGGGGTTGGAGACGAATTGACCCTGCTTGGTAACACCATTGACGCTACGCTGAACGCGGTTGATCTGGAAATCATCGGCATTTTCAGCACTGGAAACCGGGCCGCGGATGCGCGTCTGATGTATGTCACCCTGGAGACTGGACAGCAGTTCTTATTCACCGAAAAAATCACCCGCATCGTGATGATGTTTGACCATATTGAAAATGTTGAAGACCAAGTTGAGCTGTTACGCACTGCATTGCCCGCAGGGGCTACAATCAGCGATTGGCGCAAGTTAGAGCCGTATTACGGCGAGGTTGTTGATCTATTTTCAACAATCTTCCTCAGTATCAAGGTCGCAATCCTGATCTTTGTTGCACTGGCTATTGGGAACACAATTGCTATCTGCGTGGTCGAGCGCACCCATGAGATCGGCATAATCCGCGCCATTGGTGATCAAAAATTGGAGATTACCCGTAGATTTACCCTTGAAGGCGTTCTTTTGGGGCTGACTGGCACAATACTTGGCATCGCACTGGTGCTGGTTCTCGCTAAGGTTCTGAACAATGCCGGCCTTACCATGCCTACCCCGCCCGGATCATCAGTTGAATATCCTCTACGGTTTATTATGACACCCGCCAACCTAGCAATTGTCGGCTGTCTCGCCATGCTCGTGGCCTTTTTTGCGAGCCTTTCCCCTGCGGCCAAAGCCGCTAACACCCCCATCATGGAGGCACTTCGTCATGTTTAAGAAAACCATTCGCACGTTCTTTGCTGCGGTTTTGATCGCGGCCACGCCCACCCTTTGCTTTGCAGGTCCAAAAGAGGATGTCATGCAAATGGGACTGTATCGCGGATTTGATAAGGCTGCGTTCAGCTTTGACATCCAAATAACGGAGTTTCAAAATAACAAAGCCACGGGCCGCGCCCAGGTTGCTTCGGTTTATTACCGCGGCACCAGTGCCGTATTGGTTGAGTTTAAATCACCGTCAACGGTTGCGGGTCGCCGTATTTTGACTGAAGGCAACAACATGTGGATGGTGTTACCAACCTCGTCGCGCACCATTCGTGTATCCGCCGATGATCGGTTGCTGGGACAGGCATCAAACGGGGATATCCTCAACATCCCGATTGAGAAATACAGCTACTCCTACAACGGGACCGAAACGGTTAAGGGGCGGTCCTACAAACGGATTGTTGCCAAATTGCGCGGTGGTGGTGCCACCTATTCGCGGGTCGATTTTCTGGTTGAAACAGGCTCTAACAAGCCGTTTCGCAGTTATCACTTTAGCCGCTCAGGCAAATTGGTGAAAATCGCAGAATACGTGACCTTTCGCACATCAGGTGGACAGGAGCGGGTGTCCAAGATCGCGCTCATTGATCCGATTGTGAAATCTAATGTTACGGTCATGCAGTTTGGGAACTATCGAAAACGCAATTTGCCAACGTCGATGTTCACTAAATCCGCTATGCGCCAAGCGCTAAATTTCTGAAGGCAGGTTTCCCCATGTTAGACTTCCAAAACAAAACTACCCCGCCTGACTTTGCGCATTCATCGGTTGATGTCATGGGGCACTTACCTCAAGGCGACGGCCGGATCTGGGCACAAACCTTAACTGACGTGGTTGCGGCATGCTGGCAATCAGGGGGCTTTGATGCCATCCGCGAGCCAGGTGGTATTGCGCTCACTGATGCCGATGTCAGCGCAGCATGGGCGGATATGTCCGCCAACGGGATCGCCCCGGGGGATGTGGTCATCGTCGCTGCGGAAAATACGCTTGCAACAACCGCGCGGTTGTTGGCGTTATGGCTGCATGGAAATGTGGTTGTGCCAGTTGACCCCGCCATACCAGTCGACACACGCGAGATGATTGCGCGCGTTGCTCAAGCGCAAGCGTTTGTGGCCGTGGACGGAAACGTCACCGCAGCCAACGGCACCCGCCGCGATTCCATAATCCGATTGCGGCGACCCCTGCGGGTCACGGGGGCCGACGTAGCAATGATGATCTTTACATCCGGCAGTTCCGGCACCCCAAAAGGGGTCGAATTGTCCCATGCAAACGTAATGTCGGCCTTACGTGCCATTGCCACATATCAACAGCTTGATGCGAGCGACCGGATCATGGCGATCCCGCCATTTTTCTTTGACTACGGTCTGTACCAACTGCTTCTAAGTCTGTTCACAGGTTGCGAACTGATCCTGTCAGGATCGGTAAGGTCGGTGTCAAAGTTAGCCCCGCTGATCGTCCGCGAGATGCCTACCATTGTGCCCGTTGTACCTGCCCTTGCCACCGGCATTGCACGGATGTTGGAGGTCAGTAAACGCAAGGTTGATAGTGTCAGGTTGATCACTAACACCGGAGGGCATTTACCAGAAGCGGCCATTGAACTGCTTGGCCGAGTATTTCCCAATAGTGTCGCAATGCCGATGTATGGGCTGACCGAATGCAAACGAGCGTTGTTTTGCGACAGGTCGATTTACCCTGATGCCAGCGAAAGCTGTGGCACCGCGATGCCTGGGCTTTTGGTCAAGGTATTGGTCGAAGAAGGAGGTGCATTGCGACAAGCGGGCCCGGATGAAGTCGGCGAATTATATGTGCGGGGCAGCAGCGTGATGCAGGGCTATTGTGGTGATACCTCAACGGCATCCGCGCGCCTTATTCCAGGTGCATACCGTGATGATGTTTGGTTGGCCACGGGTGATCTTATGGCCTGCGATGGCCAAGGGCTGCATTACTTCAAGGGGCGCTCAAAGACATTGATCAAGCAAGCTGGTTACTGCATTTTACCAAGTGATTTGGAGCGGATGGCCGAAGCATTGCAAGAGGTCAGCGCAGCAATCGTTGTGGGTCGTACAGAACCAAGCGGCGACGAGACTGCGGTCATGTTTGTAGAGCTTGCCAAAGCTGGTGATGGGCTGGACATCCGCGCGATCAAAACGCTGCTTAAGGCCAAGCTTCCGGCCTCGCTTATGCCGCGTGTGGTGTCGATTATCGCTGATTGGCCTGCGACCCCAAATGGCAAAGTTTGCCAAAAAACACTCTCCCACCAAGCAAAGGACCTGAAATGAACAAGATCATCGAGACCAGCAATTGGGTTGGTCAAAAGTTAGAGCAGCGGGAATTGGCAAGTCCGGCCTATTACTTCAACATTCAGGCAATCATTGATGACATCGATTTGGTGCGCGCAACCCTTGGTGGTGAGGTCCTGCAAGATGTGTCCGCCTGTCCTTTGCAAGAATTGTTGTCCCGAATGCCGGTGCCCGGGAGATTTGGAGCAATCACGGCATCGCGAGCTGAATTGAACATGGTCGCAGGTTGGGAAACGGATCATGCCTATGCCCATTTGCCAGGGATGACACAGCAACTGACCCGTGCAGTATTGGGCGTTGGCCATCGGCTGATTGCTGAAAGCCCGACACAAATCGAAACGTTGGTCAAGGTGCGCGGGCAACGCAAGGTGCAGCCGATCATGTTGTCTGTGCACCCGTCCGTTGTGGCATCCATGACGGGTGGCCATGTCGGAATGATACGTGACGCGCTGGACCGCGCCATTTCAATTGCTGGGGAGCATGGCATTCCAATTGAGGGTTTGTCGCTGGCCCATTCAAGTAGCTTTGACACGGGTTTGGCGGTGGAAGCGTTGCAGGGTATGCGGGCCTTGGCAGCAGAAATTTCGGTAACCACCGGCCATCCAATCTTGCGATTGATCATGGGCGAATGGCCGGATGTTTTGCACACGGCACAGGCCACGGCACCCTACCGCGATGAGGTTATGGCGGGGCCGAAAGGCGAATGCATCCAACACATCGGCGGGGCTTCGATCTTTCAACGTGGCGGCGTTTTGGTCACGCGTGTAGTTGACGTTCAACCCGGCACAGACGGGAACCGGGCCGTGTGCGATTCAATTGTGCGCAGCGATTTTCGCGCCAACCCAAAGATGAGCGCCCCACGCAATCTGTCTCGAAGCGAGATGGGGCAGGGGCGAACAACCTTGGTCGGCACCGGGTCAGGTGCTGATGATGTTTTGGGCTGCACTGAGCTGTTGATTGAGGTGGGTGATTTCATCGCCTTTGATGGCATGGGCGCCTACTTCCGTGGATTTGACCCTGTGGTCGCATTGGAAGGCAAACGCCTGCCCGCCCTATTGTTCTTTGATAAGGAGACGGATGATGCTTGAACTAACAGCAGCAACCTACTGCAAAACCGACCATTGGGCACCCGTGTCCCGTTTGGGCGGCAAAGCCACGGCAAAAATGTTGGCCGAGGTGCTGGTTGAGCAATTTGCAACCACCATCAAAGAGCTGGACCAGACCCGGATCAAACGCAACTTTGTGGTGTCGACGATGTTGGATTTACCGTTTACCAGCGGCTGGTTGAAATGGGCTGATATCGCAGCAGCGGCATCTGACACGCGCCCAGATTTACCCGCTTTCGATAATCTGATCACCGGATACGAATGCGCCAGTTGGGGCTATTGCCTGCGCTATGCCTTCAAAGATATGAACCCCGGTGACATGATTGCGATTTCAATTCTTGATATCAACGTCATGAATATCAGCTATTGGGAAAGCAATGCAAACTGGGGCAATTCCGGCTTTGGCCTGGCCACGATTGTCTTAACCTTGGGTGAGGACAATCAGATAGAATGCCACATTGCCAAGTCCATAAACGCGTTTGGTGAATTCTGTTTGGACCTGCGGCGTGTATCTCGAGAACAGTCTGGTGTGATGCTCGTGCCACCCTATTTCCCGTCTGATATAGCCGCGATGTACGCCAAGATCGTACCGCAAGAACAGCGCACGGAAAACCTTGTCGACGATTGGGGGCATTGCTTTGGTGCAGACCCTTGGATCGGCTTGATTGAAGAAGTTGCCCGCGGGTGCAATTGGCAAGACACCACATATTTCGCAACATCCGTCGCTTTAAACGGCTATTGGACCTACGCCAAACTGAAACTGAACCCCAAGGGGGTGTTCAAGATATTACCGCCCCTTGGTGTCCCCATGCTGGAGGCCGTAGCATGATGCTTGAATATCGTTCTTATCTATGTGATCACCCCTTTGCGAACGAGGTAATCTCAGGTGACTTCAATTCGCTTCAGCTGGAAACAGCGGATGACTTTGCCGCGTATCGTGCCATGGCCCAAGCAGATTGGCCGCCGATCCTGGTGTCTTTTTCCCAGAAATATAAAATCTTGGATAAGGTGCTGGAAACCATCGAAACCCATCTGGATGATGACTACGATGTTCTGTTGATGACATTACGGGTGCCTGGTGCAATGCGGTTTCCCAAACGTTACTACAGCGACCGTCTGTTTCTGGTGGTTGATCTGGGCATGGAGACGAAGACTCTGCTGGATCGAGGCAAACGTGTTTTGGTTGTCCAAGAAGGGCTGGTGCGCCACCCAATGGAAACCGGCCAGAATGAGTTGTTTGTAACCTTGCATAATCCCGACCCTGACGTGGGGCCCCGATTTAAGGCGAGTGTTGAAGGTTTTGCCGCTTTGGGGTTTGTGCCAGAACAGCCTTTGACCAAAGCTGGATAGCTAGCCAAGAAACACCAGAGACTTGAGCTGCTGATAGTCTTCGAAGGTATCAGCAGCTTTGGCCACCTCATGTGTAAACGGCGGAGCAATACTAGGCCACAGTAGCGGCGGCATTCTGCGGTCGCGGGCGGCGTAAAAACCGGCCACTTATGTCCTTTCGATATTTTCGGGAGGGCTTGG
>Ga0256840_1001279_pt1 | contig 24083 bp, 26 predicted proteins | sample 355202metaG_FD_185969 | JGI IMG/M metagenome (GOLD analysis project Ga0256840, IMG submission 185969) | Hydrothermal vent microbial communities from Mid Atlantic Ridge, Atlantic Ocean - 355-202 | ecosystem: Environmental > Aquatic > Marine > Hydrothermal vents | place: Atlantic Ocean: Mid...
TCGCATCTGAGATCTGATCAGCCATTTTATCTGGATGACCTTCGGTTACTGATTCACTTGTAAAAATGTATTGGTTAGCCATTTTTTAAATCCTTAACTTTATTTTGTTCACTGTCACTGAACTTAATAAAAGGATACTATATCTCTTTATTAAATTCAATATCGTAGGGGCAGATTCCATATCTGCCCTTAAATATATCCATTTGGGTCGATATGGAATCGCCCCCTACACAATCTTTTTTGCCAATTGCTCTGGTAATAACCCCAAACTCTCTTCTACCAACTTCGTATTGCCATGGGTAATAAACGTATCATCATACTCAAAAGAGGTTAACGTAACATCTTGTATCTTATTTTCGCTCAGACATTCGAGTATGGCAGAGCCTACACCTCCTCTTCTAGCAGAGTCGGAAAATACAAACCATTTTTTATATGTTTTACTAAGATTTACAAGCATTTCCTCATCCAAAGGTTTGACAAAACGTAAATCTAAAATAGCCACTTTGGCTTCGATAAGTTCAGCCACCTGTTGTGCACGCCCCACACCATTGCCATACCCAATAAGAAGTATCTCTTCACCCTCTTGCAATAAAACAGATTTACCCAACTCATAGGCTGGACTCTCTGTATCATTGGCTAAAAATGCACCTCTAGGGTATCTAAATGCACATGGATGCTTGAACTCTTTTGCAAATGCCATACAAAGTTTCATTGTCGTCTCATTGTATGGTGCGAGTAATGTCATATTGGGGATGCCTCTTAAATACGAGATATCAAACGCACCTTGGTGTGTCTCGCCGTCTTCCCCTACAATACCTGCACGGTCAAGTGCAAATGCTACACCTAAGTCCATAAGGGCAATATCATGTATCACTTGGTCAAAACCACGTTGCAAGAAAGTAGAGTATATGGTGCAAAAAGGTTTAAATCCCTCTTTTGCCAAGGGTCCCATAGAAGTCACCGCATGTTGCTCTGCGATGGCTACATCCCAAAAGCGTTCTGGAAATTTTGCTATCACTGCTGACATGCCTGTGCCTGTTGGCATCGCAGCTGTAACACCTACTATTTTTTCATCTTCTGTTGCCATTTCTACTAATGTATCTGAGAAAATAGCAGTGGCTGCTTTTGCGCCCTCTTTTTTAGGTGCCATACCTGTTTTAAGGTCAAAGGCACTCACACCATGCCAGTGTTCTTTTGTACCTTCAGCAATTTCATAGCCTTTCCCCTTGGTAGTCTGTGCATGAATAATAACTGGTTCACCTAAAGCTTTGGCAACCTTCATTGTCTCGATAAGAGACTCTATATTATGCCCATCGACAGGACCTATATACTTAATACCCATCTCTTCAAAGAGTATGCCTGGGGTGATGAGTTTAAAAGACTCTTCAAAACGTTTTGCCATGTATGATGCACTCTCAGGAAGATGATCCAGAACTTTCTCTACCCTCGCCTTAAACTTCTGATAAAAAGAACCTGCCATAGTCTGCGAGAGAAGTTTAGAAATAGCACCAATAGGCTTAGCTATACTCATTTCATTGTCATTAAGTATGATAATAACAGGGTACTTTCTGTCACCCAATTCATTCAGTGCTTCATAAACCATCCCTGCTGACATAGAACCATCACCGATGAATGCTACGGGAATTCTATCTTCACCTTTAAGCGCAATGGCTTTTGCAGCACCCACTGCGAGTGAAATAGAGGTAGAACTGTGTCCTGCAACATAATAGTCGTACTTAGACTCTTTAGGCTTGGTATATCCACAAATACCGTCAAACTTGCGCAAACTGTCAAAGCTATCCCAACGTCCAGTGAGCAGTTTATGTGCATAAGCTTGATGGCTCACATCAAAGATAAAAGGATCTTTTTCGACATCAAATACTTTATGCATCGCCACAATCAAATCTGTTGCACCCATGGTAGAAGAGAGGTGCCCACCATTTTTACTGACGGTATCCAATATTTTTTGTCTAATATCTTCTGCTAAGGTGTTCAGTTCTTCTATAGAGCGTGCTTGTATATTCATTGTTTCAATCTTTTTATTTCATGTTGTTTAAATAGGCTGTTATCATTTTTTTTGTAAAAACGATATCAGATTCCTCATACTTTAACCCCAAATCATTGGCTAAAGTTCTTAACTCTTTTTTACTTACTTTTTTTATACTACCATGCGTCGCTTTATCTTGGGTAAAATCATCCAAAACAAAAGGTTTTACTTCTACTTCAGAGGCTTTTACCATGACTACTTTTTTCAAGCGATAAGCTCTGAAAAATGTTTGAAAAAGACATCATTTTGTTTTTCTGTACCAATGGTAATACGCATTGCATTCATCCCATAAGAGGCAAGGTTTCGTATAATGACACCACGCTTCAGTAATGCATCTGCAATCTTTGTAGAGTCCATACGCTCATCAAACAAATAGGTAATAAAATTGGTATAACTTTCAATATAAGAAAATCCATTCTCTTTTGCAAAAACCTCATAACGTTTGATTTGTTCTGTATGCAAGACAATGGACTCTTTTACAAAAGTTTCATCTTTACATGCTTCTATGGCAGCAGCGAGTGAAAGTGTAGAGATGTTAAATGGTGGTCTCATTTTATAAAGTTCTTCTATCATCTCCCTGTCTGCTATACCATACCCCACACGCATACCTCCAAGCCCATACGCCTTAGAAAAAGTACCCAAATAAATCACATTAGGGTAAGCCAATATATCATTTGGTTCCATCGCATATTTACTGTCTTTGGCTGCGGCATATTCCATATATGCGCCATCTACCACGATAAGCGTGTCCTTATCGACAGCATTAATGATTTTCACTACCTCTTCTTTACTTGTCGCGTCACCCGTTGGATTGTTTGGGGTACAGAGGTAAATAATTTTAGGTTTATGCATACGGTAAGCTTCCATAAACTCATCATATTTATGCGCGTAGCTTGCTGTTCTATAGATTTTTGCACCCATTTGTTTGGCGTAAATTTCATACATCGCAAATGTCACTGCTGACATCAACACAGAAGAGGTCTCATCCAATACGGCACGGGAGATAAACTCCAACACTTGATCAGACCCTGCTCCTATGATAATGTTCTCTTCATTCACTTTATATTTTTTAGCCAATGCATCTTTGAGTTCAAACATAGAGTCATCAGGATACAAATGTGCTTTACCTGCATTGTCTATAATGGCTTGTTTTACAGCGGGACTTGTCCCTATAGGGTTTTCATTGGAAGCCAACTTCACAACATCTTCAGGTGCTATACCAAATTCACGCACCACAAGCTCTATAGGCTTACCTGCTTCGTATGTTTTAATATTCTCTAAAACTTTATTATACTTCATGACAATTTCTCATTTCTCATTTCTCATTTCTCATTTCTCATTTCTCATTCTATTAAACGTCATCAGTCTCTCTCACATAAGAGCCCAATACTTTAATCTCTTTTTGCATTTTTTCTAAAATAGGTTTCACATTTGCATCATCTTTATGACCATTAAACTCTATAAAGAAAATAGACTCCCCCTCAACAATATGAGACTTAATCTTTGTAAGATTTACCCCAGCTTCTTCAAAGTGATTTAAAAAATCTACCAATGAACCAGGTTTATTGGAAAGTCTTACAAGTAAGGATGTTTTGTCATCTCCATACGGTGCATTTTCAAAATTTGAAATGATGAAAAAGCGTGTTCTGTTGTTGGTATTGTCTTCTACATTGTTAAAACGTATAGGCAAGTTATAAAGTTTCGCTGCTATAGATGGGCAAAGTGCTGCAGCCCTCTCATCTTGCGCTGCTAGTTTGGCTGCTTTGGCTGTAGACTCTACTGGTACAAGCTCTACATCATCCAAACCTAAATCTTGTAAAAAGAGACGGCACTGCCCAAAAGCAATGTCTTTAGAGTAAATCTTTGTAATTTTCTTAATATCTTCTGCCAAAGTTGCAAACGCAAAATGTACATCTATCATCACTTCTGCAATAATTTTCAAATTATACTCATCTAAACAATTAATCGTATCACTCACGATACCATTGGATGAATTTTCTATAGGGATAACACCAAACTTCGCCGTACCTTTTTGCACTTCACGAAATACACCTACAATAGAAGAGATAGGCAAATACGCAGACATAGCACCAAATTTACTCTCTGCTGCTTGATGCGTAAAGCTTGCTTCTGGTCCTAAAAACGCTACAGCTTCTGGAAGCTCAAGATTACGGGCTACCGCAAACATCTCTAAAAAAAGTGCATCTATCGCAGCATCGGTTAACTTACCCTTATTCTGACTTTTGAGTCGATTTAAAATAGCCTGCTCACGTTCAGGTCTATAGATAGGTGCACCTGTAGTATTTTTCAGTTCACCCACTTGATGTACCAACTCCATACGCTCATTATAGAGCTTTAGAAGTGTATCATCAAGGCTATCTATCTTCAATCTTAAATCATCTAAAGTCATCAAATGTCCTTTATTTTTGTAAGTACTCTAACTCTAAACGCACTTGATCTTCATACGTTTCACGCTGTCTTATAAGTCTATCTTCTCCACCTTGGAGTGCAACTTCTGCTGGTTTGGCACGGGTATTGTAGTTCGATGCCATCGTAAAACCATACGCACCTGCTGAATGCACCACGAGTAAGTCATTGTGATTCAATGGAGGTAGTGCCACATCTTTCCCAAAGAAGTCACCACTCTCACACACAGGACCTACCACATCTGCTGGCGTTTTTTCACCTTCAACTTGTACGGCTTCTATCTTATGGTATGCATTATACAAACTTGGACGTATAAGGTCATTCATTCCACCATCTACAATGACAAAACGTTTGCCATCATTGTTTTTTTCATAAAGCACTTTCGTAAAAAATGCCCCTGCGTTAGCCACCATATAACGTCCAGGTTCACACAGTAAGGTGACATCTAAACCTTTGGTTGCTTGAAAAATAACTTGCGTATAGTCAGATGCAGCGATGGTGACTTCATCATCATATACCACACCAATGCCTCCACCTACATCAAAGAATTTTATATCAATTTTAATGGCTTTAAGTGAACGTACCAAATCTGCTACAATTTGTGCAGCCTCTCCAATAGGTGCAAGTTTTGTAAGCTGTGAACCTATATGAAAATGAATGCCCACTGGATTTAAGAACTCCGACTTGTTTGCATAAATATACATACGTTTTGCCATGTCTATCTCTACACCAAATTTGTTTTCATGCAATCCTGTTGAAATGTACGGGTGTGTTTGCGGGTCAATGTTTGGATTTACACGAATAGAAATACGTGCTTCTTTACCAAGCGCTTTGGCTACAAGTTCTACACGTTTCATCTCAGCTTCGCTCTCAAGGTTAAGCATCAAAATATCTTTTTGAAGTGCCTCACGTATCTCATCATCACGTTTACCTACACCTGAGAAGATAATCTTATACTTATCTACACCTGCAGTCAAAGCACGGTTTACTTCACCGATACTCACACAGTCTGCCCCAGCGCCCAGTTTTGCCAAATGGGCAATAACTGAGAGATTTGAGTTTGCTTTTACTGCATAGTTTATGATTGATTTTTTACCTGCAAAGGCATCTTTAAGCGTTGTATATCTATTTTCAATATAATCAAAATCATAAACATACAATGGCGTACCATATTTTTCTGCCAATGATTGAGTGTCAATATTCATTTATGTATCCTACTATCTAGGGCACCTCTAATAACCCTAGTTACCCACAACATCACTAGCTTTCTTCTAGGCTAGGCACTCTTTTGAAACCCTAGCCGCAGCTAAGGTGAGAAAGAGTAACAACGCATAGGCGAAAGCTAGTAATGCCCGAAGGGTGGGCTTTGCAAACGCAATCTTGCACAAAATATTTACTGCGGCTTAGCTATGGCTAGGACTTATAAATCTTTTGCACAATCTTACATTTGCAAAACCCATTGTGGGTGACTAGGGTTATTAGAGGTGCCCTGTATCTATTTTAGAGTGATTTTATCTAAAAATCACTAAAAAGGTAGTTATGCTGGGTTAGATATCGTAAATACGCGCTTTATAGAGATAGAGGAAAAATAATATTTTTATTATTTACTTATGTGCAAACCCTATTACGACCATTTTTTTTGCCTCATACAGTGCATCATCTGCACGCTTGAGTATGCTTGTCGCAGTATCATTTTTTTCACATTCACTTAAGCCAAAACTGCACGTTATTTTCTCTACCTGGTCAAAAGGGAAGCTTTCTATGGTATTACGTAACCTTTCGGCTAAGATATGTGCTTCACTATGTGTTGCAGACTCAGACAAGATAACAAACTCTTCTCCTCCCCATCGTGCGAAGGTATCTTGACTACGTAATTGACTTTTGACAAGCGATGCAAGTTGCATCAATACTTGGTCTCCCGCATTATGTCCATAACTATCATTAACTTGTTTAAAATGATCAATATCAAATAAAATAATCGTAAAAGACTCATGATAAACTTCTGCATTGCGAAGAGAAACAGAAAGCATCGTATTAAACTTTGTACGGTTATATATTTGTGTGAGTTCATCTTTTTCTGCTACTTTGCTAATGGCATCTTTTTCTGCAAGGATACGAGAGATATTATTGAATGTCACCTGATATCTATCTTCTTTTATTTTACTCACTTGTATATAAAAAATTTGTTTTAATTTTCCATTATGCATTTCCACTTTGATATTTTGCATTTTATCAATTTTGGTCACCCAGTCAATGCCTTCCACACACTTATTGTCTTCATCAACTTCTGTAAATAATTTACTTAAAAACTGATGTTTTTTACTAAATGCTTTAAATGTTGTGTAATGAAAGAAGTCCAAACCAGCCTTATTCATCGCTATAATTTTGGTATCTGTGGTAATGACTGTGATATTATTATTAAGTTCTATAAATGTTTCTATATATTGATCAAAAGTGTTGTTGTTACGTGATACTATCAAAACTATTAACAACAGTATCACCAAAGCACACAATAAATATGTGACCATTATTCACTCCTTAATTATTCAATGGACTTTTCATCCGTAAAGTAAATATACACTGCATATATCCATAACAACACTATGGGTAATATCGCAGTCATTTCTGGTGTTAAAACACCGTTGGTACCCATTTGGTTTAATCCAAATAAAATACCCCAAATCATAAATGTAGCACCAAGGGATAATGCTATTATCCCTCCCATATTCATCATTCTAGCATGAAATGGCAATTTAAAGAAGAGAATCACTAAAAGTGCTATCGAAAATAGCGGTACTATTACTTTATCGTAAAAAGCTGCCCTGATTTTGTCAGAATTTAGATGTTGTCTGTCTAAGAGTCTCCACGTATTGTAAGCATCAACAATATTTAGTGCTTTTCCTTCATAAAGAGATTCAATAATTTTTGGCTTATAACCTTTTAATGTTGTAATACTCTCTTTATGTTCAATTTTATATCTTACCAATTCACCTTTATCATAGATATGTGTTTTAAGTGTTGCATCCCGAGCATCCCACTGATACCCATCAAAGATGGCAAGAGGTGCATGAATAGTATAACGTACCTGATACCCTTCTACTTTAAAAATCGTAATATCTGATATCTTTTTAGCGATAGGGTCAAGCTCTTCAATATAAACAAAAGTATCGTTATATTTAAAAAAAAGATTATTGACATTATAGGTATCCATCTTATTTTCAAGCAGAAGTGCCCCCTTGTCTCTCGCATAAGAAAACTCAGTGGTATGCAAATAGGTAAAAATGCTGTAGGTAAACAATGCTACTAACAAAAATGGCAATACCAAGATTTTTTTGCTATATCCAAAAGCATGCAGTGCCCCCATAGTGTTACTTCTTATTAAAGCTAACTTCGTCATGATGAGTGCAAATACAATAGCCAAAGGATACAAAAGTCCTAATGCCTGTTCCCACATATAAAAGATATAAAGGATTTTATAACTTCCTGATACAGAAAGTTTTTGTGCGTATTGAAAATAATCTATCGCTGCAAAGGCAAAAGAGAGACCAAAAAGTATGGCTAACAAGTTTTTAATATAGAGTTTTGAAAGATAAAAAAAGTAGAGTTTTGGATTAAATATACTCATTTTTGTAATCCTTCTATGGACTTTAGGCTATAGAAGGATTTTACCGTATTTAGTTCTTCAAGTACGAGCTTTTGACACGCTTTAGCAACATGTTCTATCAGTTGTGCCAAATCTTCTTGTTCTGTGTTTGTAAAATCATGTAAGACATAATCAGCCACTTGAGACTTGTATTCAGGTTTTCCAACCCCTACACGTACACGTAAGTATTCTTTACCAATATGTGCATCTAGAGATTTTAACCCATTATGCCCACCATGTCCGCCACCTCTTTTAAAACGTACTGCGCCAAAAGGCAAATCGATATCATCGTGTATCACAATAATATCTTCTTGTTCTACTTTGAAGAATTGCTTTACAGGCTGTACAGATTTACCTGAGAGGTTCATAAATGTAGTAGGTTTTAAAAAAAGTGTGTTTGAAGAGCGGTAGAGTAGCCCTTGAAAAGAAGTTTTTGATATGTCTCTAGCCCCAAAGTCATCCACAAGTTTGTCGATGACCTTGAAACCAATATTATGACGTGTATTTTCGTATTGAGGTCCTGGATTTCCTAGACCTACGAAAAGTGTCATACTATACTTTCATTGCTTATTATTTAGCTTTGATTACACCACAGATAGCAACATCTGGTCTGTCCATCAATCTACATTCAGCAGGCACTTCAATATCTCTTACAAGAATTGAATCATCTCTTTCAAGTGATTCAACATCAAGATCAAATTTAGCTGGCATATTTTCAATAGCGCCTCTTACTTTTAATCTTTTTTTAGACATTACAAGTACACCTTTGTTTTTAAGACCAATTGGTGTTCCATGTGTAATAACTGGTACTAGGAAGTTTGTCACTTGTCCTGGTACAGTGATTCTAAGATCAACGTGTTTTACATCACCTGTAATTGGGTGTAGTTGATACTCTTGGATAACTACATTTAACTCTGTATCTCCAACTTTAACTGGGAATGCTAGGCTCTCTTTATTTCTTACTGCTCTTACAAACTCACCACGTTTAAACGCTGCTTGAATGTTCTCTACGCCATTTGCGTAAAGGTTTGCAGTTAGATAACCATCTCTTCTAAGTACTTTTGCAGTACGTTTACCGATACTCTCTCTAACGATACCTTCTAACATTTCTGTCCTTTAAAATTAAATCTTTTTACTTCAATATAGCTATATTTTTAGCAAAATAGACGCGAATTATACCGAATTAAGATTAAACTACTTAATTCTCTTCATCCTCTTTAAAGCCAAAGACATCTGCTTCTTTCTCATCCATCTCATCTTGAAGAATGGCACCTTTCCCAACCCCTTGAATTTTGAGTTTCATATCTGCAGGGTTTGTAGCATATTCGAGTGCCGTCTCTTCGGTGATTTCACCCCTACGCAAAATATCTAACAGCGCTTGGTCAAAGGTTTGGGTACCATATATCTCTTTACCTTCAAAGAGCGCATCAGGTATTTCTGCATCTCTGTTTTCTGCAATGAGTTGTTCTATTCTTGCAGTTTTTTTCAATATCTCGATACCTGCTACCCTTCCTCCCCGTATCGTTGGAATAAGCCTTTGTGAAATAACACCTTCAAGTACAGAAGCCAATGACATACGAATACGGTTTTGTTCTTCATTTCCAAACATACCAACAATTCTATCTATCGTCTCTTTCGCATCGAGTGTGTGCAGGGTAGAAAAAACCAAGTGACCTGTATTGGCAGCATGCAAGGCAATATCAATCGTTTCCAAGTCCCTCATTTCCCCAACAAGTATAATATCAGGGTCTTCTCTTAGTGCAGCTCTTAGTGCATCAGAAAAAGAGTGAGCATCTTGTCCTATACCTCTTTGGTTAATCAGACAACCTCTGTCTTTATGGACAAATTCTATCGGGTCTTCTACGGTGATGATATGCTTTTTTTGTTCACGGTTTATTTTATCGAGTATCGCTGCAAGAGTGGTTGATTTACCAGAACCTGTTACCCCCGTCACAAGGACTAACCCTCTTTGTATTTCTGTAAAAGTTTTAATCACTTGAGGCAAGTTTAAGTCATCTAAAGACAAAATATCTACAGGAATAATCCTAAAAACGGCAGAGAGTCCATCCATCTGATAAAAGAAATTCACACGAAATCTGTTTTCGCTTCCTAGCACGTAAGAGAAGTCAAGGTTTCTATCGGTAATCAATTTTTCATATTGGTCGGCAGTGGTAATCTCTTTGGCTAACTTTTCTACCATCTCAGCCGTAAGTGCATCTTTTCCTAAGACTTTCAAGACACCATGAATACGTACTCTCACCTGAGAACCTGCCTTAATATGAAGGTCAGACCCTTTATTGGAAATCATTGTACGTAAATAGAGTTTAAGCTTTTCTTCCATGGTATCCCTTTGGTTATTTTAGTGTATCTAACATCTCTTGAAATGCTTTTTCAAACGCTTCAAGTCCATCTTCGAGTAAGCTTTTATAGACCTCTTCCATATCAAAACCATTGTCAGACAATTTTGTAAAGTAACCATTTAACACAGTGTCGTCAATAGGCAATTTAGGCGCATCTTCTGCTGTAGCGATATAGGCTTCTATGGTTGCCAACGGTGCAGTATTGACAGAATGTGGCGCCAATAACTCTCTCATATAATAATCTGCTGGCAAATCATCCCCTTTTACACCTGTACTTGCAAACAATGTACGTACAGAAGGTGTATGGTTCGCTTCTATAAGGTTATATATTTTTGCTGCATTATAGATACCTGTTTTTGCCACTTCAAGTCCCTCTTTTTCTAAATCACCATCGAGTAATCTGTCAAAACGACTAACAAAAACAGAAATAACAGCTTCACAACGCCCCCCACCAGAGACTTCAAAGGCATCCAATCCTTTTTTCATCGCTTTAAGACATTTTTGTGCTTGCTTTGGAGAAAAAATCAGTGTTGCATTGACCGAAATACCTGTACTGAGTAGTTCTGTCATCGCATCATAACCCGCTTCTGTTGCAGGTACTTTCACCATGACATTAGGCTCGCCAATCGCGGCAAAAAGTCTTTTACCCTCTTCTATCGTTCCCTCTGTGTCGTTGGATAAAAATGGGTCTACTTCGATAGAGATATATCCATCATTCCCCTCATCATAAGAGGCACGCAAAGCTTGTGCAGCTGTGCGTATATCATCAATAGCCAATGCTTCATATTTCTCTTTAGGACTTTTACCCTCAAGACTTTTGAGTTGCTCTGCATACGCAGGTGACGTAGTAATGGAAGAAGCAAAAATCGATGGGTTAGATGTTGCTCCGTTAATGATGCCTTTTTCTATCAAAGAGCCAAATTCATTTTTCAAAAACTCTCTCTCTACAAAATCTAACCATAAAGAGAATCCTATATCTCTATTTACCATCTTCTATTCCTTATATGTCCATTCAAAATCATGCCATTTACCAAAATCGGTTGGCTTTTCTATCGCACTTTCCAAAGCATCAAGAAAAATATCTCTCTCAACTACCTCAGCCCCTAGTCCTACCATATGATCAGTTTTCATCTGACAGTCTATAAAATCATAACCTCTGTCTCCTAAAACATCACTTAGTGCTTTGAAAGCTATTTTTGATGCATCGGAAGCCAAAGAGAACATAGACTCTCCAAAAAAGGCTTTTCCAAAAGCAATACCATACAACCCTCCGACCAATTTCCCCTCAAGATATACCTCTACAGAGTGTCCAAAGCCCTCCTCATGGAGTCTTGTGTATGCTTCTATAATTTCTGGCACTATCCATGAAGCTTCTTGTCCTTCTCTATACACTGTAGCACAATGCCTAATGACCTCTTCAAAATGTCTGTCAAAAGTTACTGTAAATTTTCCAGAACGTAACACTCTTCTAAAAGATTTACGGACTTTGAACTTGTGAGGGTAGAGAAGTAGTCTTGGATTGGGTGACCACCAGAGTATAGGGTCACCCTCAGAGTACCAAGGGAAAATGCCTTGTTTGTAAGCAAACAACAATCTGTGTGAGGAGAGGTCTCCACCATACGCCAACAAACCTTCATCTGGCGCATAACGTGGGTCAGGAAACGTAGAAGAGTATTTGCTCAATGGTGGAACATAATACTCTTCTTCCGTACTTTCAGACATTTAATCCCCCTCGTAGGGTGTTGTACCCTTACAACACCGATAATTTGAATATATTAGAATCATATATTGCTACAAAGGTGTTGTCATGGGACAACACCCTACATTTATTTTGCCGCAAACTCAAATGTCAATGCATCATTTTTAAAGCCTACTTTTACAGAGCCACCTTTTTTCAGTTTTCCAAAAAGTATCTCATCGGTGAGGGCTTCTTTTACCTTTTCATCTATGATACGGGCAATATGTCTTGCACCATAACGCTCATCATAGCCTTCATTTGCAAGGTACTCTTTGGCTTTTTTGTTGAGTTTCACTTTCACTTTTTTACTTGCTAAGAGTGCATTTAATTTATCTACTTCTCTATCAACGATAGTCACTAACGCTTCCAAGTCTAAAGCATTAAACTCTATCGTCGCAGATAAACGGTTTCTAAACTCTGGTGAGAAAAAGGCTGCCAATGCTTTGTCTGTTTTCATAGAATTGTCTTTATTGAAGCCCATGACATTGGCTTCTTTCGTTCCTATGTTAGACGTCATGATGAGTATGACATTTTTAAAGTCAGAGACTACACCATTGTTATCGGTCAACTTAGCACCATCCATCACTTGAAGTAAAATATTCATAATGTCAGGATGGGCTTTTTCTATCTCATCGAGCAAGAGTACAGTATGAGGATGTTTTTTTATCATCTCAGTAAGCAATCCACCTTGTTCATACCCTACATACCCTGGAGGTGCACCGACCAAACGGCTAATGGTATGTGGCTCCATATACTCAGACATATCCAGTCTCTCAAAGTGTACATGCATGGTTTCTGCTAGTTGTGTAGCCAAAGCAGTTTTACCTACACCTGTAGGGCCTACAAACAAAAAGCTTCCTATGGGTCTGTCTTCACCATTGAGCCCAGCATAAGAACGTTTAATAGCAGTAGACAATGCCTTTATCGCTTCATCTTGACCTATAATGTGTGAAGCCAAATCTTTTTCTAAACTTTTCAGTTTTTTGGTATCATCTGTACCTATAACCGTAGAGGGGAGTTTCATCATTTTAGCTACAGACAATTCTATATCTTTAGGTTTTACTGTCACATCACTTTGTCCGCGCAACATAAAGTGTGCCCCTACTTCATCTATGATATCCATCGCCTTGTCTGGTAAAAATCTATCGTGTAAATATTTCACAGACAAATTTATCGCGGTAGTCAACGCCGCATCGGTGAAGTTGATATTATGATAATCTTCATACTTATGTTGTACACCTTTTAAGATAGTAAAAGTATCTTCTTTACTCGGCTCTTCTACATCTATCTTTGCAAACCTACGGCTCAGTGCTTTGTCTTTGTCAAAAAAGTTTCTGTACTCTTGGTAGGTTGTTGCCCCTATACACTTCAAATCACCACGTGCAAGCGCGGGCTTGAGCAGGTTAGACGCGTCCATACTTCCTCCACTCGTTGCACCTGCTCCTACCATCGTGTGTATCTCATCGATGAACAAGATAGCTTCTTTTTGTTGTGACAGTTCGTTGATGATGCCTTTGAGACGTTTCTCAAAGTCACCTCTATACTTCGTACCTGCAACCAAAGCACCCATATCTAAAGCATAGACTTTTGAGCCTTTTAAAATATCTGGTACATCATCTTCAGAAATACGAAGCGCCAAACCTTCAGCGATAGCCGTTTTACCCACCCCTGGTTCACCCACAAGTAGCGGGTTGTTTTTCTTACGTCTACACAGGGTTTGCATCACACGTTCTATCTCATCTACACGTCCTACCACTGGGTCTATTTTCCCTGTTTTGGCAAGAGCCACAAGCTCCATAGTAAACTGGTCGAGTAATGTCTCTTCTTCTTTTTTATCACTGCTCTCAACCTGTGGTTTATCATAACGATGAGAGATAACTTCTAGTACATCCACACGGGCAATACCTTCTTTTTTCATCAAATAGACGGCATAAGAGTGTTCTTGCATAAAGATAGCAGCTATCATATCACCTATCGTCGCTTCTGTACGTCCAGAGCTATGAATATGTGTCATCATGTCATTAATAGCGCGAGAGAGTGCCACGGTTTCAAAAGGCTCTACTGCTTCTTTAAGAGAAGGGATAGTCTTGGTAATATGCTCTTGTATCCCTGCTTCAAGTCTTGCCAAATCTGCATCGAGTATAGAAAATATCTCTTTGCCTGCGACACTTCTTACGATAGACAAAAACAGATGCTCTACAGTAAGGTACTCATGTCTGTTTTCTTTGGCATATCCTACTGCTTCTTTAAATACATCGTTCAATGCTACACTTATCATTAACTATCCTTTATTATTAATAACGCTTTTAGAGCCAAGCTCTAAAAACTTCGCTGTCGCTATGACCTCTTCAGCAGAGTGCTCACGTAACTTGTTACGTTTCATCTACGAATCCTCTTCGATGGTAGCAAGAAGCGGAAACTCATTTTGTTTCGCTTTTTGTTTGACTTGTTGCGCTTTGGTCTGTGCTATCTCAAAGGAGTAGACACCGCAAATCGCTTTGCCTTTTTCATGTATCTGTAACATGATTTGTTCAGACTGTACATGCGATTTATGAAAAATTCCCATCAACACATCAACCACAAAGTCCATACTCGTATAGTCATCATTGTGCAAAAGCACTTTAAACATTTGTGGTTCTTCAAGCTCTAAAGCTAGGTCTAATTCTTCTTCAAATTTTGGCAATTCTCATCCTTAAATCTATTCATCTATCTATTTCTACTATAATTGTATCAAAAAATGTATAGGAATCGTGTATGCAGTCACTTTTCATCACCGCTACAGGTACAAATGTAGGCAAAACGCACACCACACTGAAGCTCATAGAAGCCTTAGCATCCGCAGGTCACAAGGTAGGTGTTTACAAACCCATAGAAACAGGCGTTACCCATACAGCTCCTGATGCCACTATACTACTCGAAGCTTGCCAAAAGGTTAATGACAATTTCAAAGCCTTAAAACCTCTTGATATTACCGCCTATACTTTTGCTTTACCTGCTGCACCTTTTTGTGCAGACACAGAACAAAGCATAGAGATAAGTAAAATAATAGAAAAATACCACACGCTCTTTGCACTTTGTGACATTTTACTCGTAGAAGGAGCTGGGGGTCTCATGGTACCCATCACAAAAGACTTCCTCATGATAGACCTCATCCAAAAGTTAAATATCAAAACCCTACTCGTCACCCCTAGCCGTCTAGGGTGCATCAACGACACCCTACTCTCCATAGAAGCCTTAAAAGCTAGAGATATCGACTTTGACTGGTGTGTAAATGTGTATGAAGATGAAGATGATTTTGAAAAGGTGACACAGCCTTATTATGATGCTGTGTTTGAGGGGTGGTGGTGTGTAGATAAAGGTTTACCCTCCTTTATCTAAAGGGCACCTCTAAAATCTCAACGCTGAAATAAATCGTTCATTCGCTATCCATTTTTTATATGTTGCCAATGTCTCAGGTGATGAATCTAATCTAAGAGTAGAATATGTCCCATCTTCATTTTCCCAGTTTTCATGCCAAGGAGAGATAGCATCAAAGTCTATATAAGGGTTAGAGAGTATTGTCGAAAATGCATCATCTAGCCATGCACTTTTACTTCCTTCTGGATGGTGGTCAGTGACACTAAATTCTAAAAGTGCCATAGGTTTTGTACTACTTACAGTTTTTGCATCGGAAGCATACGCTTCAAGTTGTGTAGAAAACGCCAAACCTGCCCACTCTTCACTTGTTGTTTGTGCACCATAAAGACTTGTACCTATCCAGTCTATATAGTTGTCACCTGGGTAATAGTTTTTTGGTTTGTTCCATGCTGCATTGGGATATGAAGCATAATTAAAATGAAAAAACCAAGTAATATGCTTCACACCTTCTGCTCTAAAAAGATCAATAATATGTCTATATGCATCTCGATAACGCTCTGGACCATCAGGATAATCAGGGTCACCATAACCATCTGTTTTTGCTCCACCATTAAAAACACCACTCCATCCAAACCAATCGCCATTAGGTTCTACTGCAAAATCTACCAATAATGGTATATTATCGGCTATCGCTGCCTGTGCCCATGTTTTCAATGCATCATCAAAGTTTCCGTTGATAATATTTTGTAAAGAAAAATGTCTTTCAGCATGCCCTTGTATTTCGTCACTTCTTGGCATAAGACGTACAAAAGGGACACTACCACTATTATAAATAGCATGAATATTTGCCTGAGGATACACAATACCTTTATACCAATTTTGAGAAAAATATGCCCATGCTATTTTTTTCCCAATAAGATTTTGAAATCCTTCAATACGTGCTTGACTAACCACATCTTCAGAACCACCAAAATCTGGGAAAGCCCCAAAATATATACTATTAGCACTTGGTACTTTCAGTTTGTTGCCTCCAGATGTACCACCTGAATCTCCTCCGCTACCACACGAAACTAAAAAAAGTAGTGTGAGCGATACCATAAATAATGTTGTTTTTTTCATTCTCTTCTCCTTGTCTCCATATATTTTACCACCATTTCGTTATAATCACATAATTATTCTCTAAGGATGCCTATGCAACATCTCGTTGATACCAATGACTTTTCAGACACACAAATAGCACAACTTTTGGCAGATGCCAAAAGTTTTAAAGCCCATCGTCCACAGCAACTTCTTAACGACAAACTTCTCATCACACTTTTCTTTGAAGCCAGTACCAGAACACGAAGTTCTTTTGAAGTTGCTGCGAAACGTTTAGGGGCTTCTGTGGTACATTTAGACCCAAGCAGAAGTTCTGCCAAAAAAGGCGAAAGTTTAGAGGACACCTTTGCCAACCTTTGTGCAATGGAGCCAGATGGCATCATCGTACGTCACGCTGAAAATGCTACCCCACAACTCCTAGCAGACATGCAGACAAGCCCTGTCATCAACGCAGGAGCAGGTAACTACGCCCACCCTACACAGGCACTGCTAGACCTCTTTACCATGGTAGAACATTTTGGTGGCGATGTAAAAGGGAAAACCATCGCCATTGTAGGCGACATCGTCTCTTCACGTGTGGCAAGCTCAGGCATACGCCTCATGACACGTATGGGCATGAAGGTACTGCTTGTCGCACCTGAACAGTTTATGCCAGAGTCTGACCTACCTCAGTACAAAAACCTAGGAGATGTCATGGACAAAGTCGATGTCATTATGAGCTTACGAGCCCAGCTAGAACGCCACGAAAAAGAACTATTTGAAGACTACGCTGACTATGCTTCACAGTACTGCATCACCAAAGAACGTATGCAAGACAGAGACATCTTACTTCTGCATCCAGGTCCTGTCATGCGTAACATAGACATTAGTGATGAAATGCTCGAAGACCCTCGCTGTAAAGTGCTTACACAGGTTAAAAATGGGGTATTTATGCGTATGGCTATTTTGAAGTTACTTCTTTTAGACGCTTAATATGTGGATGAAGAAAGAGAAAGACTTTAAGCAGATAGACGCACTAGGTCAATCTCGCACACCTTTTCTTTTTGTTGTCTCTTATGACCAAAGCAAAATATTTGTACAAGCACTTGATAAGCTCGATAAAGACATCTACTACAAGCTGGAAGATTGGCGTAATTACCCTGTTAAGAAGCGTACTAAGGACTTTACATTTTCTAAGTCTCCTGTGGCTTTTGCTACCTACAAAAAAGCCTTAGATACAATACTCGAACAGATACGCTCTGGCAATACCTATCTGCTCAATCTTACTTTCAAAACACCTATAAAAACCAACTACTCACTCAAAGAAATTTTTACCTACTCACGTGCTAAGTTTAAGCTCTATTTTAAAGATGAATTTATCTGTTTTTCTCCAGAGCGTTTTGTGGAGATAGAGGGAGACACCATAGCCACTTACCCTATGAAGGGGACTATAGATGCCAACATCCCAAAAGCAAAAGAGAAGATACTTGCAGACACAAAAGAGATGGCTGAGCATGTGATGATAGTAGATTTGATGCGTAACGACTTGGGCATCGTAGGTTCTCAAGTCAAGGTAGAGAAGTTTCGTTATGTCGAGAAGATAAAAGCGGGTAAAAAAGAGTTGCTCCAAGTAAGTTCTAAAATCACTGCCAAACTCCCAGAGGATTGGCGAGATAACATAGGCTTGCTTCTCTCACAGCTTTTACCTGCTGGGTCTATTACAGGTACACCTAAAAAGAGTACCGTAGATATTATCAACAAGGTAGAAAACTTTGACAGAGGGTTTTACACAGGTGTGTTTGGTGTCTTTGATGGGAAGAGCCTTCGCTCAGGGGTCATGATACGTTTTATAGAGAAAGAGAAAGGAAAACTCTATTATAAAAGTGGTGGGGGTATTACCATTGATTCTAATGCACAAAGTGAGTATGAAGAGCTAGTAGATAAAATATATCTACCTTTTTGATTGGCATCCTCTGTCTGCTCTATGTTTCCATTCATAAGCACTGTCTTCTTTGAGTTTTGAGAAGTAAAGCTTTCCAGCATCTCTCCATGGATCTATTATCACACCTTCTTCTACTTTCATGCCACGTCCAACTACTACCATACTATTGTGTTCTGTCCAATACGAACCAATATTTGCCCCTACCAAGTGAAACTCAAACGATGGATAGGCTCTACTTTGCACAAAATGGACATACAATGCATCTGACCAATGATAACATAGTCCTTTTTCTTTAAGACCAACATTCACCAAAAAGTTATGAAACTGTGGAGGTGATGTCATCTCAAATGTTTTTGCCAATTGTGCTGTTTTTGTCAAAATATCCTGAGAGAGTTGCATGGTTTCATGGTGAGAGGCTTGAGGGTTTACTGTGTGTAAAAGTGTAGCAAGTGCTACTATTTCATCATCTTTTACACTAGGAGTATGTACTGTACACCCTAGTAGAAAAAAGCTTATGATGAGGAGTTTAAAAAAGCATCTGAGCATATTGAGAAGGTAGATAATACGCGATAGCTACGCTCAACAATAACATAGCAGAACTGTACAATACAATAAACTTAGGATTTTGAGAAAGCATATACCCACCTATAAACCCTACTACAAGACCGCCTATATGTGCAGAAACATCGACAGATTCTATAGAAAAACCTATGACAAGATTAAGACCTATAATGATGGCAAAATCTTTCATAAAAGCTTTGCTATGTGTGGCTATCTTGTCTTTATGGGCTAAGAAAAAACCAGCCAAAGCACCAAAAACTCCAAAAATCGCGCCAGAGGCACCGATGCCTACACTCTCAGGATGTATGTATAACGATGCCAACCCTCCAAGAAGCCCAGAAAAGAGATAAATACTGATATAAGACTTCGTATCGAAATACATCTCTGCACCACGACCTATGAGATAGAGTGAAAACATATTCATGAGGATGTGTGTCATACCCCCATGCAAAAACATCGCTGTAAGCAGTCGCCACCATTCACCATGCAATACAGTAAGCGGTCCATACAATGCACCCAAGTCAACAAGTACTTGCAAGTTCATCTCTGCAATACTTCTACTATAAAAAGCTGAAATAAAATAGACTAACACATTGAGCATAATAATGCCATAAGTAAGTCTATAGCGTAAGATATCTTGCAGCATCAAAAATTAACGTATTGCCTCAGAAAATATCACACCATCCACGCCACCACGTGCGATCTTCGATATCTCTTTTTCACTGTGAATGAGTACCAAGATACGTGTATCGAACAGATACTCCTGTGCAATAGGTTGTATCATCAAGGCATCATCTTCTTCACAAATGATAAACTTTGCACCAAGGGCATTGGCAAAGAGTGCGTCGTCAAGTGTATTGACGACAACTGCAAAGGTAATGTTATTCTCTTTACAGTGTGCTGCATACGTATGAGAATCTACCAGAGGTTCAAGCAAGACAATATCTTCTGCTTTACTTTTTTTAATATCTTCTATAGAAAAGACTTTAGAAAAACAGCTACTTTTTATCCAGGGATGTCCAACAATTATCATCATAATATCCTTTGTTAAGTTATGGTGTACACTCTTTAGAACAGTAGTACTTGCCATGCACAATAATACTCTCTTTTACTGTCACATAGGTACTACATTTTTCACATTCTACAAGTGTATCGTCATCTAACTTTTTTTCCTGAGGACTTTTACCAATACTTGGTAGTTTCCCGCCAAAAAATTTGTAAATAAGTACCCCTACTATAGCAAAAATAAGTAATTTTAAAATCATTCTTTAACTCTTTATCACAAGGTAATTACGTTGGTTTTTCTGTACTATATCATAATCTAACTGATGTTGCACATCTTCTATTTCATCAAAAACACGTGAACCTTTGTAAAAAAGATACGCTGTTTTACCGTCACTTACTTCTTTGGTTAAGTCTAACAATAACTTAGTATTGGTTACTGCACGAGAAGTGATGAGTGCAAAGGCATCATGCTCTACAAACTCCACTCTTTTGGCTTCAACTTTTACATTAGGCAACACCAAATCAATAGCTGCGTACTTTAAAAAAGAAACACGCTTTTTCAATGGCTCCGCCAACACCACCTCAGTCTGAGGATAAGCTATCGCCAGCACCAGACCAGGAAACCCTGCACCCGTTCCTACATCTAGCAGTGTTTTGGGCGTCTTCATAAAGGTGATAGGGAACAAAGAATCAACGATATTGACATAAATCGCATCTATACTTTTAGCACCTGTCAAGTTATGTATCTGATTCCACTCATGCAAAAGGCTTGCAAAATTTTCAAGCTTCACGATAGTCTCATCATTTAACTCTATCTCTTCTTTCTCTAAATATTGTGTTAAATTCATCTTATAACAAATGCCCCATCTGGTCTTTTTTTACTTTCAAATACCCTTCGTTATGAGGGTTTGGTGTAATTTGTATAGGGAGTCTTTCAACAATATTGATGTCGCCTAGACTCTCTATTTTCCTAGGGTTATTTGTGAGTAGTTTGAGTTGTGAGATGTCAAAGTGTTTCAATATAAACTCGACTATCTCATAGGTACGTTCATCGGCTTTAAAGCCTAGCTGATGGTTTGCTGCTACGGTATCAAACCCTTTATCTTGCAAGGCATAGGCATTGACTTTATTCAGTAAACCAATATTACGTCCCTCTTGACGGTGGTAGATAATCATCCCACCCTCTTTGGCTATGAGTTCCTGTGCATAGACAAGCTGTTCGCCACAGTCACACTTTACAGAACCTATGGCATCTCCTGTCAGACATTCAGAGTGTACACGTACGATAGGCGTTTCTATCTCATCCAAGTTTTCAGTAAAGATAGCCAAGTGCTCTTTGTCATCTTGTTTAAATGCCTGTATTTTAAAAGTGCCGTATTTCGTTGGTAAAGTAGCGATTTGTGATATTTCAATGTGTTTCATGTTGCAATTATACTTGAAAAATTAGAAATTAGAAATTAGAAATTAGAAATTAATACATCATTAGCCATAATTAGTGTAAAATAATTCAATTTTATATACTAAGGTACCCTATATGTTCGCAAGATTTAGAAGAAAACGTATCAACCCAGTCCTACGTGACCTGCTCCAAGAAACACATCTTTCTGTCAATGACTTCATCTACCCACTCTTTGCCAAAAGTGGCACAGGTATCAAAGAAGAGGTAGCTTCTATGCCTGGTGTCTACCAAATGAGCATCGATGAGATAGTCAAAGAGTGTGATACACTTAAAGCACTTGGTATCAAGTCTATCATCCTTTTTGGTATCCCTGACACGAAAGACTCTGTAGGCTCTGACGCGATGTGTGAACATGGTATCATCGCTCAAACTGTAAGAGAAGTCAAAAAAGCACACCCAGATATGTTTGTCACGACAGACCTCTGCTTTTGTGAATACACAGACCACGGTCACTGTGGTGTCATAGACCCTGTACTAGAAACAGTAGACAACGACATCACTCTAGACAACCTAGCCAAACAAGCAGTCGTCCACGCCAAAGCAGGTGTAGATATGATAGCACCAAGTGGCATGATGGACGGCATGATACAAGCCATCAGAGGTGGCTTAGATGCAGCAGGGTTTGAAAACCTCCCAGTGATGAGCTACTCTACCAAGTTTGCTTCAGCGTATTACGGACCTTTCCGTGATGTAGCAGAGTCCAGCCCAGGAAAAGGCGACAGAAAAAGCTACCAAATGAACCCAGCCAACCGCAACGAAGCCATAGCCGAGTCTGTAGCAGACGAAGCAGAAGGAGCAGACATTCTCATGGTGAAACCTGCACTTGCTTACATGGACATCATCAGAGACGTACGCAACAACACTACCCTCCCACTAGCCATCTACAACGTATCTGGTGAATACTCCATGCTCAAAATGGCAGCCCGTGCAGGTGTCATAGACTATGACGCAGTGATGATGGAAACATTACTAGGGTTTAAACGTGCAGGGGCAGATATTATTATTACGTATCATGCGAAGGAAGCGGCGGCGTTGTTACAGAAATAATGTAGAGTGGGTTTTCTAACCCATCAACTTTTTTCTTAATTTAGGCTACAGCTAAAGCCATGTTTGTGATACTTTACTCAAATCTGGGATTTTTATAGGTCGTTTGATATTATATATAACGGTACCCTTTTCGGCTTTAGTTTGCAACATACTATGTTGCTCCTTTAGCAGCCATAGGGAACATATAAAAACAATCACACTCATACTAACAAACAACTTTATTTCTTTGATGCAAGTCTTTTTTGTAATCGAAAATAACTCTAAACTAACATTATTAGTAAAAATATAAATAATAGCTACAAATACTAAAATGATACCAAAGAATATACCAAAAAAATGTAATATAACTTCTGGATAAATTATCGTGCCATCAATACCATATCCTAAAAAACGATGCATACAACCTTCACTACTATATAATCTTAGACTTTTTTCGATATATCTAGCTAAAGCCATACCAAGAAAAAGATAAGTTATCGTAAGTGATATTAGTCGAGCTATTTTAACTCTAAATAATAGTCCAATGGATAATAAAAATGAAATGATTAGAAAAAAGTTTCCTAATTGTTGAGGTGCTATAGTTAAATAAAGAATATTTTCTATATTACAAAAAAACAAGTAAAAATAAAAAGAACTTAAAATTGTAAAAGTCCATATAGAGACTATTATAATTTTCTTTTTAACTGTATCATTTTTGGTAAAATATATTAATTTATTTTTCATAAAAGAAGTATGACATAAAAAATCTAAAATCAACTCTCATTACCTAAACCTACAGCATCATTTTCTCCTCATTTCGATATAATCCCACCCATGAATATCAAAAACAAAGCCGCAACATTTTTTGCCCTTCTTATCATCTTTCTTATGGCATTTATACTCTATTGGGGGACTACCAAACCTATAGAGGTTGTGATACAAGCAGGGCATGAGGGGCGTACTTCTGGTAATACAGGAGCACAGTCAAAACGCTACCGTGAGGCAGAGTGGAATGTCTATGTTGCCACTGCAGTAGCCCAGCAGTTAAAAGTTTGGGATATTGACGTCAAACGAGTACCTGCGAAAGTAGGCTTTATACGTGCAAAAATCGCTGTGGCGATACACTTTGACTCAGCAAAAACGCCTTGCCATTCTGGAGCGTCTATAGGTTACCCTAGTACGAAATCCTTTGCTTTTGCACAGCAGTGGAAGAAACTGTACAAAAATTACTTTCCATACTCTTGGCATGAAGACAACTTTACAAAAAATCTACAAAAATACTATGCCTACAAGTGGATACACGCCGATAAGTTTCTCGTACTCGAACTAGGAGAAATAACCTGCGACAAACAAACCAAATGGCTCAAACCGCGTCTAAAAAAGATTGCACATCTCATAGCCTATAGCATTGCTAAAGAGTTAGGGAAAGATGTAAAAAAAC
>Ga0256840_1001280_pt1 | contig 24069 bp, 28 predicted proteins | sample 355202metaG_FD_185969 | JGI IMG/M metagenome (GOLD analysis project Ga0256840, IMG submission 185969) | Hydrothermal vent microbial communities from Mid Atlantic Ridge, Atlantic Ocean - 355-202 | ecosystem: Environmental > Aquatic > Marine > Hydrothermal vents | place: Atlantic Ocean: Mid...
ATACTTACACTTACGTACTTAACTATGTTTTCTGATTACATAAAGAATAAAAAAAGCCATCAATTAAAGTTGATGGCTTTTCTAGTAGCGGGAACTGGACTCGAACCAGTGACCTTTGGGTTATGAGTTGGGTAGTTAGTTTTATTCATTTTTTAATTAATTGTTTGTCAATATTTTAATTTTAATTAATGATTGTATTTTTTGAATTTACAGGTACGTATGTAGGTACTATAATTATTTGTTATTTTTAATCCAATTACAAGTTATTCCGTCTGTTGTTGAATATAAAAATGAGTTATCATTTTTATTAAAAGTTAGCGTATAATCATTATTATTTTCTCTTGTAAACGTATCGTCTGATTTTTTTACCCAAATAAATTGTTTTCCATTTGTTGTTTGAATTAAATATGAACCTTTTTCTGAAGATTGTTTGCTGTTAATATTAATTATTGTATTTCCACAATTAGATGTATAACTTCCTTCAAGCATATTAGAGTTTATTTTTAAATCGTAATCTTCTAATAGATTTAGACTAGCTGTAAATGTATTTGTAATAAGGGGTTTTTGTCCTTTTTTTATTTTAAAAGTAGTTTCTATTGTATAAATATCTCCTTTTTTTACTACAAATAACTTATCAATGTTTGTAGTCAGGTATTTGGTATTATCTCCAATTATTGATTTACCTTTACTAAATAGACCTTTTGCATTTCTTATTTTTATCTTGGTGAAACCTCTATCTTCAGGAAGAATTGGTAATCTTAACTTTCCATCTTTATTTTTATATAAATTCACTTCGTAAAAAAGATCTTTGTCACCTGTATTTTCTGCATTAATTATTAAAATATATTTATCATTTTTTTTACTTGATTTTTCGAGTAGTAATTGATAACTAATCTTAATTCCATTCTTTTTTGCTAATACTTTTTCTTCTTGAGCGTTTGTATTTATTGATAAAAAAATTATGCTTATTATTGTAATAAAGTTTAGGGCAATTTTTTTCATAGTTGGTACTTAGTTTATATAAACAAAAATACAAAAAAATTAACAAAACTTTATCTTTTTTAAATAAATACGTGTAACTATTTAATAATTAAATAATTATCGTTTATATTTTTCTCAAAACGCCCATAATAAGGGATATTTTAATACGTAAAATATATATTGAAATTAATATTCTAAATCAATAAATTTTTAATAAAATAATGGATATTTTATTGCGTTATATATTCAACCCTAGATGTTAACAAAAAAATGCCCTATTTTGAAAAAAATAATAGATACAAGAAAAATGACGAACTATTAAGGATAAAGAAAAAAAAATCTGAAATAGAACAATGTCTAAAAAAAAAATTAAATGTAAAAGCAAAAAAGAATGATAAACTATTTTTAGAAAATCAATTTAAACCTAATAGATTATTAAGCAAAATAGAATTAAAATTATCCATAGATAATTTTACTTTTTAAGAATCATATCATTATCTTTAAAGTATTTAAAAATTGCTTCTCTACCAATTTCATTAATATATCTTAGAAATTGCTTATCTTGTTTTAACTCTTCTTCATTATCAATAATATAAGTTAATACTTCTTTAATAGTAAAGATAACATTATCTTTTTTTAAAGTAGGTATTTTGGTTTTTTTTGTATCATCAAACAAATTGGCTACACTTACATTGTAATGCTCTGCTATAATTTTTAATTTATCATTTGGAACACTTACTTTTCCAGATTCATAATTCTGTATTGTTCTTAAACTTACATCTACAATGAAGGATAGTTCTTTTTGGCTTTCTTTATTTTTAACTCTTAACTCCTTTATTTTTAGCATCTTATATAAATGTTTGTATTGAGTTTAATTTTTACGAAATAATATTTCGTTAAAAATAAAATTTAGCGCAATATTATTGCGTATTTTTATGTTATAGATACAAATGTACTAATAAAAAGTGAACAAGTATTTGAAACCGTTAGAAAAAATATCAATAAAAATTAGACAGATTAAAGTTTTGTTGGAAGAGATAGAGGGAGAATATTCTATCCTTAAATCTTCTGAAGAAATAAAAAAGCAAAATAAATCAAGTAATGTTTTTTTACAAACTGTAACCTCTATTTGTAATCGAAAAAAAATAACAATAACCTAAATGACAGCATAAAAAACACCAAACAACTCAAACGCTCTGCAAAGCTCGTTGTTTGGCAAAATAACAATCATTCAATTAAGAATAATCTTAACAAAAGTAATGACAAGAAACAAGAGTAACAACAAAATCAACATTTTTCTAGTATAGAGTAAACAATATCGAAGCAAGGTATATCGAAACTTTATTTTTTTTTAAACGCAGATGATAAAAATAAGTTTTGGTAGCCTTCTTTTTTATTCGTGTAATATCTAAAAATACAATGCGCTGCAACGCAAAATAATAATTAAATCGGTTAATAATTATGGATGTAACAAAAGAGCAAGTACGAGCTTGGTTTATAGAATCCCAAGAAAGGGCAAAACAACGAAACCAACAGAACCAATGTAAACCAACAAAGTCAATTAAGCCAATTAATCCCAGTCAAAAACGTAAAATATATACAACAGCAAACCAAATAAAGCAAAAGACACTTTATAATGAGCCATATATAACGACTAATGATTTTAATCAAACCATGCATAAATATAGAGTACATAGAAATGCATATAATAGTTGGCAAAAAAAAGAAAACAAGAAAATAAAAGCATATAATCAAGAAGTAACAAAAAACTTAAAATCAACAAAACTAACTATAAAGGATTTTAATTACATACAAAGTTTTCTTACCAACTGGAGATTGACAGAAAAAACGGAAGACTATCAAAAAACTAGACTAGATTATAATAGAATCGTAATAGAATCCAATTTACAATACGATAAGAAATTACTAAAGCAAAAGACATTATCAAAAATAGGGGATGGTACAGGCGATATATTTGCAATATTACTAGGATTCTATGCCAGTCAAATAAGAACCAAGACAACCAACCTTATCCAACAAGACCAATTATCAAGGCGAGTATTATCCAAATTAGACATTAACTATACCAATATGGTAAAACATCGTATAGAGGGCGTAAAAAGGGTAACATGTACGATAAGAACCATACAAAACAGAATTAATGTACTAAAAGATGCAGGAATCATAAAAAGATACAAGTTTAGAGGAAATAGAGCATCGGTACTAATGGAAATAAACCCAAGTATTTTAACAATTTCTGATGTAAATCCGTATAATTGCAAAACAACTAATAATCAATCAGTTAACTCGGCTGATGTGAAAAAATTACATCATATTAGTTCCTATAAATTTAGTAATACTAAAATAAATCTTAAAAGAAGTAAAAAATCGGAAAACTTTAATTCATGTCTTGCAGACGGCTTACTAAATTATCGAAGCAAGGAAATTTCCAAGCATTACCAACAGGAACAAGAAGAAAAAAGAAAAAAAGTTCCGCCAAAAAAAGAAAAAGAATTAAAATATCATTTAAAAAGCAATTATGAGTTTGGCAATGCATTGCAAGACTACCAACCAAACGTACCATTGTTTGAAAGGAGTGTATTAGAAAAAGAAAAAGACTTTGGATATTTAGATAGGGAAGAATATACAAAGCTAGTCATACAGCAATTAGTGCTTTTAGCTTATGAACTGATTTACAAAGAGCATAAGCATATAAAAATATACTCTGGCAATGTACAGAATACATGTAAAGCACTCGAAAACCGCTTTAAGGTAAACGGTTATTATTTAAAGAAATCTATAATGTTTGCAACCTATACTAACTGGAGCAATGTTATCCAACGAGCAAATAGGCAAATCAAAAAGGCAGATTACGACAAAACTCTAAACTTATTCGATTGGTTTGATGCTACACGTAAAAGCAAAAAGGATGGCGGCGTACAATATGTGTTTTTAAAGTACCACAAACAGAAAAAAGAACAAGAGTATAGAATTAAGCCTTTTGATAAAAAGCGCAATAGACAGTTAGCAGATGCGAAACGGAGAAAAGCAGATAAATACAATCGAATGTTTGATAATGCTATTAACAAATACAAGCTAGGAAAATATAAAACATTGGATCAATTGTATAGCTACATTTTAAATAATCTACCTAAAAAGTATATGCGTAAGTACAGTTATTTGGTTGCTAGTAATAAGTTACAAACAATTAAACCAACTACTAGCAATTAAACCAATTCCCTTATGTCAAAACCAACATTTAATAAAAATACTTCAAAAGTAAAACTAGTTTTCATGTTAAAACAAGGGAATAATCATTTAAAGTATACCAATAGTTACGGTAAATTGTGCAATCCAATAAGATACAACTATTCCAATTTAAACAAATACGATAAATTTACCATCGTAGAAAAGATGTTAAAATCTCCAACAATAAAAAACTCTCAAGAATATAAAAACTCTAATTGTATCTTGTTTTATGATACGATAACTGGTTGCAAATTTTATAGAGTGAATTTATGAATAAATTTTATTGCGATTCCTTTTTACTTAACAAGGCATACATTAAAGGAATGAAATAAAGACTGATAAAAGTACCTAGAAACAATCCGCCAATTACGACTATGGCTAAAGGTTTTTGAAGTTTAGCACCCATTCCACCAATAAAAAGAAAGGGCAATAATGCTAAAATGGTAGTTAAAGATGTCATTAAAATAGCTTTTAAACGTAATTTTCCGCCTTTTTTAATTGCATCTAAAACCGATAATCCCTCATTTCGTAATTGATTAATTGTATGTAGTTTTAAAATACTATCATTAATTATAATTCCGCTCATAACAACTATTCCGATTATAGTCATTACATTAATTGTACCACCAAATAACCAAAGTAATAATAAAGCACCTCCAATATCAATAGGTATTTCTAATAAAATAATTATTGGTTGCCATAACGATTCAAATTGAGCAGCCATAATAAAATATAAAAGTAGAATTGAAATAATTATGACATAAACTAATTCAGTATTCATTTTTTTTAATGCATACATTGAACCAGTAAAACGAACATTATAATTATTTGAATTTGATATGATTTTGTTAATTTGAGAAACTTTTGTATTTGGATTTACATCGTAAGGTAAAAACTCGCCATAGCGATTAGAAAAAATAGATTTATAATTACTTTTACTTTGTAACTGTATTAAGTTCTTAACTGGAATATATTTATCTTTTTCATTTTTTATAAATAGATTTTTTATAATAGAATTTATTTCTTTAATCTCATATTTTAATTTAATTGGAATAAATTTTCGTGCTGTTTTTAAGTGATCTATTTGATTTTGATTAAAAGCTGTTTTTAATTCATTTATTAATTTAGTATAACTTACATTATAAAGTAGTATATTTTCATATAGCAAATGTATCGAAGCTGTTTGTTTTAAAGAAATTGTACTTTGTGCTTTATTTTTTAATAACCTATCTATTTCTACTAATTTATTTACTCCTGGTATTTCCAAAGAATTTCTTGCAGATATTTGTGCTGTTAAAATATTTTTATTACTACCAAATATTTGTTCAAAAGCATTTTTTGAATTCTCAAAAGTATAAATACAATTTGGGTATAAGGCAGTTATTTTTTTGTCAAGTTCTTTTTTTATTTTATTAATTTCAGATAAAGTATTTGTTTTTATATAGACCGTTGATTCTGCAAAACTTTTAGATTGTTCTTGTTGCAGTAAAAATTGTTGCTCTCCTATTTTAGAAAATACTTGTTTGTTTTTAACGGATAAATCCTTTAATAAAAAAGATAGCCTACGTTGATTTTCATTAACTGTAATATTATCATTAAAATCAATATTTAAAATAGTTTCACTTTTTTTTAAATTAGGTAATTTTTCGTATTTCATTGTGGTAAAAAAGAGTACGGATAATAACACGCCTAGAACAGAAATACCAAAAGTTATTCCTTTTTTATAGAAAAATATTTTATAGCCTTTTTCGTACCAATCTTCAATTTGTTGAATTTTTGAAGTAGCTGTATACCATTTGTCGATACGCCATTTTTTATTATGTAATTGCTTGTAAATTACTGGAATTATTAAAATTGAAACCAATAAAGATACTCCCAAACCAATCGAAACGGCTAATGCTTGGTCTAAAAACAAAGCTCCAGTTATACCACTTATAAAAACTAAAGGGAAAAATACAGAAACCGTAGTTAAAACCGAAGTAATTAAAGGCGTAATAATTTCGTTTGTTCCTTTTGAGATGGCTTCAGTTAAACTATTGCTATCTTCTATTTTTTTAATAATATTATCTATTACAATAATAGAGTTGTCAATCATCATTCCAACTCCAAGTATTAAACCAGATAAGGATATTATATTAATTGACATTCCAAATAAATATATCAATAAAATACTAATAATTAATGATATAGGAATACTAATTGCGATAATTAAAGGAGATTTAATATCTTTTAGAAAAAAGAACATTATCAAAATAGCTAGAACACTTCCTAATAACAAACTTTGTTTTAAATTGTCTAAAGATAGTTTTAAAAGTTTAGTTTGGTCTTGGTTGTTGTTAAATTCTAATTCGCGATAATCCTTTTTTAAATCAACCAGTAATGTACTTAATGAATTCTTTAAACTGTTTACTTGTGCATCTGCCTGTTTTACAATAGAAAAAACAATTGCTCGTTTATCATTGTTATAGACTAAACCACGCTCTAATTGCGAAGTAAATTCTATTTTTGCTAAATCTTTAAGTTGGAATAAATGATTGTGAATATTCAAGTAAATATTTTCAATATCCTTTTTGGTTCTTAGAGGGTTTGCAAATTTAAAATGGTATTGATAAATACCATTTTGCACTAGTAAATTTCCAAACTCAAAATTATTGTCTTTTATCGCTTGTACCAAATCATTATTACTAATATTAAGGCTAATTAATTTTTCTTTATTTGGTAATACAATAATTTCTGCTTTGCTTTGACCGCTCATATCCGCTAATGCAATATCAGGTAGTTGTTCGATACGTTTTTTTAAAACTGTTTCAGAAAAATTACTTAATTCTAAAAATTTATTTTCTTCATATTCTCCTTTTAATGAAACTGTTAAATTTAAAATGGGTATATCAGAAGCAGATGCTTTAATTACTTTTGGTCGGTCTAAATCTCTTGGTAAATTATTGAGAATACCATCTACCTTTTCGTTTGTTTCAATAAAAGCATAATCGGTATTAGTTCCATAATCAAATATTAATTTTATAAGTGCCTGACCATCTCTAGTTTCGCTTTCAATATCTTTTAAATGTGCTACTTGTAATAATTGATTACGTAATGGTCTTATAACATTGGTTTCTATTTCTCTAGCGGTTTGGTTTGGGTAACTTACATAAACGGTAACTTCTGGAATATTAATATTTGGCAATAAAGACGTTGGAACTCTGCTAGTTGCAACTACCCCTAAGAGTATAAAGGCAAAAGTTGCCATAAATACTGCAATAGGTCGCTTTATTAAAAATTTTACCATTAGATTGTTTGAATTTGAAGTAAATCTAGTCAGTTATTAAATTAGGTTTTACAACAGCATCATGCGCTAAATTTAGGTTGCCAGTAACGATAATTGTATCGCCAATTTTTAGACCTTTTTTAATAGCATAACTAGAACTATTCTCGTGTAAAATTTCTACATAATTCCATTTAGCTAAACCATTTTTTACGGTAAAAACTACCTCTTTGTTGGAGCGCAGAACTAAGGCTTCTTTGGGTATTACTATAACGTCTTTCATTGGTTGGTTAACAATAATTTTTACATGCATACCATTTAATAAAACGACATCTGTTTTGTCTAAATTTGCCTTTATTTGTATTAGACCGTTTTCGTCTACCGTAGGGTTTATTTCAATAACTTTACCAGTAAATATTTTGTCTTTATCCGAAAATGTATTTAGTGTAATTGGCATCCCTTTTTTTATAAAACTTAATTCTTGCTCCAAAATAGAAAATACCACTTGTGTTTGATTTTTAGATTGGGATAATAAAGTACAAAAAATATCCGAATTGCTTATATGGTTTCCTGCTTTAGTGGTTAGGTTGGTTATTACTCCAGAGAAAGGTGCTTTTAATATTGTTTGGTTATATCGCAACTGTGCATTTTTTAATTGTATTTCGGCTTCATTATACCCCGAGTTTGCATATACCGTTTTTATGATTCGTGGATTTGCTTCACTTTCTGGAATTTTATGAATGCTAAATATTACTTTCTCTCTTTTCAATCTAACGTCGGCGGTTTGAAAAGCTACTTTTGCCTGTTGTACTTGATTTGCTAATAGACTATTATCTAATTTTGCTAAAATTGTTCCTTTGCTTACTCTTTGCCCATTTTTTACATAAATTTTGGTGATACGCTCTGCTATCTTAAAACGTAACTTTGCCATTGCTTTGGTTTCGATAACACCGTTACTTATAAGTTGAGTGTTAAAGTTTTTTGCTTGTATTATAGTTGTAGAAACATGGATGCCTTTATTAATAACAGTATTATTATTTTCTTTTTTTTTTAGATTATTACTATTGGTGTTACAAGAAATAACACTTAATAATAGTACCAAAATTATTTTTACTTTCATTGTCTTTTTTTTGCAATATAATAATTAATTATTTGTATTCAAAAGTAATTCTATTCTATCAATAATTATAGATGCATTTTGATCATTAATTATTATTTCTTCTTTTATTTTACCTTTTTCAAAAAGATAAACAACTGGAGAAGTAGAAACCATCTTCAAGCCTTCTAAAATTAATTTAGTATCAATAGTTAATTTATTTTTATAATCATTTATATCGTTATAAACTGCATAAATTTCCTTTTTGTGTAATCCAACAATTATAAACTTTAGTTTTTTATTATCTAAGTTTTTTAAAGAATAAGATACCATTTCTTTTATACACGAACCACATCCAGAAATGGGTATTAAAATAACAGCATCAATATTTTCAATAGCATCTTTATCAAGAAACCTTAAAAGATTGTCTTTCTTTATCTCAAATTCTGTTTTTGAACAAGAAATTAAAGTAAGAAAAAAAAGAAATGTTGAAATAATTTTTTTCATCGTATCAATTTTAATGTATGATAACGCATATAATTCTCATCATAATCTTTATTATTTTCATGGTTTGCATTTAGATTTAAACCTTTTTTAGAGATAAAGTAATTATCAAAAACATAAGTATCTTTTGGCATTTCTACTTCGCCAAGTTTATTAAATTTGTTATCTAAAACAATAATGTTAAAAATAGGTAAATTCCAACTTAAATAGGCATTGTTTTCATCTCCTTTTTTAATATTGTCCATACCTGGATAGAAAAATATATAATATACATCTCTATATTTATCATAGGCTATTGAGCTATATCTGGAATTGACTATATATTCATAATCCGAATCATTATCTTTTCGTCTTAATTCAAAAGATTTAAAATCTTTGCTGGTAATATCAATAATTTTTAATCGACCACTCTCAATGTCTGTTACCCATATATTATTTGAATATGCAGATGAAAAAACGAATTGTTTTCCATTTGAAGTATAATGTATTTCATCAGAAGAAAAATAATCAGATTTAATAAAATCATCTGGTATTTTAACATTTACACTAGAACTTAAATTTGTATTTAAGTCATATTCAAACAGTATACTAGTATTTAATTTTTTGTTAAAATGATTTTGATATGAGGTTTTCACACTATAATAAATTTTATTTTCAATAAAATATAATGGATTCCATATATCTCCACTAATCTCATTAACAGATTGTTCATTACTTTCGTATTTATAATCAAAAGTATTTAATAAATCTCCTTTCGCATTTAGCAAAGAAAATTTGTGTCCTAAAAAACTTGCGATAAATATACTATCTGGAGATTTTACCCCTAAAATAGTACTTTGTTTATAATCCGTAGCACCTTCGTATGGTAATATTATTATTTTGGAATTATTTTTTGATTTTAAATTAAAGGTTATTAATTCATTTTCTTTTTTTGCTATATTCATAAACATTAAATATAAATTACTGACTGAATCATTTTCGTAAATACAGGTCTGAGGAACACCTTCGCCACTAGGGAAGTATTTTGGAATAGTAAGTCGTATTGAATCTATAACCTTAAAATTAATTTGATTGTTTTTTGTTTTGTTACATGATGTCAAAACAGAGAAAACTATTACATTTATTACTAAAATATATTTTTTCATAAGATTGTTCTCATATTAAAAGAGGTTGTCTTTTTAACAACCTCTTAAATTAAACTATTACTATTTAACTACACGCTGAGCTTGAACCACATCTTGCTCTAGATAAATCTGATGAATACACACATTTTTTTTTGGTTTTTTTGTAATCTTCTCGTGTATTTGCCCTACACGCATTAGCATCTGGTGCTTCTAGCCCATTATCATTTGATAGTTGTGCTTCAGCACTAGTTGGAATTAAGACTATAAAAAAAGTCATAATTAAAATAAATGAAAATATTTTCTTCATAATAAAAAATTTTGTGTTTAGATTTTACACTAAACAATTAATAAATAAAATTTTGAAATGCAATTTGTTGCAACTTTTTTACGATTTCAAGGTAAATATAAATAAAAAAAAGAATTGAACAAAATTGTAGCTCAAATCAATTACTAGTTTGTACTATTAACTTTCTCTAACTCTACTACATTTTTTAAATTACATCTCACTATAAAAGCAAATGTACCTCAATTTCAGAAAAGTCTTTATAATACGAAATACTTTTATGTAAATTTAAAAATCTTTAATATTGAATTTTATAATAATCTGATTACCATCAGGTTCAGTATTTTTTAATATATCATCTATTTTTTTAGTGAATTTATCTTTATTGTTATGAATCAAATATTGTGATTTTAAAAATTTTAGAGTTATAGGGTATGTTATTGAAATAAATTTTTCATTTTCGACCGATTGTATTTCTAAAAATTTTCGATACTCTTGTGAATTATACTCTTTTGGGAATTTATAATTAATTATATTTTTTGTAGTGCTAGAAAAAAATGAGAAAATGGATTCTTTTCCTTTATGGTCAAAATAGAAAATAATTTTATTATTGTTTAGACCTTTTAAGTTTGCAAAATAATCTAGTTCATTGAATTTTTCAAAATTATTTTTTAAATCATTTAATATTAATTCATGTGAAGATAACTTATACTTTTCTGTTAAAGTTTTTCCTTGATAAGAAAAATATTTGTATGGTTTAATTGACGAATCTGAAATAGAATAGATTGTATCTGAAATAAAATCATTAAATAAATATAGTGTATCTAAATTAGAAAAAGGTTTACTAGTATTTAACCTAATTGTTTCAAATTTATTAGAATCAAAAGGTAGAAAAGTTTTTAATATATCAAATTTATTATTCAAAATAATTATATCAAAATCATAAAATTTTTCATTAACCTTATTTCTATGCTTTGCAGTAAATAAAGCTAAATTCCCATTTTTAATAAACTCAAAATTCATAAAATTAAAACCAATATTTTCAGTTCTCAAGTATCTAAAATCTAAATCATAAATTAAAAATCGTTGTTTTTGAAAATCATAAACATATAATTCCTCTTTAGAATTAATAGCAAAATCTTTAATCTCTCTATATTCATTTGGAGCAATGCCTTGTTTATATAAAACTTTAATGAAATTTCCAGTATTAGTTGTTTTATAAATTTCATTTTTATTACTTTTTAAGTAAAATTTATTATCATAAGTAACAATTTTACTAATTTTATTAAAAACAAAATTATTTATATTTTCATTATTTAATTGGAATATTTCTACATCCTTAATAATATTAAAAATATTATTTTTAAATTCAAAATTGTAATCAACGTTTAATTGATTATCCAAAATAATACTGTCTTTTTTATTTTTACAACTAATATTTAATAAAAAGATTATAATAAAATAAATAATATGTTTTTTCATTATATTTTTGTGATGTTTATTGTTTCGATTAATCTAATATCTTCCATAATATCAATAGTGTAAAAATAAAATAACTCTTCAATCAGTTCTTCTAAACTATTTGCATGATGTATCTCAAAATTATATCTATTATTGGGGTTTAAATCGTTTATTATATGGATGCCAAACCAATCTTCAATCTGATTAACAAAAGTATTTGTCGTTATACACTCTCCTTTAAATGTTCTATTAATTCTAATAACTTTGGATTCGTATGAGTTCTCAGAACATTTGTTCATTTTGGATTCATTTCCACAGTAAATTACCTTTACTTTTTGTTTTTCTTTTAATCTTTTAATTTTTAATTTTAATTTATTTCTAACTTCTATCAGAAAAGAATTAATTAACTCATTTTCATCAATTACACTATCTGAAACCATCTTAAAATTAACTAACACATTTTTTTGATTTATGCTTTTATCTTCTATTTTAAAATATTGAATAGGAACATTTGTAATTTTTGAAATTAGATCAAAAAGAGAATAATTATTATATTCAATTAGTTTGTCTCCTCTTGAAGAAGATTTATTATTTGCATTAAGGTTATTTGATAACTCAATGAAAGTGTTTATTTTTTTTTGACTAAAAGCTGAAGTGTTAATTGTCAATATACAGAATAATAATAATGTTTTCATTATACATTTTTTATTATCAACCGCTAGTTTCCTAACGGTTGATGATTATAAGATTAATTCGCAGGCGATATAAATGCTTGCTTAGGTTTAGGGTTTGGAATGCATTTTGCACTTGCATCACCAAAAACAGGTATGTTACAACAAGCATAATATCCATCGCCACATGTTATTGATATGGTAATATCAACGTCTATGCTACCAGTAGCAAGACCTGCTCCAATCTTTTTAGATAAAGTACAAGAAGTAGCTCCAGGAGTACCAGCTTCACACGAAGCATAAGAATTAAATGGAGATATTAGTACAATACTTAAAGCAAAAATAAATGAAAATATTTTTTTCATAATAAATAAAATTTTGTGTTTGGATTTTACACCAAACAAGATTAATAAAATAAAATTTTGAAATGCAATTTGTTACAATTTTTTTACGATTTCAAGGCAAATATAAACAAAAAAAAAGAATTGAGTAAAATTGTAGTTGAAATCAATTACTATTAACTTTTTTCTAACTCCACTACATTTTTTAAATTACATCTTGATATTAAGGAAAATGCACATTCTTTTTTAACACCTAAGAACTTACCGTTTTTAGAGTAAACAGAAGTTATATTCATTTTTGAAAAATACCTATAATCTTTATAGGTTAAGGCACTCGGTTTAAATACAAGAAGTAATATAAATATAATAATTAATAAAAGTAATGGTATGAATTTTTTTTTTTTCATTTTAAATATTTTTTAGTTTTTAATGGTTTTTCTTTATTTGGTACAAAATAATCAATAATACTTAAATCTGATTTTAAATAAAAGAAAAAAGGCGTATTAATATTAATATGATTAAATAAAGAACTATTATTTTTTACGATATATATTTGATTTCTCATTTTTTGAGATTCAAAATAAAGCTGTGCATTTTTAATTTTATCAATTGTTGTAATAATTACTATTTTTTTTCTCTCCAAATCATTTATAATATTTAATTGTTGTTCATAACAAACATTACAATCGTCAGTAAAGTTAAAATAAAATATTTGTTTTTTTATTAAATTATTAATTGATTCTTTTTTTTTGTTAGATAGATTTATTAATTCTACTTCACGATTAATTATTAATTGAGAGGTAGAACTATTTGTTTTATTGCAATTAAATAATACATACAATAATAAAATATAAAGTTTATTCAAAATCTTTTAATTTAAAAAGGGTTAATAAATCATTATCATTTTGATTTAAGTCTTTTATTTCTTCATATAGTCTTTTATTTTTTATTTTAAAATCATCATCTGCTTTTAAATAAAAATTTTTAAAATCAAGCAACGTTTCTAAAGAAGTAACGCAAATAAAATAATTATCTGAAGCATATTGAACGGATGACAAATGGTATTTAGTTGATTGAAATCCGAAAAATTTAACTCCTTTTTTTGTTTTTGGGTTATAAAATACACTATATGATTTATTAGCAATATTAAACATAGTATAGAGCATATTATCCGTATGTGCAAAAAACTCAATGCCCCAAGTTAAATCTTTTTTCATACAATGTTTAAATATAATATTATCTAAATCATTTTCTTTTGAATATTTTATATTATTTGGTAATTTGTGTTTCCCAAAATCAATGAAGTATTTGGAATTAAAATTTCCGTTTTCATACGAATAAATAGTATCATTATAGATTGGGTTGAAATATACAACATCTTGATTAACTGAAAAATATCGTTGTTTTATATATGAATTATTTTTTAAGGATTGATGAACAGGTAAATCCTCATAAAGTAAATGACCATCTTTAAAAACTGAAAAATTATAACAATTAAAATCAGTAAAATCGCACTCATTATTTCTAGTTACAAAAAAATTCTCATTATTATATGCAATTCTTGTAGCAATGGTTTTATTACCTAAAAAATCTAAAGTTTTAATATATAGGTAATTTTGCATACTATACATTTTTATATTGTTTTTTGAAGGATCTAAGACGCCAATACTATTATTTTTTATATCTACAAAAAAATCAGAAATTGCCATATACTCCTGTGAACTTTCTCCTAAATGAGAAATTTTAAATAGAAATTTTCCTTTTATATTAAAACAAAATATTGCTTTACTAAATTTATAGTCTGCGATAAAAATTGAATCTCCTTTTTTAATGATTTTATCAAAACTACCAACAAAACTTTTATTATTTTCTAGTTTTACATGTATAATTTCTTTAATATCATTGTCAAAATTATGATATTTACTATACTGTAAATTGTTAATTTCTATTGTTTCTAAGTTGGTGCTATTTCTTTGTTTAAAACTCCCTAAATTATTAACTTTTTTACATGAATTGATAAGGAGTATTAATATAAGAATTAAGAATATTTTTTTCATTTTATTATAGTTGATGTAAATTATTCAATTCAGTAAATACAAAACCTCCATTTTTATATTCTAAAACATACGGACCTTTGTATGCTTTTTCGATTTTATATATCAAATTTATTATATTTCTATTCTTTATTGGTTTCCAGTTTATATTTGAATTTATTTTATTTAATTTTATTAAAAATTCGTTTGGTTGCTCTGAATCAAAAAGACCAATTGTATTTTTGTTTACATCAGAATAGTCTGAATATTCATAAAAACATGTAATGCAATCATAGTCAGAAAAGATGAATATTATTTGAACTTTTTTTGTATCAACTTCTTTGTTTAATAATTCATTCAATAAAAACGAATTATCAGGTTTAGAACAACTTTGTATACCAATAAATAATATTAAAACTATTTTTGTTAAATAATTCACTTTTTCTGTATTTTACATTTATAAATTATAGTTATACCTTTTAAATCTTCATTTTCAGTTGGAAATTTTTCTATCAATACAGTATCACTATTTAAAATATGTATAGGATAACCTAAATCTAAAGGTATTTTGACCTCATAAGTTTTTTCTTCATTAAATGCATTCAAATAGAATTTTGTTTTTGGACTTTCTTGAAATGGAAATTTGGGATGTAGATTTTTGAATTTTTTAATTTCATTAAAACTATATCCAGAAGAATATAAAACATATGTAAACTTATTAGATTTGTAAATTGATAATATATTGCTATTCATAAATAAATTCATCATCATTTTATCGTTACTAAAACCTTCGTCAAATCTTATTTTTAAAGGGTTGTAGTTAGGTAGTTTCAATGGAATTACACTGTCAATAGTATGATTTTCCATATTTAATTTATGAATATTTTTACCATTTGAATTTGCAAAACAATAATAGTTATCTTTAATATACATAGGAAAATTATTCATATTTTCATAATAATAGTCTTTATTATGAAAGTCTTCCCCATCAATTGGGAAGTCTATTATTTTTTTCTCGAATGATGTATTTAAGTTTTTAATCAAAAAAAGTTTTTGTTTTTTTTGATAAAAGCTCTTCAATGATGGGTTGCCTTGTAATGGTGTTTGAGCAAAAAGAATGGAATCGTTGAAAATCTTAAAATTTTTTACTGTTGCATAAGTGTTTTCATTATTAAAAGTTATTTTACCTAAAAAATTACCTTTTTTACTGTATTCTTTTATAGAGCTTATATCTCCAACTCCAATTATTGTATCGTTTATAAATTTTAATGAACCACTATATAGTGTTTTATACTCTGATGCTCCGCTTCCTAATTTATTAAAAGATAATAAACTATTATCTTTTTGGTTATATACAATGATGTTTAAACTAGCTCTATTAAAAAAAAGGAAATTTCCTTTATTGTAATCTTGAAATACCAGTGATGGCTCATTAATAACTATTGAATCATAAATTTTTATAAAATGAGTTTCATTATGTCTTTCTGTATTCTTCTGTTTACAACTAAACAAAACAAAACAGAATACAGTTAGAAATAATAATCTAACCGTATTCTTAAAATAATCTATCTTTGAATTAATCATAGTTTATTTATCTTCAATTGTTGTTTCTTTCGGTTTGTCTGGTTTAGGAAACGTCACCTTACATGCTTGTGGACCAAGTGCTGGACAAAAAAAAGTCCATGTGTGATCTGGATTATATTGCCATTTTCCATAAGTCAAACCACCATACGAATTATTATTATTATTATTATTTGCATTAAAACTTGTTAAGGCTAATGATATAAGTAAAATTATTACTAATTTGATTTTCATAATATAGAGTTTTATTGGGTTACATTATTTGTTGTAGGTGTTTTAGGGCATGGTACACCACATTTAATTTTTCCATATCCATTACAATGTATATATACGACATTGCCTGTTAAACCTCCTCTTTCATATCGACCATATATGTAACATGTTGTAGCTGCTTGTATTGTAGCCTCTTTTTGAGCGAAATTTTCAATAGGAATTAGTCCTATGAAAATTGAAAGAATTAGGAATATAAATATTTTCTTCATAATAAAAAATTTTGTGTTTAGATTTTACACTAAACAATTAATAAATAAAATTTTGAAACGCAATTTGTTGCAACTTTCTTACAATTTCGATACAAATTTATATAAAAATAAACAATTAAACCAAATATTCGGCAACAAAAACATAAAAAAAAGTAAAAAATACCTAATTGTAGGTATGTTTTGAGCCTTTTTTTAGAAAAATGATTTTTTTTTACAAACGGTTACTTTTTTTTAGAAAAATATCTATATTTATTATTGTTTAACCAAAAAGTTGCATTTGTGATTTGAATCTTGCATTTAAAACATTTGATTATCAAAATTTTTAATAAAAACTATTTTTCCATGTTCCATTTTTAATATTTGTGGATATACTGAAGATATTTCAAAGTTTTCTAAAAAACCACTTTTGTCCAAAAAGACATTTCTATGATTCAAATACGATTTTGGTAATTTTAATTTAAAAATTTTATTATCGCTAATAGAAGTGTAAATCACTATTGTTCTTTTTAAATTTTCAATATCTTTAATAAAATAGTCTGATGCTTTTGTTATGCAGTCTGTACATCCTTCATTTGGTATAATTACAATATAATCATACTTTTCAAAATCAATTTTCGTATCGACCATTTGTAACTGTTCTTTAAAAATTTCTTTTTTTGTTTTTGAACATGAAATAGTTAAAACAAAAAAACATATAAAAATAACGAGCTTCATTTTTTCTCTAATTTTAAGATTTCAAAAACCAATTCATTTTCATTTTTTTTGTAATAATCTCTTCTCGCTATTGCTAATCCTTCTTTACAAACATCTATCATAACATGATGATATTTTCCTCCATCTAATAAAACTTCACCTATTTTAACATAATTGCTATCTAATAGTATTATTGAAATATTAGGAGAAAATAATAAATTATTTAAACGCACTTCTTCTTTTGTTCTTCTAACATGGACAATCCTATAAAAAACATTTCTATATTTATCATATTTAATAGACTGGTAATCTGGAGTAGTTAAGCTAAATATATCTTCTTTCTTAAAGTTTCTATTTTTTGATAAACCATATTTAACATCATTATTAAATGGTTTAATTTTCCTTTCCACATATTCAGATGAAGCATTAAATTCAACTTTATTTTTTAAATTTCCAATGTCGTAACCAAAAACATTATGTTCGATAGGAAAACTCACAAAAATCTTTTTGGAATTAAATGTAATAGATGGTAAATATTTGAATGTTGATCCGTAAAAAGCGTTATCATATTTATTTGAAAAAGGTAAAATATATTCCTTTTTTAAGGTCTTAATATTAAATTTAAGAACAGTATTAGAATTACTATATTTCATTTTTCGGGAATTTAATCCACAAGGAAAATAAATGTCATCTGCTATTATTTCCATAGGTTGAAGTGCCGTTATTTCGGGAAAAGGATTGTCTGTACTCGCCTTATAATCAATTATGTCGTATTTATTTAATATATTACCTTTACTATTTACTAAAAATAACTTTCCCACAGCAATATTGTAGATATAAATATTATTTTGATCTTTAAAAAAGTGTGCAGATATTGTTTCTAAATGACCAACTCCATTTTCTCCTTCAATATCTAATTTTATTTTATTAATATCGCTTGGACTACCTACATCATAATAATAAATTGAATTATTAATATGGTTGAGGAAAGAAAAAAATTCATGATTTCCATCTTCGGAAAACATTATTGAATTGTGAAAAAAACCTGTTTTATCATCTAGTTTAAAATGTAGAAATGATTTAGAAACTAAAGTAAACGTATCATTTTTATCCGTTAAGTTATTTTTACATGACAAAATTAGTAAAGTAACAAGTATATAAAAGTATTTCATATTTATGATATTAAATGTAAAACATTCATTATAATTGTTATAATGAATGTTTTTTATTTTAGTTAGGTGTGCTAGAATGACTCTTACATCTTGTTCCTTCTCCTGAAGTGTAACAAGATGAACCTGTAAAGGAAGCTCTACATTTATTTGAAGAATCTCCTGTGCATTTTGTTGTCCAACCATCTTCTGCTTCTGCAATAACATTATCTGTACTTAAAGACTGAGCTTTTATTCCAATATATGAGGCTAACAGTAAAATAAAGGCTAACGCTAAAAATATTTTTTTCATAATAAGTAAAATTTTGTGTTTAGATTTTACACTAAACAATTAATAAAATAAAATTTTTGAAATGTAATTTATTGCGCAATTTATTTACAAATTCAAGTCAAACCTAAAAAAAAAAAAAAACTTTAACCAAATATTTAGCAATAAAAAAGTAAAAAATACCTAATTGTAGGTATGTTTTGAGCCTTTTTTTTATTTTTTTTGGAAAAAAAGAGATTTTTTAACTAAAATTTAAAAAATATAAATAGGTTTGTATCGAAAATGAAAAATAGCTTTAAAATAAATATTACATTCTTAGTACTTACTTTTATAGGTATTTATTTTATACCAAAGTTATCGGTACGTTTAAATCCCAGTCGAAGTTTAGCATCCATAACGGTAAATTATTATTGGCAAAATGCAAGTAGCTTTGCACTAGAAAGGCAGGTAACAACTCCATTAGAAACAGGTTTTTCGACAGTTAAAGGAATTAAAAATATACATTCTAAATCCAGCAAAGGAAATGGATTTATAACCTTAGAACTAGATAAATTTAGCGATATAGATTTAGTACGTTTCGAGGTATCTGCCATTATTAGGCGTATTTATAAAAAATTACCAAAGCAAGTAAGCTATCCAACGGTACAAGTAAACAAACCAAACGAAGAAAATAACCAGCCTTTTTTATCGTATTCGATTATCGCACCGTTAACCCCTTTCGAGATCCAAGAAGTAACTAGAAATCAAATTGTACCAAATATAAATGGCATAACAGGAATTAGTGCAACAGGCATTTATGGTGCAAATCCAAAAGAATGGATTATAGAATACCAAGCCAACTATTTAAAACAATTGAATATTAGTAAACAGGATATATATGCAGCCATACAAAACTATTTTAAAAAAACCAGTTTAGGAGAGGTAGAATACAAAGAACAATTTATAACCGTTGCAATTTATCCTTCAGAGGAAAAATTAATTTGGAGAATTCCTATAAAAAAACTAGGCGAACGAATTATCTATTTAACAGATATAGCCAAGATAAAAGAACAAGAGCAAGAGGCTTATACTTATTACAGAATAAATGGTCTAAATTCCATTAACCTATCCATTATTGCAAATAAAGAGGTAAATACAATTGTTTTAGCAAATACTATTGATAAAAAAATAAAAGAAATTCAAAAGAGATTACCTGCAAATTTTAAAATTATACAAAATTATAATGCCACCAAATACATAAAGACCGAACTAAATAAAATATATAGCAGAACTGCATATACGATTTTAATATTATTGTTTTTTATTTTATTGGTAAGTAAAAGTTGGCGATATTTATTAATTACCGTTATTAGTTTAATAGCTAATTTGGGTATTTCATTTTTATTGTTTTGGTTGTTTGGTATTGAAATTCAATTGTATTCTCTAGCAGGATTAACCATTTCTTTAGGATTAATATTAGATAATTCTATCGTTATGATAGATCATATTAAAAAGCAAGGAAATAAAAAGGTATTTATACCAATTTTGGCATCTACATTAACCACTATCGGCGCATTATCAATTATTTATTTTTTAGACGAAAAATACAAAGTTAATCTAATAGATTTTGCGCTAGTTATAATGATTAATTTAGGAGTTTCTTTATTGATAGCACTATTTTTAATACCTGCGCTTTTAGATAAAATACCCTTACAAAACAAAGTAAACAAAATTTTAAAACAAAACAAAATTTTTATAAACAGCTATACAAAATTTATTGAATTTATTTTAGGATACAAAAAAATAATGATTGGTTGCATAATCTTATTATTTGGAATCCCCTTTTTTATGCTACCGCAAAAGTTAGAAAATAATGTAACTTGGTATCAAAAAACATATAATAATACCTTAGGAGATTCTTGGTATTTGGATAACATTAGACCGACTTTAGATACTTATTTAGGTGGTTCATTTCGTCTGTTTAGTCACTATGTTTTTGAATCTGCCCAATATAACCAAAACCAACAAACAAAATTGTACATTACCGCAGCAATGGAAAAAGGAGCAACGGTACATCAAATGAACGAAGCCTTTTTACAAATCGAAAATTATTTACAACAATTTAACGAAATAGCGCAATTTTCTACCAATGTTTATAGTGGCGATTATGCTAGAGCAGAGATTGTATTTAAAAAAGAATTTGAAAATGGAACATTTCCTTTTACTCTTAAAAATAAATTGGTAAGAAAAGCATTAGATTTAGGCGGAATAGATTGGCGGATTTATGGAGTTGGTAATGGTTTTAATAATGGGAGTAATATCAACGAACCAATTAATTTTAGTGTTACGGCAACAGGCTATAATTATGATGACTTAAACGTATGGGCAGATACCTTAAAACAAAAATTATTAAAACATCCAAGAATTCAAAAAGCAGTCATTAGAGATAATAGTGCGTGGTATAGAAAACCATCTTATCAATATGTATTAAATTTAGATAAAGAATTATTGGCATTGTATCAAAATTCTCCGCAAGAGTTATATCAAAATTTAAAAGAATTTACTTTGTCAAAACATCAAGATATAAACTTAACAGTACAGGGCAAGTACATACCTATTCGCTTTACTACAAAAGAATCGCAATATTTTGATTTTTGGCATATAAAAAATACATTACTGGGTAATAAAAATAAGCCAATTATATTAAAAAATATTGCAAAAATCACCAAAGAAAAAGAAGATGAAAATATCTATAAAGAGAATCAAGAATACATCCGAAAAGTAGAATTTCAGTATACAGGTTCTATGAAATTTGGCGGAATATATTTAAACAAAAAATTAAAAGAATTGGAAGCGCAATTGCCAATAGGTTATAAATTTGAACGAAAGGAGCAGCGTTGGTCTTTTAGTGAAGATAAAAAGAATAATTATTCTTTTTTACTAGTTTTGGTATTTGTAATCATCTATTTTATTACCGCTATTTTGTTTGAGAGTTTTAAGCAGCCATTAATCATATTGAGTGTTATTCCAATTTCGTTTATTGGAGTATTTTTAACTTTTTATTTATTTGATTTTAATTTTGACCAAGGCGGAATGGCAAGTTTTGTATTACTAAGTGGTATAACGGTTAATGCATCCATTTATATTTTAAATGAATTCAATAAATTAAGAAAAAAGTTTGTAGATAAAAAAGATATAGAAATATACCTTATGGCATATAAACAAAAAATTTTCCCGATACTATTAACTATTATTTCAACGGTTTTTGGTTTTATACCATTTATTATTCACGGTCAACACGAAGTGTTTTGGTTTGCTCTTGCGGTAGGTACAATAGGAGGTCTTTTGTTTTCGCTTTTAGCCATTTTGGTTTATTTGCCTATTTTTACCTTAAAAAAGCAACAAAACTATTTCAATTAAAAAGCAATAATTAGATACATAAAAATAGCGAATTAAAAAATGTTTTGTACCTTTGAAACGAAGTTAATTAGTCTTTAGGCTAATTAATCTTTTTCATAGCAATTTTCCCCCTTAATCTTTTGATTAAGGGGGTTTTTATTTTTAAAAAATAGCAGCCTTAGTTTAAACCGATAAAATGCTAACAAACTTTTTGTTTAATTATAAGGACTGCTATTCTTCTTTGTCTTGATTTTCTAATAAATATTTTATGAATACATAAAGTAGTATAATACAACCTATTCCAATTATTATTTCCCAAATTAAAATTGGAATGAGATATTCATCTAATGTATGCGCTCTTTTCTTTTGCATAGATTTTTTTGTAAAAAAATCAACTGGATACAAAGGGGAGAATGCTACCAGTTGATTAAAGGGGGAACTTAATTATTTAATAAACGTACTTTTTGCTATTAGTTAATCACAATACTTTTGTAAGCCTAATAATTAGTTATATATTTGTAAACACAACTATTAGAACACTACAAATATACGAAACTTTTTGATACTAACAACAAAAAACGAAACTTTTTAATACTATTTTTATGATTGATGTAGAATTAGATAAAATAATAACGGAACTAAAAGTAACTCCAGAGGAATTTTCTAATGCAATCGGAGTGGCTAAAAGTTCTATTTATAAGCTATTAGGAGGAGATACCAAGAAGTTAACCAAACAAATGGCTACTAAAATAAATAAGGCGTATCCACAGTATAGCTATGAACATTTACGCCTATTAAATAAAGGAAAAAACAATACCATAGAACCATTGTTCGATAAAGTATACCTTAATAAAGGAAGCGAAAAAATTAGTATTGACGAAATTTATAAGTTCATTATCGAAAATGAAAATGAAATTTTAGCCAATAAATCTTTTAAAATATGGATTTCCGAAAAAGTTTACAAAGGGATGGTTGCTCTAAGTAACGATTCGCGTTTAGAATAAAGTCGCCTTTTAATATCTAAATATTCTTTAGAAAAATTTAAAGAAGGAAATTTCTTATTTGCTTTGATTTTTTTTTTGCTTTTTTCAATTGACTTTTTTAGGTTTTGGTCAATATCTTTAATTATTTCTTCAATTAATTGTTCTTCGGTAATAATACCTTTGGCAACTAAATCTTCGAGTATTTCTTTTTTAGACTTTTTCATTTATCTTTTTTAGAATATTAAAATAGGAATTTGTATATTTTTTCTTTTTAGGCTCTTCTACATATTCGTTTTTCACATCGTGTACCATAAATTTAATAGCAATTTGTAAGGCTTCTTTTAATTTAGTTTCTATGGTTTTATTGTATGTAAACCAAAAATACGGATCAAGTACAAAACTTGTGGAGTTTTAAAAATAGTTTGATATTTGTTTCTTAAAAAAAGCAGATGTCAAGTATTGATTTATTACCAATTTTAGAATTACTTTTACCAGAAGTTTTAGTTAAAT
>Ga0256840_1001281_pt1 | contig 24055 bp, 25 predicted proteins | sample 355202metaG_FD_185969 | JGI IMG/M metagenome (GOLD analysis project Ga0256840, IMG submission 185969) | Hydrothermal vent microbial communities from Mid Atlantic Ridge, Atlantic Ocean - 355-202 | ecosystem: Environmental > Aquatic > Marine > Hydrothermal vents | place: Atlantic Ocean: Mid...
ATTAACTCATCGCGTAATCGATTGGGTGAAGGCAAGCTTTTAAACACTAACTCTCCATTTATGGCTATTGATGGGGTAGATAACACACCTAGATCTACAGCGTAGTCTATGTCTTCAAGTATATTCACATCTCGCCAATGGATCTTGTCTTCTCCTAACTCTGAAACAAGTTTACGTAGAACCTCTTTAGCATGACCACATTTACCGCAACCTGGTGAAGAAAATACATCTATTTTAACCGTCATTAGAAATGTCCTTAATAATTGATATCATCGAGTATACAACCTATAGTAACTACAGGATCAAGCAACTTTTGGATGCGGAAATGAAAATTAATAGTTATACCATTGGTGAATTAGCTAAAAAAGCTAGCTGTAAGGTTGAAACAGTCCACTATTATGAAAAAATTGGTCTCATGCCAGAACCGCCACGTACCGATGGTGGTCACCGTATTTATGATCTCAATCATATAAAGAGACTTAACTATATCCGTCGTAGTCGCGAACTAGGGTTTAGCATTGAGCAGATACGGAGTTTATTAAGGTTTATTGATGAGCCAAACCATCAATGTGGTGAAATAAAATCAATAGCCATACTTCAGGCTCATGATGTACAACGAAAAATAAATGACTTGGAAAAGCTAAAAATCGCCTTAAATAAGATGATTAACGCGTGTAAAGAAGAGAATATGGCGATTAATGAATGCCCAATTATTGAAGCGCTTTATAATGAAAAATAAAAAATATTCATTAAATAAAAACACTAAACGCAATACTGCTTTTTATTTTTATTTCGTGCAAACTTCAATTATGAAAAAGTGATTAAGCCTCTGATTTTAGAGCCTCCAAAAAATTAAATTAATAAGGAATACCTATGGGACACACCTCAACAAAAGTAGCATTTATTCCCCTTAATATCGCTGTTATGACGGTGTCTGATTCACGTACTGATGCAGACGATAAGTCTGGGGCTGTTTTGGTAAACAGGCTTATAGAAGCAGGCCATAAACTTGTTGAAAAAAAGATAGTGCCTGATGATATTTATCAGATGCGCGCGGTGGTTTCTAACTGGATAGCAGACCCAGATGTTCATGCTGTAATTACAACAGGTGGTACGGGTTTAACAGGTAGAGATGTAACGCCAGAAGCAATGAAAGTATTGTACGATAAAGAAATTGAAGGCTTTGGCGAAATATTCCGTAAAATCTCTTATGATTTAATCAAAACATCAACCATCCAATCGCGTGCTATTGCAGGGCTTGCAAATGGTACGGTGATCTTTTCTTTGCCTGGTTCTCCAGGAGCATGTAAAGATGGCTGGGATGGAATAATCGTTCATCAATTAGATTCACGAGTGAAGCCCTGCAATCTTGTAGAGATGATGCCTAGATTTTTGGAGAAGTAAGATGAGTGCTCTAAGCAGTGATAAAAACAACTGTGATATTGGACAAAAACTAATGCTAATTAGTGAAGCGATAGAATTACTGCTTAAGCATGCCTCAGCTACAAAAGAAATAGAAAAAATATCATTAGATAAGGCACAAGGACGAGTATTAGCCGAGAATGTGATTTCATCCCTCAATGTGCCACCTGCCGATAACAGTGCCATGGATGGCTATGCAGTGCGCAGCAGTGATGTAGCCAGCTCAAGCGAAAAATGTCTCCCAATTAGTCAACGCATACCAGCAGGTTCTACAGGATCTGAGTTACAGCCAGGTACTGCTGCGCGAATTTTCACAGGTGCCCCTATTCCTGCTGGTGCTGATGCTGTGGTGATGCAAGAAATTTGCAAGGAAGAAGGAGAAGGAGAAGGTGAAGGTGAAGGTGAAGGTGAAAATAGCGTCGTTAAAATAACCGGACCAATAACCGCAAGAAGCAATATTCGTAACGCAGGTGAAGATATTTGTAGCGGTGATAGCATTCTTCAAAAAGGAAGGAAGCTCAAACCACAAGATATTGGCTTAGCCGCATCGGTTGGAATTTGTGAAATAAGTGTTTTTAAGCAACTGAAAGTTGGAATCTTTTTTACGGGAGATGAATTACGTGAGCCAGGAGAAGTATTAGAGCCTGGTCAAATATACAATTCCAATAGATACACAATGCGAGGTTTTTTAGAAAATTTGAATTGTGAAGTGATCGACCTCGGCATCGTAAAAGACAGCCTAGAAGCAACAAAAGAGGCCATGTTAAAAGCTGCTGAAGTGGCTGACGTGGTCATGACAAGTGGTGGTGTTTCGGTTGGTGAAGAGGACTATATTCGGATTGCCCTTGAAGAAATTGGCCAATTGGAATTATGGCGTATTAATATCAAGCCAGGTAAACCGCTTGCCTTTGGAAAGATAGGGGATACGCCATTTTTAGGAATGCCAGGAAACCCCGTCTCTGTGTTTGTAACCTTTTGTATATTTGCTCGACCTTTTATCTTACAAAAGCAAGGTGTGAGCCAAATACAAGCCAATAGTTTTAAAGCGCCTGCTGCCTTTGAATGGCTCAAGGCTGGTGGCCGAAATGAATATGTGAGAGCCCGAATCCAAAATGGTGTGATTGAGCTTTACCCCAATCAAAGTTCTGGAGTACTAACCTCTACAACTTGGGCTAATGGATTAGCCTATATTCCCGCTAATACAACTGTTAAAACAGGCGACTTGATTGAATTCACTCCCTTTAGTGAATTATCAGTTTATTGAAATAAAAAACAGATGATCACTTCCCAAGTAAAATAAAAACTAAAACTCTTTAGATTTCAGCTTGACTTCAGTTGCTTCCTGTAAAGTTTCTATCCATATAACGAGGGTAGAACAATGGATACTAAAAAAATCAAAGTATGGGATATTTTTATTAGAGTATTCCATTGGAGTTTATTAACTTCATTCGTCGTTGCTTATCTCACAGAAGATGATTTTCCTACAGTGCATGTTTATGCAGGATACACCATGATAACTTTAATTATCTTACGAATAATTTGGGGGTTCATTGGTACTCCTTACGCTCGTTTTAGTAGCTTTGTTGTAAAGCCAAGAGCTGTAATTAGCTATATAAAAGAAGTCGTGCAATTTAGAGCAAAACATTATTTAGGGCATAACCCTGCTGGTGGTGCCATGGTTATAGCACTCTTAATCAGTCTTTCTATGACCCTGCTATTTGGATTACTTACTTTTGGTGCTACTGAGTTTTCAGGCCCATTGACAAGTTTGGTAGCAGGTGTGAGTGAACCCTTAGCCAATATCTTTGAGGATTTACATGAGTTCTTTGCAAATTTCACTTTATTTTTAGTCATTTTACATGTGATTGGTGTGGCAATAGCCAGTGCCCAGCATAAAGAGAATTTGGTTAAAAGTATGGTGAATGGGTATAAAAAAATTAATTTAAAAGAAAAACACTAGGAGGTGTTTAAGATGAAAGCGAAAACAATAATTTCTGTTTTATTTGTTCTAGGTAGTCAGTTTGCTTCGGCAAATGCGGTTGATGACATGTTTAGTGAATATAAAAAAAGTGGCGTAACTAATATTAGTGAACAACAAGGAAAAACACTCTGGACAAAGAAATTTACAAACAAAAAAACGGGTAAATTGCAAAGTTGTACGACTTGCCATGGTAATAATTTAAAGAAAGCGGGCAAACATGTTAAAACAGGCAAACTAATTGAACCAATGGCCGCAAGTGTTAATAGTAAAAGATATACAAAAGTAAAAACCATGAAAAAATGGTTTAAACGTAATTGCAAATGGACCATAGGTCGAGAGTGCAGTGCTCAAGAACAGGCAGATATTCTTGCCTACTTAATAAAGCAGTAACTACCAAATCGCGTAGTACGATGAACACTTAAATATTAATATAGGGATTTAATTATGAAGCATATGAAGATCATTGTTACAGCCAGCGCTATTGTTGGACTAATATTATCAGCAAGCCTTGTCATCGGTGATGATGATAGGTATGAAAATAAAGAACGAAAAGAAGGTGTATTTAGACAACTATTTAGTAAAAAATTAGATGTGGCACCTGTCAAAAATGAACTGTATAGGGAAGAGTGTGGAAGTTGTCATTTTGCTTACCAGCCTGGATTACTGCCCTCTCGATCGTGGAAGAAGATGATGGGAGATCTTGAAAATCATTTCGATGAAAATGCAGAATTAGACAAAGAGACTCAAGTGGCATTAACTAAATATTTAGTAGAAAACTCTGCTGATGATGCTAATTATAAACGCTCTATACGTATTATGAACTCATTGAGTAAAAATAGTACTCCATTACGGATTACAAAAACGCCTTATTTCATTCGTAAGCACGATGAAATACCTAGACGATTGGTTCAGGGTAATCCAAAGCTAGGCTCATTTAGTAAATGTGCGGCTTGCCATGTGAACGCAGACAAGGGTTCGTATGAAGAGGATGATGTTCGTATCCCTGGTGTAGGCAAGTGGGACGATTAATACTCATAAGCTTCATAAGCTTCATGGTCATGAGTCAGAGCTTTGCTGATGATGACCACGTTGAGGCCTATGAATTATTGCGAGCAGGTGAAATTTTATCCCTAGAAAAAATTCTAGTCATTGCTCGCAAAGAAGTTCAAGGGCATATTCTAGAAGTGGAACTTGAGCGTGAAAAAGAACAAATAATTTATGAGCTAAAAGTGCTTGATTTAAAAGGCGTTGTCTGGGAAATTAAAGTTAATGCTAGTTCTGGTGTTGTTATTGAAGTGGAACAAGATTAATGCGCATACTTTTAGTTGAAGATGACCTTAAATTAGCAGCACAAGTAAAATCCGCTCTTTATAAAATTGGCTTTGCTGTCGATATATCTAACAATGGCATAGATGGTGAGTTTAAAGGTGATGAAGAACCCTATGTATTAATTATTCTTGATCTTGGTTTGCCTCAGCGTAGTGGTTTAGAAGTTCTAAAAAACTGGCGCAGTAGAGGCAATAAAACCCCCGTTTTGGTTTTGACGGCAAGAAATGATTGGAGTGAGCGCGTTGATGGTCTAAAAATGGGGGCAGATGATTATGTTGGTAAGCCCTTTCATATGCAGGAGCTTGTTGCTCGGGCAAATGCTCTAATTCGCCGTAGTCATGGCGAGGCCACTTCAGGGTTAAGATTATCAGGTCTTCAGTTGGATGATGAACGTCAAATAGTTATTACAGCTGATGGGATTGAGCATGAGTTAACGAATATTGAATTTCGCTTGTTGCGCTATTTTATGACTAATCCCAGCGTGGTTTTATCTAAAAATCGTTTGATTGAACATATTTATGAGGGTGATACAGAACGTGATGGCAATGTCATTGAAGTATATGTCAGGCGTTTGCGTAATAAGCTTGGTAAAGATATTTTGCAGACACGTCGTCACCAAGGTTATATCTTTCCTGAGACTAAAGAATGAAGTCACTGCAAAACCGTCTACACTTTGGTTTGGCAATAAGTCTATTTATCTTAACAGCGTTGATGTGGTTACTGTTAAGCACCAGCATCAATAAAATGTTCAACCAAATGATGCTGACACGTTTAGCACACGACGGACAAGCTCTGCTGGCTAGTTTGCAACAAACTCCTGAAGGTAAACTCATTTTTCAGAATTCCCAATTAGGTCTTATCTATCAACAGGTCTATTCTGGATATTATTATCTTGTTAGCAGTGACAAACTAAAATTACGATCACCATCGCTTTGGGATCAGTCATTAGAGCAGCCTGCTGTAAAAGTTGGGCAAGTGATGGTACAAAACATTGATGGCCCAGATGGGCAGCACTTATTGCAATGGACTTCTAGTTTTAAGCGTTTCGATAAAGTTATTAGCATTACGATGGCAGAAGATACTAAGAAACTGGAAGTTGCATTACGTACTTTTAATTTCTATTTCGCAATCGCTTCTTTTGCAATTTTATTGCTTCTGATATTAATTCAAGGTTTGATTGTACAGCAATCAATGCGTTCGCTTTCTATAATAAAGCGCGAGCTTCAAGCATTATCAACAGGTGAAATAAAAACTTTATCCAAGCAAGTGCCGAGCGAAATTTATCCCTTGGTAGATGAGGTTAATAAATTATTAGGACAACTCACAAAACAGCTGAAACGCTCACGTACTTCAACGGGAAATTTGGCACACAGTCTTAAACATCCGCTCAATCTCTTGATGCAGCTAGTCGAATCTGAAGATAAAGATATGCCACAAATAATACGTGATGAATTACGTATAAATACACAACAGATTCTTCACTTGATGGAAAGTGAATTAAAAAGAGCGAAATTAGTAGGTTCAGGAACTTCCGGTCAGCATTTTTTCCCACAGAAAGAGTTACCTGGGCTAATTGATGTTTTAGAGCGTGTTTATTATGACAAGAAACTTAATATTGAATACGACATCATGCCAAATATAAGATTTCCCGCCGATCGCAATGATATGTTGGAGCTATTTGGTAATCTTTTAGATAATGCTTGTAAATGGTCGGCTGGAGAGGTTCGTTGTAAGGTTTATGTAGATGAATTATTGAGGATTCAAATAGAAGATGATGGTATTGGCTGTGATGACCAACAATTATCTATCCTGACCGAAAGAGGAGTGCGAGTGGATGAAGCAACCTCAGGTACAGGTTTGGGGTTAGCAATTGTTAAGGATATCGTTGAACTGTATTCAGGAAAAATAGTTTTTTCACGCTCTGAATTAGGAGGTTTATCCGTAATCGTTAGCTTGCCTATTAATCAGCAATCCCCTAAAGAAAGTTGAATGATAAGTAATATTCTTTACATAGCTTAAATTAAATTTTGCCACCCCCCTACTTATTTGCTGTTTTGTATTTTTAGCTTTAACCTGAATCCGTGACTTCAATGCGGATAACAGGGTGTAAGATATTGGTTTAACGCGAGATTTTTAAAAATCTTAGCTTCACCCATAGGTTAAGCGGGTATTTTTTAAACTCGTGATGAATCAGTAGCTTGCGTACTGTACCGTAGTGAAGTCACTGATTCAGGTTTAATGCTCTTCTTTCTTTTCGACGCATGCCTGCAAGATAAATAGTTGGGATAGCAAATAAAGTGAGCAAGGAAGAAAACCCAACTCCCCAGACAATTGCCGTCGCTACAGGACCCCAAATTAAAGATTCCCCGCCTAACCCCATCGCTAAAGAAAACAAGCCTGCAATGGTCGTTAGTGTTGTTATCATTATTGGGATTACACGACGACGAGATGCATAAATAGTTGCATGGGTAACAGTCATGCCTTTTTGTAAGCGATCATTGGCTGCTGATATGAGCACGATAGCTGCATTTACAGCGATACCCGCAAGCGCCACTATTCCGTAGAGTGTATATAAGCTTAGAGGGTTTTGGGTAACGAGTAAGCCTAAAATCACACCTGTAAATGCCAATGGCACGGTTGCTAAAATAATAAGAGGCTGAAAATAACTTTTAAATTGCGTTCCTAAAATCAAATACATTAAACCCAAGCCAACTAAAAAGAGCTGCCCCATTGAGTTAATACTTTCTTTAATATCGTCTAACTGCCCTGCAAAGTCTAAATTAATCGAGGGGAAGTCCTTTCGGTGTTTCTCCCAGCCTTCGAGTAATAATTTATTCGCTGTGACAGTATCTAAGTCACATTGGCTATAGTCTCTATCGGTTCCGTAAATAGCAGGCTTTAAGCGACATTCTACAAAATCCTCTTTGGTCGCTCGTTTGGCAATATCGGCCTCTAGTGTAATCGCGCGACGAAAGTTATAGTGCCGAATATTGCCCAGTGAGATGCCACGTTCTTGTGTCATTAATTGGTTGAGTGGAATACTGCCACCATTGCGCGTTGGCATTCTAAAGTTAAGTAGATCACTAATATTACTGTTATCCGCTTGATTAGCTTTTACACGTATTTGTAGTTTTTCACCGTTATCTTGCATTTCGGCTACGACTTCACCATCCACTAATAAACGTACTGTGCGGGTTATGTCGAAGGGGTTAATGCCTGCTCGACGAATGGCATCGTGATTCATTTTTAGCGTTAGCTCCATGCGTCCACGGCTTGCATCGTCACTAATATCTTTTATACCTGTAATATTATTCAAGGCACTACGTAACCGTTCGCTGGCTTGTTGTATGATTTTATAATCATCCCCGCGCACCTTTACATTGATCGGTTTGCTCGCAGGTGGCCCTCCTTTTAATATTAAGAATGAGATATTATTTGCGCCGATAACGCTTGTGACATCTTCGCGCATATTATTAACGATCTTTTCAACATCGCGCGAGCCTTGATTGATCGGCAGTAGGCTCACCACAATTTGTCCATATTGACTGCCATATAAAGGCTCTGTTTCGGTAAACATTAAGCCCGCATAGCTCACCACAGCCCGCGCATCATTTTCTTGCAAATGGCTTTTAAGTGTTTTTTCTACGCTTAAAACAGTGTTTAAGGTTTCTTCTAATGGGGTTGATGATGGCATTTCTACATTAATGTAAAAGAGTCTTAATGTGTCAGATGCGAAGAAGTCGACCTTTACCATGCCTGCACCTACGGCGCCGATGGCTGTTAAAAAGGCCATGAAAATACTCAGTAAGGTTAGTTTTGGCCAACGTAAGGCTTTGATTAAAATTTTAGAATATTTGAGTTGTATCCAATGAATAAAGGATTCGCGCCAACGTTGTATTCGCCCTGTATTTTCAAAGCTTAAGTTTGCGCCTTGTACATGAGAAGGGAGCATCCAGAAAGCCTCAACAAGGCTAACAGCTAAGGCAATGGTAACAACCATAGGAATGACCATCATAAACTTACCTAAAATACCGGGTAATAGCATGAGCGGTAAAAAGGCAGCGATGGTGGTAAATACAGCGGTGGTTACAGGCAAAGCGACTTCTTTCATTGCCTCTGTGATGGCTTGCAACGAGCCCATGCCACGTTGTAAGCGGTAATAAATCGCTTCAACCACCACCACAGCATCATCAACCAACATACCCAGAACGATGACGACGGCTAATAACACACTGATGTTTAGCGTTTCGCCCATAATACTTAATAGCCAAAAAGTTACCGCCAAAATAAAAGGGATGCCAATGGCGGTGAGAAAAGAAATGTGTGTGCCTAAGAATATCCAGGCGACTAGCAAAACAAGGAATAGACCAATAAGTGCGTTGTTCTGCATGATATTGATGGCTTGTGTTGTGGGTAAGGTTTGATCATCAATCATGGTTAAGAAAGTGCCACTACTCTGATCGTTAGCATTTTGCTCATCTACCCATGCGTTTAGGGTTTTTACAAGATCAATAATATTGGTATCATCTTGTTTTAACACGGATAAAAGCACCGAAGGTTTATCGTTAAAACGCACTTTTTGGGTTGCTTTTTTACGGTCTCGTACCACATTAGCAACACGTGAAAGCGGTATTTCTGCTGATAATCCTGAGATAGGTAGCTGGGCAACAATACTGGGGTCACTATTCTTACCAACTACTCTTACTAACCAGCTTTGATTGCCAATTTCTGTCGTGCCCGCAGCGATATCTTGGAACCAGAGTTTAAGTGAGTCAGCTAGTTGAGCAGGGGTTAACTTTAATGACTCTAACGCTTCTGGAATAAAATTAATCTGTAGTTCGGGGTCACGTAGGGCAACGGTATCGACACGACTAACCCCAGAAATTTGCTCTATGGCTTGTTCTGCTGCTCTTGCTCTTTTACGTAAATTCTCATCATCAGCGGCTGAACTCACAGCAATCATCGCAGCAGGAAAGGCATTACCAGAAGTAATTTCTATTATTTTTGTTTCAATGGCTTCTACTGGTAACTGATCTTGAACATTTTGTAGTTCTCGACGTAAATTTGAAAGGCGTTTATCATAAACACGCTCGGGAATATCCTCAAAACGGACTAAAATACTAGAGACACCTTCACGGCTATTGCTGGATACAAAGTACATATCAGGCATACCCTTGATCGAGTTTTCTAAAATATCGGTAACTCGCTTTTCTACATCAGAAGCTGATGCTCCTGGTAACGCAGTGATGATTGTAATCCAGTTAAAACTAATCGTAGGGTCTTGCTGACGTGGCATTGACTGATAGGCTTGAAAGCCTACAAATAATGCTAAAATAAAGGTAAGGTTAGCAAGTACATGATTTTGTATTAAGCGTGAATACATAAAAATAGCTTATGGTTTTTCTGTTATATGATTTGTTATTTTAATGATGTCATTGTTTTGAACACGAAAACGATTCAGCGTTATAATTTTAGTTTTACTTGCTAAATCTATAGATGTTGGTTGACCTTCTTGCGCATTGGGGAGTGGATAAAACTTGGCTTTACCTATTCCCTCTACAATATCTTCAGCCAGCATAATACCGAGCTGATTCTCACGCCTTAAAATATACTCAGCAGGTAATAGAGGCTTTTGACTATTCCATTCGATGCGCCCTGATAAGCCTGCGGCAAGTTGCGTATCTCTGGGTATTGATAGGCGAACCTCTTGCGTGCGAGTTGTTTCATCTATTGATTGTATAATACTACGCACAACAGCTTTGATGGTTTTTCCTCCAGCCACAAAATTAACTAGCGGAGATTGTTGTAATTTGATGACATTATCAGGTGCAAGCGTTGCCCTAATCTCTAGGCTATCGGTTTGCATCAATTTAAATAGAGGGGTACCGGTTGTGACCAGTTGTCCTTTTTGTACAAATCTTTCGATAATTTGACCTGTAAAAGGGGCATCAATTTGGCATCGGCTAATGGCTAGATCGGTGGTTTCGATAGAGGCTTTTTTTAAGCTTATATCTGCACGGGCAGCCAGTTGGCTGGCTTCAATTTTTTCAAAAGCATCTCGAGGGATGATACCTTTTGCTACTAATTTTTTATTTCTAAGTAGTTGTTTTTTTGTGTAATTTAACTGTGTTCTTGCTACTTTCAATGCGGCATTAGCTTGCTTCTTTGCGAGTGTGTAACTACGACAATCTAGTGAGGCTAATCTTTGACCTTTTTTGACCATATCACCGGTCTTAACATGAATATTCAGTGCTAACCCTGTTACTTCCGCACTTATTATTGGATGGTTAAGGCTAACAATGTTTGCTGGTGCACTTAACGTTGCACTGATGAGTAGATTAGAAAGTGGTTCTACAGCAACCATTAGTGGTTTTTCTGTATTAGCGTTCGTATCAGAAATTGCGCTTGAAGTAGTGATAAACAGTAATATATACAATAGACTGTTTAAGAGAGTTAATGTTTTCATAAGTTGAATCTTTAACCATACCGATTGGTATGTCAACGTTTGAAATTCTATGTATAGGTTGATAATTTGTCACCCCCCCTATTTTTGCCACTTTTGTATATATGCTATTTACAAAAGTGGCAAAAATAGGGGGGGTGACAAATTAAACGTTAAAGAAGCGGAATCATCAGTAAGGCAACAATATTTATAATTTTTATTAAAGGATTGATTGCAGGGCCAGCCGTGTCTTTGTAAGGATCGCCTACAGTGTCACCAGTGACGGCAGCTTTATGTGCCTCTGATCCTGTGCCTCCAAAGTTACCGTCTTCAATGTACTTTTTAGCGTTATCCCATGCGCCACCACCAGTAGTCATTGAAATTGCCACAAAGAGTCCTGTGATAATTGTGCCTAATAGTAAGCCACCTAGTGCTTGAGCACCTAACGTTAACCCAACGATTAAAGGAACTAAGATAGGCGATAACGAAGGAATTACCATTTCTTTAATGGCTGATTTAGTTAATATATCAACCGCACGAGAATAATCTGGCTCTTCGGTATAATCCATAATACCTGGTTTTTCTTTAAATTGACGACGTACTTCAACTACCACTGCACTGGCCGCACGACCTACGGCTTCCATCGCCATTGCACCAAATAGATAAGGAATCATTCCGCCAATAAATAAGCCGATAATAACCATGTGATTAGAAAGATCGAAGGTTAAATGATTTCCTGTTTGCACAGATAGCTCGTGAGTAAAGTCAGCGAATAATACTAATGCAGCTAACGCAGCTGAACCAATAGCATAACCTTTTGTTACGGCTTTTGTGGTATTACCTACCGCATCAAGTGCATCTGTTATTTCTCTTATTTCTGGTGGTAAATCAGCCATTTCTGCAATACCACCAGCGTTATCAGTAATAGGGCCAAATGCATCCATTGCCACAATAATACCCGTCATTGAAAGCATGGAGGTTGCAGCAATAGCAATACCGTAGAGTCCAGCTAATTCGTGAGATGCCCAAATCCCAAAACAAATCACGAGTAGTGGCGCAGCGGTAGAGCGCATTGAGAGCGCTAAGCCGGCGATAACATTTGTGCCATGACCTGTGGTTGATGATTTTGCTAAGTTAATAACAGGCTTGAATGAGGTTGATGTGTAGTAATCTGTTACAACCACAAGTAATGCTGCCACGAGCAAGCCAATTAATGCACTAAAATAAATTGCAGAAGCATTGTAAGATGTACCATCCACAGCAGTTATACCGTCCATCATCCAATATGTGACGGGGACAAAAGCAATAGCCGCTAAAATGGCTGAAACGATAAGGCCTTTGTACTAACCTTTCATGACATTTTTATCTGCTCCAACGCTGACAAATAAAGTACCCGCAATAGAAGCGAGAATCGATACAGCGCCTAACACTAAGGGATAGATCAAAGCATTACTGGCAGTACCAAAAGTTAATGCACCTAACATCATGGTTGCAACAATAGTCACAGCGTAAGTCTCAAATAGATCTGCCGCCATGCCTGCACAATCGCCTACATTGTCACCTACGTTATCTGCGATAGTTGCAGGATTTCGTGGGTCATCTTCGGGTATGCCTGCTTCCACTTTACCAACAAGATCAGCACCTACATCAGCACCTTTGGTGAATATTCCGCCACCTAAACGTGCAAAAATTGAAATAAGTGAGCCACCAAATGCAAGGCCAACTAAGGGAGCGAGACTAAGCTCTTTTCCACCATCAGCTGATATACCAAGAATATAAAGAAACAGGGTTACGCCTAATAAGCCTAATCCTACTACTAACATGCCAGTGATTGCACCACCTTTAAAAGCAACCTACATTGCAGGGTCAAGACCGTTTTTAGCAGCCTCTGCTGTACGCACATTAGCTCTTACAGAAACATACATACCAATGAAGCCTGCAAGACTTGAAAGAATAGCACCGATGGCAAAGCCAAATGCCGTCATCGTATCAAGCACAAAAGCAATGGCAATAACAAGAATAAGCCCAACAACCCCGATAGCGCTGTATTGGCGTTTAAAATAGGCATTTGAACCCTCTTGAATAGCAGAGGCGATTTTGATCATTTTTTCATTTCCGTCGGGTTTTTCTAATACCCAGCGTATCGAAAAATATCCATATGCCAGAGCGGCAAATGAACATAAAATTGCAATAATTATTCCAGTTGGCATTTTATTTTCTCCTTACATTGATTAATTTTCTGGTATAAATCATCTATTCTTAATAGTAACTATTGAACAGCTTGATGTTTGAGAGTGCGCTATTTATGAGAGTGTAACAAGTGAATTTTTGATAAAACTTGATGAAAGTTAGTAGATTAGAAGCCCCTTATATAGCGCCAAATTGGGGTTTTTCATTAAATTTCATTCTTTTTTAGTATAGAATGACTTTCGGCTTTGAGAACCCCACTTACAATTTTCAAAGCAAATATTAACGCTAGGAGGAAAAAGGAATGTCAGAATTATTTTGTGCAGAATGGATGAATGCCCTAAAAGATGAATGGAATAATGACCCAGGAGTGGCAGATAAGCTTGCTGAAATTGGTTTTAATTCAGTAATTTGTTGTGGCTATAAAGATGAAGATGAACCACGTGGAGTATTTACAGTTGTCGATGGCGTATGTGTAAGTGCTGGTGACTGGGATGGTGAAGAAGCAGACTGGGATATGCGTGCAAATCCAAAAGATTGGAAAAAATGGGTCAGTAAAGGTATAGGTATGGCTGGCCTTGGTATGGCATATGCAAGTGGCAAGCTAAAGTTCAAAGAAGGTGATTATGGCGCAATGATGAAGAACCCAAAAATGGCTGGTCCATTTGTTAAAAGCTTTGGCTTAATGAAGAATATTGATACCACTTGGTAATATGTTGTATCAATAAGTAATAAAGTTATTGTGTTTCAATCATAAGAGATATTCCTTGAGTAGAATCTCGGGTGGTAAGTATCTCAATAATCTAAGTGCTAGATTTTAGTACTTGGATTATTTATTTAGGAGTTTTAAGAAGATGGGATTTATAAGAAATATATTAGCAATCATAGGATTGATTGCAATCATTGGTGGCGGTTATGCCTATAGTAAATTTGGTGGAGAGATAGCCGAATTTAATAAACTTGATGCTGGCGCTAAAAAAGTCTATCTAGATATGTGGAAAGACTTAAAAAAATACGGTAACTCTGCAGATGCAACAGTATGGAGAATGCCTTTAGAAGAAGGAGTGTCTGCTGAAGATGCAGCCGAGGCAATGAGTTCTGTAGCAACCGAGCTTAATATTAAAGCAGTGGGTGTATTACCACTTTCAAAAGAAGTCGAAGCTAAAACAGGAAAAAAACAACGTTTATTGACCATTTACCAATATTGTAACCCGCTAACGGCGATGACAATGGTCGAATATTCTGATGCATTTTCGGCTTATTTACCATGTCGTATAGCAATGGTTGAAGATAAACAAGGCAAGAATTGGTTATATGCTTTGAATATGGACATGATGATTTATGGTGGTAAGACACTGCCTGATAACTTGCTTAAAGAAGCTACTAAGGTAAAAGACGTAATCTTAGAAATTATGAAAGCAGGGGCTAGTGGCGAATTTTAGATTTTCTAGAAACATCGGGTTAGAAAACAAAAAAACGGAGCTGGTCTCCGTTTTTTTGTGGATGAAAACTACCTTTATGATAGCACTGTTTTTTGTATGAAAGCCTTATATAAAAGGCTTCTTGGTCACCTTCTGTCTGAATAACTTTGTTATATCAAACTAGGTAACCTAAAATGTAAGAAAAATAATAAAAAATTATCGAATGTTGACAACTATTCAAAACTTCTTCACAAAGTCTATTAGCCGCTTGGTCATGGCTAGCTTTGTATTTGTTCTGCTCTTGCCGCTAGGGTTTCTTGTTTCTAGCTTACCTGAGCAGTCGTGGGGTAGTGTAAAACAAGAGATATTGGATAAACATCAACTAATTGCAAAAAGTACGGGCGAAACAATTCGTTTGTTTTTTTCTTCTTATCAAAAATCCTTGCAAGTTTTTGCTGATACAGCAGATTTAATTCATTCTGAAAACTCCAATTCTGTTAAAGAAAGCATGGGTGAATTGTTAAAGTCATTTGAGAATGTTGATGTCATTTCATTTTTATCACTGGATGATTATTCAAGAGTTGTTTCAATTAGACCCAATGCTCAAGGTACATTCAAAGATGCATTAGAAGAGCCTTTTTTAAAATATCTCACCTTTGGAAATAGGCATTCAGCAATTAGAGATGTTTCCCCTGTATTTAAAAGCACTATTTCCAATACGCCAGTTGTATTGGTTAAAACTTATGTGTTTGATAAAAATAATACTAAACGGGGAATATTATTTGCCGAGATTGGAATTGATTACATCAATGAAATTTGTGATGAAATTGGTAAAGGATCTGTAGTTCATTGTGCAATTGTTGATTCACTAGGGAAAGTTGTTGCTCACCCAAATAAGGACTGGGTCGATGCAAGTTACAACCTTTCCACATTAGCCGTTGTCCAAGAGATGAAAAAAGGGCGATCTGGCACAATGGAGTTTTACTCTCCTAATTTTGAAGAAGAAGCGGCAGCAGGATTTTCTACAATTAAGAATATAGGCTGGGGAGTGATGATTTTTCAGTCAAAAGAGAACCTTGATTCACCCTTGCAACAAGTTATGTTTACCATTTTCTTATGGTTAATTATTGGTATTTTCTTGGCACTTATTGTGGCATATCTGCTAACTCGCCAGATTACTAAGCCTTTACACAGTTTGGTTTTAAAATCAAAAGAAGCAGGAGTAAGGTCTGGCTCATTTAATCTAGGAGATGTTCCTAAAGGTAGCCCTAATGAAATTATTCAACTTTGGATTGCATTGTCATCACTAATAGCTAAGTTGCAACGCTCAAATAAAGAGGTTAAAACGCTAAACTACTCTTTGAGTAAAGAAGTTAAAAAAGCAACCGCTAAGCTAAGACAAACTAATAAATACTTATATAGAATAAGTAGTAGAGATCACTTAACTAAAATTGCTAATAGACGATTTTTTGAAGACACCGTAAATAAAATACTTAAAACCAAAATAGATGAGAAGGCGAGTATTATTTTAATAGATGTTGATAAGTTTAAGTTTATTAATGATACCTATGGGCATGATGCAGGTGATCTTGCACTAGTTCATATTGCGCAGCTCATGCAAAAATGTACTCGTGAAGGAGATCTTCCTGCGCGTTTAGGGGGGGATGAATTTGTTATTTACATCAAAGATTGTGGTCCAAAATCTTTACACCGAGTTGCAGAGAATTTGCGTAAAGCAGTAGAAGATAGCCCCATAGTATGGGCTGGAAATGAAATCCCATTGACTCTATCAGTTGGTATAGTTAATCATGAAATTGATGGTAAAATCACTTTAACAGAGTTACTAAAATTTGCTGATGAGGCAATGTATGTTTCTAAGGAAAACGGTCGAAACCATGTTTCAGCTTATTCATTTGAAGCTAAAATAAATACCGAAGATGGTAAGTTGATTAACAAAAAAGGTTTTGAGAAAATCAATAATCAGCCAAGTGACGAAGAAAAATACTTTGTTTAGTAAGTATGGCTATATAGGATCAGTTACAATCTCACACAAAATCAGTCAAAGTTTCAATACGAACTAGTTTAGCGGTAGCCAACCCCCGTCACTTGTTTATACATTGTTGCAATATCTTTACTACTATTACGAATCAACTTATCTAGGCTCATCACAACAAATTCTAATAAGTTTACCGATATATAAGGGTGCTCTACACATAAACGTTTATACATAGGGCGTGAAATAGCTAATACACGCACTCCTTTTTTTTTGCTTGCACGTAGGCGTATGGAACGAGGCTGGCGATCAAAGAAAGACATTTCGCCCGCTAGACAGCCTGCTTCAATACGTCCTACATCCATTTCTTTTCCACCCTCATCATTCACTAAGCGGACTTTACCTTCTAATACGAGATAAAACTCTTCACCCACTTCGCCAATATCTGCAAGAATCTGGTTTGGTTCTGCCTCCACTAAATTAGTAAATTCTACAAATTTAGCGACTTCATCACTTGTAAGAGCCGCGCAAAATTTTGGGCAGGCGTTAATTACTTGTTCTACTAATTCTTGGGTTGCAGTTGCAGTCATGGTAAATCCTTGTGGATAGTGAATAATACTGCAAGGATTATATGCCTTAGTTATACTCTGGGCGATAACTAATTTACAAAGAGATATTTATGAGTATTAGCAATGAAGATGTCACAAAGTTGATTGAAGCCAGTTTTCCTGATGCAAAGATCAGTGTAGATGGTGATGGTTATAAGTATGAAACAACCGTTATTAGTGAGGCATTTACTGGCTTGAATACCTTGAAAAGGCATCAAGCAGTTTATGCAGCGGTAAACTCTGCAATTACCTCAGGCGAGCTTCATGCCTTAACAATCACAGCAAAAACACCCGAAGAGGCATAGTTTAAGTGGCAAACCCTAAAACACATCAGCTAGATGCGCGCCGCTTACTTTGCCCGATGCCTGTCATTAAAGTACAAAAGCTGATCGAAGAGCTTGGTAGTGATGCCATTGGCGAGCGAATTGAATCTATTTGTACAGATCCAGGTGCCATGTACGATATACCGGCGTGGGCAAAAGTTCATGGGCACAAGCTTATCGAATCACATGAAGATGATTATGAATTTTATATCACAATAGAGATTTGCGACAGTTAGTATGAGTGAAACGACCACATCTAATTATAAAAATATGACCTCAGATAGACAAGCTCGCTATCAAGCGACACGTAATGTCACACTTGTGGGCTTATTTATTAATATTTTTCTATCACTCGCACAATTAATAGGTGGTTTTTTTGCGCATTCACAAGCATTAATTGCTGATGGGCTTCATACGCTCTCTGATCTTGTTAGTGATGTTGTAGTACTTATTGCTGCAAAAATGTCTAGTAAAGATGCAGATGATGACCATCCTTATGGTCATGGTCGTTTTGAAACAGTTGCAACTGTTATTCTTGGGTTAGCACTAACAGGTGTTGCTATTGGTATTGGCATGAGCGCTATAGGGAGACTTTTGAACCCTGAACGATTAACACAGCCTGAGCCCCTTGCTTTACTCTTTATAGCTTTGGCAATTATCAGTAAAGAGGGGCTTTATCATTACACCATGAGTGTAGCAAAGCGTATTGATTCTAAAATGCTTAAAGCCAATGCATGGCATCATCGTTCAGATGCAATATCTTCTATTTTAGTGGCAATAGGTGTGGGTGCGAGTATCTTCTTAAAAATACCATGGCTTGACTCAGCCGCTGCTATTTTAGTTGCTGGAATGATTTTTTATATGGGTCTACGCTTGATTTTAGACAGTACTATGGAACTCGTTGATACTGCTTTAGAGCCAGAAAAAATTAAAGAAATTAAAGACTTTATTTCTGGTATTGAAGGTGTAGAACATGCCCATCAACTTCGTACTCGTAAAATGGGGAATACCGTACTAGCTGACGTACATCTTCAAGTTAATTCTTATTTGAGCGTTTCAGAAGGACACTTTATTGCCGAAAATGTCATGCATAAACTTAGAGAAAAATTCCCTGAAATGCACGATATCACTGTCCATATTGATCCTGAAGATGATGAAACGGCAAGTCCCTCAAGCCATTTACCTAGTCGTGATGAAGTTATGGCAAAGATTTACCCACATCTTAAAAGTGCTGGCTTAGATAAAAATATACGAAATATCGTTTTACATTATATTGATGGAAAGATTGAAATAGAAATATTTATCAATGAAGTACAAGATGAAAAAATGTTAGAAAGTATAAAAGATGCTTGTAAAACCTGTGATGAAGTGAGGTCGATTAGTATTCATCAACAGCGATAGGGCAAAATTTCTTATTAAGGAAAACCTGATTAGGTCGATTAGAATTTAGTGTAGAGTTGGTAAGCTAAAAATAATTGGACTTAATTAGGATTTCCATGAGTGATCTATGTAAAAGGAGAATCCAAAGTAATGGTAACGCTGAATCCGATAGAAATTGTAACGCCAAGACCCTCCATGTCGCTGACCATTCCCGATGGTATGTCCCCTGTTGAATTCTTCAATAGTGCTGCCAATCTTAAAAATCTAGCTGAAGAAAATGGGCTATTTAGAACACCAGAAGACCTATTGATGTATCGTAAGCTGATAGGGCATAGTACCGAATTTGACACCTCAATCATTCTTGATACATCACGTCGTATTCTTGATCCACTTGGGCGACCTGTCCGTCGTGATCAAATGGACAGACAGCAGAAAAAAGTCTGGTCGCAAATGACCACGATTTTAATGGAATATATGCTAGAGAAGTATCCTGATCCTAAAAAATACTTAATACTTTGTGGCGAAGCGAGCCTAGACTCAACATGGCCGTTAAATAAGCCTGGAGTGCCCAGTATAAGAATGATTCATAATCATTTTATGGTGTTTCCTATAGCGGATCTAAAGGCCTCTAAGAAAGCGGATCCAAATAATCCTAATTTGACAGATAGTGGGCACAACACTTTATTTTTACGTCATCTAAGTGATGTTTATCATGAGTTTTTAGATGTACTTGATTTACAACTACTTTCATTCTTGCCTTCAGAAGATTGTGCTTTGGAGCTGACAGGTTATCCTCAAGGCTTACCAAGCTGGGAGCTAAAAGGCGGTGCCGAAAAGCTGAATGATAAATATTTTTGGTATGAGTTTGAACAAGTCTTAAGGGGTTTTCTAGATTTCTACCAAACTTTCTTCTCGTTAGTTGCAACAGGTGAAGAACGCATTCCTGATAATGCAAACTTTCCTGATCAAATAAGCAATGTATTGCTTAGTAGCAATATTTTCTTAAGAGTAGCGCGCGACTTACGGGAGCAAGTAATTCAAGATCCTAAATTTGCTAATGAGATTCGCTGGAGACCAGCCTATAAGCAAATACTCTATCGTGATGATAAAGGTCGTCTAATTGTAACGATCTCCCAAAATTCGGTAGGCAATGCTATCACTGAGTTACTCGGTATTGTAGTCAACCGCGTAGAAGATAATGAGGAATACGGTAAACGAGAGCCAGCTTTAATTGGTAGATTACTCGAAGCCAGAGAACGTTTGATTGCAGCTAATTTAGGTGAGCCAATATCAGCACCAAATTGGCCAAATGGAAAGTTTGTTGCGACTAAGCGTTGACCTAGGTTTTAATTTGTCACCCCCCGTATTTTTAGTGCTTTTGTAGATTTTTTTAATATTACAAAAGTGCTAAAAACACGGGGGGTGACAAAATAATAATGAATACTATGATTTTAAGTCAGAATGCAGTGTAAGTTGTGGAAAAGGAATTTCCCATTCATTAGCCGTACAAGCATCAACACACCAGCGCTGAATTGAACGTCGTAGGCGATTATAAATATCAGCAGCACTACCTTTAAAGTCTGCAATCACGACTAAATCAAGCGATGAATCATTCGCATGTTGAAACTCAACACGAATACTCTGCACTATCTCTTCATAGCCTTCTTCTACTGCACGTTTTTTAATAGTTTGTTCTAAGGTTTCAACAATACGGGTAGTGCTTTCTTTTTGATGTGTATAGCTAATACCAATGGTCTCTTTTATACGGAAACTTTTTGATAAATTCTTGGGTGAAAGAGATAAAAAGTCACTCATATTGTAAGTATAAACAGCACCACCGCGTTGGATGAGTTGAATCATTTCAATAGAGATACCAATTATTTTTCCACGTACGCCATCTTTTAGTATAACCCAGTCACCACGTTTACAAGGAAACCAAGGCTCGCCATCATTGAGTGGGCGTGAACGCATATCCACCAAATCATCAATATCAACACGTTGGCTAAGCTCTGCGATAGGATTCTCTAGAGTTGAATACATATTGATATGTTTAACACGCCAAGGAATACCATCAAGCATCAAACGCTCGCCTTCTCGTACAGGGCCAACATTTAAGAATAATTCAAGTTGCCCCCAATAACGAGGAATTGCTTGCCTGAGAGTCCAAGCCATACCGATAAGTAGTAATAGCCCTAAACTAAAGAGTACCCAATCTTCATCTAGGTAAAAAATAATCATCGGGACGATAAGCATGAAAATGATGGTTGCAAAACGAATCGCAATATCGATGATGCGAAACTGGACGCCACGGTGTTCTGCACGATAACCCTTTAAGGTTCGGGTTAGGATGAAGCGAACAAATCTTGAGAGGATAAATACCCCGATAAGAGCAAAGAATGCTTGTATTAGCGTCCAGCCACGCCGTTGGAAAAAGTCTTTAAAAAAGCTTTCTGTATTTCCTGCCAGTGTTTTTTCTTGTGACTCAATCTTTTCGAGTTGTAATTTTTTTGCCTGTAGTTCACTTTCAACAAATACCAGTTGTTTTGACCATGCCTTATTCATTTTGATGAGTTCAGCTTTTATCTTTTTGTTTTGATTAGCCCGGTTGAGTGTTGATATATTATGTAGAGCTTCTTTTAAAATAGGTATGCGCTGCTCGTAGTAAAGAATTTTTTCACGTAATTGAGATTTTAGACGAACATCACTAGTAGCATGTTTCATCTCTTTTAATGCAGGTTCTAATAACGAGAATAGCTCACGTTGCAAATTAAAAGGGGGTTCTTTGACAGCTCTTAGAAGGTCTAAATCAGTATTAGCAGAAATGTCTTCAATGTTTTTTGAAGTTCCTTGTAGTTTTTTTTCGGCTTTCTCAAGTAAAGCTTGGATGTCTGCTTTTTCAATATCGGTTTGAGCAGATTTAAGCTTTTTCTTTAGGTTTTTAATTTCATTACGAAGTTGAGTTTGTAATTCAACATACGTAACTAATGTCGAGAGTGTTTCGTTGGTGTGTTTGGCACTTAGTTTCTCTTTTGCTGTTTGAATAGGGTCTGGAGTGGTATTGGCTTTTTTCTCAGCAAAAGAAAGTGAGCTAGACAAAGCGACTAGCAGAATAAGCAATATCGTTCTTTGTATGTATGATTTTAAAGTTTCTATATTCATCGAGTCCAAACTCTTTTTAAAAAGAGATTCACTTTTGTTCCAAGTTTTTAAGGAAATACTGATCAAGTAGTAAGGTTAGCTTTAAGCGCCGCTAAAAGTATAACAATATCTTCTTTTGTATGCTTTGCAGAGAGTGTTACCCGCAAACGTGCGGTACCAGTAGGAACTGTGGGTGGGCGGATTGCTGTAACTAAGATGCCCTGAGTGCGTAAACGTTCACTAATTATTACGGCCTGTTCAGTATTCCCAACCATAATGGGTTGAATAGCTGTATTTGATAGCATGAGTTCTATGCCTAGTTCACTAGCGCCTTTTTTAAATTGTTTAATATTGTAATTTAGCTTTTCCCGTCGCTCGTTATCAGCATGGATAATTTTTAAGCTTGCACGCGTTGCGGCTGCAATAGCAGGTGGCATGGCGGTGGTGAAAGTATATGTACGTGCGGTTTGAATCAAATACTCAATCAAGTCATGACTGCCTGCTACAAATGCGCCAGCCGTACCGATGGCCTTTCCTAAGGTTGCCATTAAAATGGGTACCTCATCTTGGCTTAAACTTTCTTGTTGAATAAGCCCAGTCCCCGTTTTACCTAATGTACCAAAGCCGTGAGCATCATCTACCATTAGCCAAGCGCCATGTTGTGTGGCGATATTAGATAGTTGTATAACAGGTGCAATATCTCCATCCATACTGAAAACACCATCCGTTAAAATCATGGAGTTTTTACTGGCATTTTTTATATAAAGTTTCTCTAAAGCAGGAATATCATTATGGGCATAGCGTTTCATTTTTGCATTTGATAATAAGCCTGCATCCACAAGAGATGCGTGGTTTAAACGATCTGCAAAGATCATATCACCGCGCTCCATCAGTGCATTTACTACGCCCAAATTTGCCATATAACCTGTTGAGAATAATAAAGCTCTGTCTCGACCAGTAAATTCTGCCAGTTCTTCTTCTAATAACTGATGTTCGATTGAATGCCCATTAATAAGGTGCGCCGCGCCACTGCCTATCCCATATTTATCAGCAGCTTGTTTGAATGCATTAAGAATATCGGGGTGGTTAGCAAGGCCTAGATAATCATTACTACAAAAAGTAAGAAACTTGTCCCCATTAATTGTCATATGGGGCTGTTGGGGGGATTGACTAATATGAGGCTTTCTATAAAGGTGTTGTTGTTGCCTTTCTTGTAAGAAGGCTTGAATAAGTTTAGGGTCGTTTTTCATTACCCGTTAATATAAACGACAGGCGAAAAAAAAGCACCCGAAGGTACTTTTTTTAAACTGAGAAGGTGGAATTAACCGCCTTTCTTGATAAGGAAAGTGAACTCTCCTCCATCTTCAGCAGTTGAAACTAGCTCATTGCCAGTTTGCTTACAAAAAGCTTCAAAATCTTTTACTGAACCAGGGTCAGTAGCGATGATTTTTAAAGTTTGTCCAACTTCTAAACCATTGATTGCTTTTTTTGCACGTAAAATTGGTAATGGGCAGTTTAAGCCGCGTGCGTCTAATTCTTCGTTAAAATCACTCATTGATTTTCTCCTATCTATATTAGTGAAAGCTGATATGCGCGCGGTACTGTATCATTAATCAATAATTTAGTCATCAATTTTGTAGTGCATCGCAAGTAACTTAGCTTTATTATTGTGATTTACATTGAATATTCAAGTATATATAAAAAAATTATGGAAATAAACTTTACGAAAATGCACGGATTAGGTAATGATTTTGTTGTTATCGACGGCATTTCGCAGCCTGTATCTTTAACTTCAGAGCAAATCCGCATTATTGCTGATCGTCATTTTGGG
>Ga0256840_1001282_pt1 | contig 24034 bp, 20 predicted proteins | sample 355202metaG_FD_185969 | JGI IMG/M metagenome (GOLD analysis project Ga0256840, IMG submission 185969) | Hydrothermal vent microbial communities from Mid Atlantic Ridge, Atlantic Ocean - 355-202 | ecosystem: Environmental > Aquatic > Marine > Hydrothermal vents | place: Atlantic Ocean: Mid...
CAGCACATTCAAAATAGGTGTGTAAATCACGCAAGCCCAGCATCATCTCGCGAACTTCGTAAGTTGTATTATGGTCTGTGTTTTCACAGATCTGACAGATATGAGTAGTCATTTAAGAGTGTAGTCCTGCATTAACAATATCTATAAGATACTGACCGTAACCACTTTTTTGTAAAGGTTTTGCTAGAGCCAGTAATTCTTCAGCAGTGATAAAGCCCATAAACCAAGCTATTTCTTCAGGGCAGGCGATTTTTAAACCTTGGCGTTCTTCAATGACTCGAATGTAGTTTGCTGCATCCAACAATGATGCGTGTGTGCCTGTATCTAGCCAAGCTGTGCCTCGTTTGAGCATTTCTACATTTAAGTTTCCACGTTCAAGGTATACACGATTTACATCCGTAATTTCTAGCTCACCGCGTGGTGAAGGCTTGATGTCTCGCGCAATATCAAGCACATCATTATCATAAAAATATAGCCCTGTTACCGCGTAATTAGATTTTGGTTTTTCAGGTTTTTCTTCAATACTGATGGCAACACCATCTTTATCAAACTCAACCACGCCATAACGCTCGGGGTCTCGCACATAATACCCAAAAACAGTTGCGCCAGAGTCTTGTGTTGATAAAGCAAGCAAACGCTCTGATAAACCCTCGCCATAATAAATATTATCACCTAAGATTAGCGTAACAGGATCGTTACCCACAAATTCACGACCAATAATAAAAGCTTGCGCAAGTCCTTCGGGATTTGGTTGGACAGCGTATTGAATGTTGATGCCCCACTTAGAACCATCACCTAATTGTTTTTGGAATTGCTCGCTATCGTGTGGTGTGGTGATAATTAAAATATCACGAATACCCGAAAGCATAAGAACAGTTAGAGGATAATAGATCATCGGTTTATCATAAACCGGCATTAACTGCTTGCTAACCACCTGTGTTAGCGGGTGTAAGCGTGTTCCGCTACCGCCTGCAAGAATAATTCCTTTTCTCATTGTGATGTTATCCCCAGCTTTTGACTTTGCTTTAAAATTGAGGCGCATCATACCGAAAACTGAGGTGGTTTTCTAATTACAGGGATGAAATGAAGTTGAAAACAGATGAATAAGATAAACTAGAAATACAAATCATCGAAAAACAGGGGGGGTGGTTAGTAAATAATGATAAGAATAAGGAAAAAGATTGGTTTCCAGCATCAAATAATAGTTTTTTGATATAAACAAACGTATTATTACACTCTAATATTCTAATGGGATTAGCTCTATATAGAGCGTAATAAAAACGTGTCAGATTCTCTAGCAATAATTCGTGATTTACATTTTTCTTGGGGCGGAGGTCGTGAGATATTTTCTGGGGTTTCTTTGGATATACCTAAAGGAAAAGTCACGGCCATTATGGGGCCAAGCGGTACGGGAAAAACAACTTTATTGCGCATGATTGGTGGGCAACTTAAACCAACTAGCGGTAGTGTTAATGTTCAAGGTTTAGAGATTCCGTCGCTTAATCGTAAAGATCTATATCAGGCACGTCGCCGTATGGGAATGCTATTCCAGTCTGGTGCTTTGTTAACCGATTTATCAGTTTTTGAGAATATTGCCTTTCCAATTCGCGAGCATTACAAATTTTCTGAATCGATGATTCGTGACATAGTACTACTTAAATTAGAATTAGTCGGTTTGCGTGGCGCACGAGACTTAATGCCTTCAGAGCTATCAGGTGGTATGGCACGTAGAGTTGCTCTTGCGCGTGCCATTGTGCTTGATCCTACTCTTATGATGTATGACGAGCCTTTTACAGGATTAGACCCTGTTACATTGGGTACAATTGTATCTTTAATCAAAACACTTAACAGCTCATTAGGGATGACAAGCGTCGTGGTTTCTCATGATATTCATGAAACTTTTTCTATTGCCGACTATGTTTGCATCTTGTCAGAGGGGAAGGTTGCGGCGGCTGGATCACCTGAGGAGTTGATGAGTTCTGAGTCTGAATTTGTCCAGCAATTTGTACATGGCAAGCCTGATGGTCCGATGCCATTTCATTATCCGGCGGAATCTTTAGAGAGTGACATTTTGCGAGGTGATATTTGATGGTTTTCTTTGCGAATTCTTTGCAGGGTATTGGAGCTTTTGTACTGAATAGCTTAGCAAGTTTAGGGCGAGCTAGTTTATTTCTATCTCAGGTATTGTTGGGTATTAAAGATGTGCTTTTAAGGCCTCAATTATTAATTAAGGAATTATATTCTGTAGGGGTATTGTCCTTATTAATTATTGTTTTTTCAGCAATTTTTGTGGGCATGGTGTTGAGTCTTTTAGGTTACGTTACTTTGGTTGATTTTGGTGCGGAGTCTTCATTGGGTGTCTTAGTCTCACTTTCATTAATCCGTGAGCTAGGCCCTGTGTTAAGTGCTTTATTGTTTTCGGGGCGTGCAGGTTCGGCATTAACAGCTGAAATTGGCTTAATGAAGGCCACTGAGCAACTTGCTAGTATGGAAATGATGGCAGTTGATCCTATTAGACGAATTGTAACACCACGTTTTTTAGCGGGCTTTATTTCCCTACCCCTACTAACTATTATATTTATGGCGCTGGGTATTTATGCTGGCTACTTAGTGGGTAGTGTGTGGTTGGGTGTTGATGAAGGTTCATACTGGTCGTTAATGCAAAACAAAGTTGAATTTTGGCATGATGTGGTCAATGGAGTTATTAAAAGTGTTGTTTTTGGCTTTGTTGTTACTTGGGTTGCGGTATATCAGGGTTATAGTGCCATACCAACATCCGAAGGAGTTAGTCGAGCAACAACCAATTCTGTGGTGTATTCCGCATTAGCGGTGTTGGGTTTAGATTTTATTCTAACAGCTATGATGTTTATTAATTAAACGAGTAAAAATTATGGGTTCTTCAAGAAAAATTGAAATCTTTGTCGGGGCGTTTGTATTGGTGGCATTGCTAGCATTTTTAGTGTTAGCGATGAATATTAGTAATCTCGGTAGTTTAGGCTCTGATAAGGGTTATGAGGTAACGGCACAATTTGATAATGTGGGTGGTTTACAGCCTAGAGCCAAAGTAACCTTGTCTGGAGTAGCCGTAGGGCGAGTAACAGTCATTAGTTATGATAAAGAGAGCTTTCAAGCCGTGGTGACTATGAAAATTAATAGTGGTGTCGATTATTTGCCAAGTGATACTCAGGCAAGTATTTACACTTCAGGTCTGCTAGGTGAGCAGTATATCTCCTTAGAGCCAGGAGCTGAGGACGACGTACTAACAGAAGGAAGCGCTGTCACATTAACTCAATCAGCTGTTGTGTTGGAAGAGATCATTGGAAAGCTGTTAGTTAGTTTTACAACTAAAGATTAGTAGAGGATATTTACTCGCTAGAGTTAGTAAAACATCCCTCGTATGTTTGTTTTTCACAAGGTTGTTGCAACAAAGCAGGGAACTAACGTTTAGTAATAAGTACTAATAATACGAAGTGAAAGTTAAGGAATTCGTGAAATGAAAAGATTCAAATTTAAAAAAATCATACCATTCTGTATTTTAAGCCTAAGTTTATTGTTTGGTTTCTCAGCAATGGCAAAAGGAAATGATGTTGCCGATGCGCAAAATGCAGTGCTAAAAGTGACAAGGGGTGTGGTTAACGAGTTATATAAAAATAAAGCAAGATACCAAGCAGATTCAAAATTTCTTGATGCAATGATTAGAAGGGATATGCTTCCTTTTATTGATTTTAATGCTATGGCAAAGCTAACTCTGGGCAAACACTGGAGAAAAGCATCAAAATTACAAAGAACTAGGTTTACTAATGCATATCGTGAAATGTTAGTAAGAAGCTATGGGAAAATCATGCTGAAATATATAGGTGCTAATATACGAGCAGGTAATTCAGTAGCAGGTAAACGAGCAGGCTATGTAACGGTTAGGACTGTTGTAACACCCAGAGGTAGTGCGCCTATTGCGGCTAATTATGATGTGCGTAATCTCTCGGGAAAATGGAAAGCCTATAATGTGCAAGTCGATGGCGTAAACTTGATTACCAACTTCCGTACTAATTTCACCCGTGAAGTGACTGCAAAAGGGTTAGATGCGCTCATTACTCGTCTTGAAAATATAAAAAGAAAATAACAACGTAATAAGGCGACAAAATAGTGATGAGAGAAGAGTATTTACCCATTGTTTGTACCGAAGAAGGTTTTAATCTTTGTGGGGAGTTATCATTTTCTAATGCTTCTGTGGTATTAAAAAAAGCGAAGGCTCACTTTGATGATATTCAAGTAAATTCCGTAACCATAGATTTATCAAAACTTGAGAAAATTGATAGTGCAGGAATTGCAGTGCTATTAGCTTGGAAACGCTTAAGTAATATAAAAAATAAAAAACTACATATAATAAATGCGCAAGAACAAATAGTTTCATTAATCAAAACAAATAAACTACATTCTGTTTTAAATATCGCCTGAGATATTTGCCTATAAAAGTATGGTGTATCAAAAATCGAGGACATTTGGCCTTATCAATCCGTCAAATTCCTCGTGTAAGCATATCATTCTCTTATAAAGTTATAAATTAGCCACTAAGCTACTTAGTTATATACCATCTAGCTTCCTTTTTCGTTATCATTGCTTCTTTTCGTTTTAGAGCTAATCCATTAGTTCTTTCCTATTAGGATTTTTTAATGAATGTATTTCAAATCGAAGGTGGAACACCCCTTGAAGGTGATGTTGTAATATCAGGTGCTAAGAATGCGGTTCTACCATTGCAAGCAGCTGCATTGTTAGCTAACGGTAAAATGACGATTAAGAACGTTCCACGCCTGAAAGATGTGGCAACTCTGGCTCTACTATTAGAGGGCATGGGCGTTACCGTTAAAACGGATAAAAATAACAATATTACAACCGACACATCTACGATTAAAAATCAAATAGCACCTTATGAATTAGTGCGTACTATGCGTGCTTCTATTCTTGTTCTTGGGCCATTAGTAGCTAGATACGGCTATGCAGAAGTATCCTTGCCAGGTGGTTGTGCCATTGGTAGTCGCCCTGTAAATATTCACCTTTCTGGTCTTGAGGCGATGGGGGTTGAAATCACGGTTGACGAAGGATTTATTCGTGCAAAATGTGAGCGTTTAAAGGGCGCTACAATTGTTATGGAGGCGGTAACAGTCACAGGCACAGAAAATTTATTAATGGCAGCAGTACTGGCTGAAGGTACAACCGTTTTAGAAAATGCGGCACGTGAGCCTGAAGTGGTAGATCTTGCTAATTGCTTAAATGCTATGGGTGCAAAAATCACAGGTGAGGGCACAAACACCATTATTGTAGAGGGTGTTAAAAAGCTCAAAGGCATAGAGTATTCTGTTTTGCCAGACCGTATTGAAACAGGTACTTATCTTGCTGCAGGAGCTATCACAGGCGGGCGAGTTAAATGTGTAAATGCGGCGCCTCACACCTTGGATGCAGTGTTACAAAAATTCCGTGAATGTGGGGCAAGCATTGAAGTAGGTGAAGACTGGATTGAGTTAGATATGCGGGGTCGTAAACTAAAAGCCGTTGATATTCGTACCGAACCACACCCTGCCTTCCCAACAGATATGCAAGCGCAGTTTATGGCAATGAATTGTGTGTCAGAAGGTATTGGTGTTGTGGTTGAAACCATTTTTGAAAACCGTATGATGCACGTGGCAGAACTAATGCGTATGGGGGCGAATATTCGCCTAGAAGGTAACACTGCAATAGTTGCAGGTATGCCATCACTACGCGGAGCGCCAGTGATGGCAACTGATTTGCGCGCATCTGCTAGTTTAATACTTGCTGGTTTAGCAGCAAAAGGAATTACCATTGTCGATCGTATTTATCATACCGATCGTGGCTATGCAAAGATTGAAGAAAAACTCACAGGTATTGGTGCTAAAATCCAACGAATTACTTAAAGTTATTTAGATTAAGAATATGAATAAAACACTCACAATTGCGCTGTCAAAAGGGCGCATATTTAAAGAAACTATGCCATTGTTAGAAGCGGCAGGTATTAAAGCGTTGGATGATCCTGAAACCAGCCGAAAATTAATACTTGATACCAATCATGATAATATAAAATTGGTTATTATCCGTGCAACTGATGTACCCGTTTATGTTCAATATGGCGCGGCAGACTTAGGTGTAACCGGTAAAGATGTATTGATGGAGCATGGTGGCGAAGGCTTGTATGAGATGCTCGATTTACATATTGCCGAATGTAAGTTGATGACAGCAGGTTTTGCCGATAAAGCTTTACCAGAAGGCCAACTAAAAGTAGCGACAAAATTTGTAAATTGTACGCGTGATTACTTTGCTAAACAGGGCAGACAGATAGAAATTATCAAGCTTTATGGCTCGATGGAATTAGCACCGATTGTTGGGCTTGCCGATATAATTGTTGACGTAGTTCAAACAGGTAGCACCTTAAAAGCCAATGGTTTAGTACCGCTTGAACACATGGCAGATATAAGCTCACGTATGATAGTAAATTCAGCTTCAATGAAAATGAAACATGAAATATTGGGCGATTTGCTAGAGAAAATTAAAGAAGCTGTTAATAAAAAGTCGTAGAAAGTAGATAAATAAAGGCATATAAAAGAAATAGATGTTATGACAAATGAAATTAAACACCAAACAGACGACGTGAGAATAACAGGCGTAGAGGAAGTGCACTCTCCTGCAACTTTATTTAAACAATACCCGCTGACAGAAACTGCCGCGAAAACAGTATTTGATGCTCGTGCAGCAAGCCATAAAATTTTACACGGTGATGATGATCGTTTAATTGTGGTGGTTGGCCCCTGTTCAATTCACGATCCTGAAGCAGCTTTAGAATACTCTAAAAAATTAGAGGTATTGCGTGAAGAGTTAAAAGATCAGTTGCATATCATTATGCGTGTGTATTTTGAAAAACCTCGCACCAGTATTGGTTGGAAAGGCCTAATTAATGATCCTGATTTAACAGGTACCTTTAATATTAATAAAGGTTTGCAAGTTGCTCGTGATTTATTGATTACTTTAGCAGAGCAGGGCATGCCGACGGCAACAGAATATCTTGATTTAATATCCCCGCAGTACATCGCAGATTTAATCTCATGGGGGGCTATTGGTGCACGTACAACGGAAAGTCAGGCGCATCGTGAATTAGCATCAGGGATTTCATGCCCAATTGGTTTTAAAAATGGCACTTATGGTAATCTGGATATTGCGATTAATGCGATCAAATCATCGTCTCATTCGCATCATTTTTTATCGGTGACAAAAGAGGGTCATTCGGCTATTTTTACGACAAAAGGAAATGATGATTGTCATATCATTTTGCGTGGTGGACTTGAACCAAATTATGATGAAGCTAGTGTCACAGATGCGGTTAAACAGTTGGAGTCAGCAGGTTTACCCGCAACATTGATGGTTGACTTTAGCCATGCAAATAGTAATAAAGATTTCCATAATCAACCGAAAGTGTCTACAAATATTGCAAAACAAATTTCAAACGGTAATAAAGCGATTAGTGGTGTAATGATTGAAAGTCATTTGGTTGAAGGTAATCAAAATGGTGAAGGTAAAGATAAAGACTCACTGAGATATGGTCAAAGCATTACCGACGCTTGTATAGGTTGGCCTGATACTGAAAAAGTTTTACGAGAGCTGGCAACTGCCGTTGAAAAACGTCGTACTGCCTAGGTAAAAAATATGAATATACAAAAATTAAATACAAACGAGCCAGATTTTTGGAAAAAGCTTGATAAACGCCTTGCATGGGACAGTGCTTCGGATCAGTCAGTTGTTGATACGGTCAGTGGTATTTTGAAGGATGTTAAAGATCTTGGAGATAAGTCGGTTATAAAATTCACCAATATTTTTGATGGCATGTGTGCAACCAGCATGGAGCATTTAGAAATTCCTAAAAGTAAGTTGGAGTTTGCACTGGATGGTCTTTCAACAAAAGAATACAAAGCTTTAAAAAAAGCGGCAGACCGTATTGAGAGTTATGCTGAACACCAAAAAATGGAATCATGGAGCTACACCGAAGCTGATGGCACGGTATTAGGGCAACAGGTTACCCCACTTGATCGCGTTGGTTTATATGTTCCGGGCGGAAAAGCTGCGTATCCATCATCGGTATTGATGAATGCTATTCCTGCAAAAGTAGCAGGTGTCAAAGAATTGATTATGGTCGTGCCAACGCCTGCAGGTCAATTTAGCCCGTTGGTTTTTGCAGCGGCAGAATTAGCAGGAGTTGATCGCGTATTCTCTATTGGTGGTGCACAAGCTATAGCAGCGTTGGCTTATGGTACAGAGAGCATTCCCCAAGTTGATAAAATTGTAGGGCCAGGAAATATCTACGTGGCAACAGCTAAACGCATGGTGTTTGGTACAGTCGGTATTGATATGATTGCGGGGCCTTCTGAGATATTAGTTGTATGTGATGGGAAAACAGATCCAGATTGGATAGCAATGGATCTATTTTCACAGGCAGAACATGATGAGGACGCACAATCAATCTTAGTTTCTCCTGATGCAGAGTTCATTGAAAAAGTTATGCAAAGTATTGATAAGTTGATAGAAGATATGCCGCGTGCACAAATTATTCGTGCATCAATGGAGGGTAGAGGCGCTGTTATTCAAACAAAAAATATGGATGAAGCAATTGAAATAGCAAACTACATTGCACCTGAGCATCTGGAACTTTCAGTAGATAATGCAGAAGAAGTGGCCAAACAAATTCGCCATGCAGGGGCTATTTTCATGGGCCGTTATACTGCAGAAGCTTTAGGTGACTACTGTGCTGGTCCTAATCATGTATTGCCAACCTCAAGAACAGCTCGTTTTTCATCACCATTAGGTGTTTATGACTTTCAAAAACGCTCATCATTGATCGGTTGTTCGGCAGAAGGTGCATCTGAACTTGGTGAGATTGCATCGGTGCTGGCGCATGGGGAGGGGCTTACGGCACACGCACGTTCGGCAGAATACAGAATAAAATAGTCATTTCTAATAACTATTTCTCCAGTTTTTCATTGTTTTTCGTCCTAAATAGAATACAAAACATCGAAAAAGAGGGGGGGTGGTATAAGTTAAAACCTATATTTAGCCTCATAATTAGATAATTTAGATATTATTTTTACTAAATACTATCTTCTAGAGTGAAACTTGATATTAAGCTTGCTTACACTTATATTGCACAAACAAAAGAAGCGTATCGGATAACTTGAGTCATCAAAAAAGAAGACTAAGTGGATAAACATAAAATTGGAGAGTAAACGTGGCAACATTAGATATAACAGCAGCAAACTTTGAAGAAACCATTGAAAAAAATGATATTGTAATTGTCGACTTTTGGGCCGAATGGTGCGGGCCTTGTAAGTCATTTTCTCCAATCTATGATGAAGTATCTGAAAAATATGAAGATATCGTATTTGGTAAAATAGATACTGAGGCTGAGCAAGAGTTAGCGGGTCACTTCCAAATTCGTTCAATTCCAACCTTAATGATTTTCCGTGAACAAGTGGTTTTATTCTCTCAACCCGGCATGTTGAATGCTGCTCAGCTTGAAGATGTTATCAATAAAGTAAAAGATATTGATATGGATAAAGTACATTCTGAAATTGCTAATCAAGAGTCTGAATAACTTAATTTAGCGACATAATTAGATTGCCATAATTTAAAAAAGTATTAAAAAGCATATTTAATGCGTAGATGTAGATAAAGATATTAAAGCGTATTCAAAAGAGTGTTAAAAGATGAACCCAAACTTCCTAGATTTTGAACAACCCATCGCTGAGCTTGAAGCAAAAATAGATGAGCTTCGCTATGTAAGTAGCTCAGATATAAATCTGGGTGATGAAGTTGCTCGACTTGAAAGCAAAGTTGAATCACTGACTAAGACAATCTTTGCAAAATTGACGGCTAAGCAGGTTGGTCAGTTAGCGCGTCATCCTCAACGTCCATATAGCTTTGATATTATTGATCGTATTTGTACAGATTTTCAGCAGTTACATGGTGATCGTGCTTATGGGGATGATAAAGCCATAATCGGTGGTATAGCACGTTTTGAAGGTCATCCTGTGATGGTTATTGGTCATCAGAAAGGGCGAGATACTAAAGAAAATATTAAACGTAACTTTGGTATGCCTCGTCCAGAAGGCTACCGTAAAGCTTTGCGTTTAATGAAGCTGGCAGAAAAATTTCATATGCCAATCCTCACTTTTGTGGATACACCGGGTGCATATCCAGGTATTGGTGCGGAAGAGCGCGGGCAAAGTGAAGCGATTGCACGTAATTTGTACGAAATGTCAAAACTTCGTACACCAATCATTGCAACCATTACGGGTGAAGGTGGTTCAGGTGGTGCATTAGCTATTGCGGTGGCTGATCGTGTTTTAATGCTCGAATACAGCACTTACTCCGTTATTTCACCAGAAGGTTGTGCTTCAATCCTTTGGAAAGATGCATCAAAAGCATCAGATGCGGCTGAGGCATTGGGAATTACCTCGGATAAGCTTAGTAAATTAGGCTTGATTGATCGTGTTATTCCTGAGCCATTGGGCGGAGCCCATCGTGATTTTGATGCTGTTGCTTTCAGTATTAAAGAGGCTTTGGAAAGTAGTCTTAGAGAGCTACGCGCTTTAAATTCAGATCAGTTGCTGGAGAAACGTTATCAACGTTTAATGAGTTTTGGTAAATTCAACTCTTAATAGTCATCATAGTTCCTGTCTTAATCCTCAGGTTTTTGTAAAACAGCTCCAAGCGCTCACGCGGTCTAAAAAAATCCTTATCGCCTATAGTGGTGGTTTGGATTCTCATGTATTGCTACACCTTGCATCACAGATTTCTCAAACGAATAACTATCAAATTCGAGCTATGCATATCCACCATGGCTTGCAAAAAGTAGCGAATGATTGGGTACCTCATTGCCAGAATGTATGTGATACGCTAAATATTTCAATCGAAATCCAATACCTAAATTTAACTATAGAAAAAAGCAAGAGCTTAGAAGATGTAGCTCGTAAGGCGAGATACGCTGCTTTTAGTGAATCATTGCAAGAAAATGAAGTCTTGCTGACAGCACATCACCAAAATGACCAAGCTGAAACATTATTATTACAGCTTTTTAGAGGTGCTGGCGTGCAAGGTTTGGCGGCAATGTCGCGCATTACAGTTTTTGGCTTAGGGAAACACGCAAGACCTTTATTGAATTATTCTCGTCAGAGTTTAGTGGCTTATGCGAAAGAGAATAAATTAGATTTCATAGAAGATCCGAGTAATAAAGATTCTGCATTTGATCGTAACTTTCTACGTAATAAAATAATGCCAGAGCTTAGAGAGCGTTGGCCAAGTATTGATAAAACGATTAGCCGTTCTGCCAGTATTCAAGCTGAAACAAAACAGCTTTTAGATGAATATGCTGAGCAAGATTTATTATCAATACAAAGTAGCCCTGCAGACAGCGATAAGCTTACACTTTCTAAATTCCAGAATTTTTCTTCGGCAAAACAAAAGCTACTGATTCGTTATTGGATAACGGTAAATGGTTTTAATCCACCCTCAGAGAAAAAGCTAAAACATATCTTTAGTGATGTTGTTAATGCAGGTGAAGATTCTCAACCGCTTGTTGAATGGGAGGGAGTAGAAATAAGACGTTATCAAGATAAATTGTATATTATGAAGCCATTACAAGATCATAATATTAAACAAGTTATTGAATGGGAAAATCCTCAGGCTATTTTAAATATAGCATCGCTAGATTATTCTTTAACTGCCTTGTCAGTTTTTCAATATGATGAAAATAGTCCAATAACGGTTCGTTTTCGACAGGGTGGCGAGAAGCTTTATCACCATAAACGAGGCGTGAATATAAGCCTTAAAAACTTTTTACAGGAGTCTGACGTGCCACCGTGGTTACGATCACGTATTCCTTTGATTTACTCAGGCGAAACACTCATAAAAGTTGCTGGTTTGGAATAGCTCTGTGTTCTAGTCTTTCTTGTTACAGGTGTTGTGGTTACTGTGTCAGCCGCAGAATGCCACAAGGTGATGAGACAAGCGATAATTGCCAGTAAAATAACGGTAATCAAAGAAAGCGTACTAATATTGCCAAAGAGAGTTACCCAACCACCCTGGGGATGTTGAGAATAGAGAATATTTAACAAAAAGAATTGTGATACTAAAAACCCCGTTAATAAAAATAAAAACTGCTGTGGTAATTTTTTTGCAGTTATTCTTGATAGAGTCGAGCTAACAGAATGAATTAGGCTAAGAGTAGTGTTTGTGAAAGTATTCATCATAAGTCCCTTTGTTTTATTGTTGTATTACTTTAATACAAAAGAATACAAAAAGCGAACTATAATTATGTTTTTAGCTTATGTGATTTGTTAACGATAATTAGAGAGTAAAAAAAGCCCTTAATTAAGGAAAGCCTGATCAAGTCCAAGTATTTTTAGCTTGTCAAATCAGTCGATATTTTTCACGAAGATCGGCGCAATAGAATGACTATTACGTCTCACGTCATGAAAAATTGCGACAGATTTTTCTACGCTAAATTCTAATCGACTTAATCAGTCTCTCCTTAAGAACCTTTTTCTCTGATGATCTAAGTCATCAATTTATTTTTTCTTGGGTACATAAATATCGGTACAAGTCCCTTCTGCAACTTCTGCTGCAAAGTTTAACGTTTCTGAAAGAGTTGGATGAGGGTGAACCGTTAAGCCAATATCCTCAGCATCTGCTCCCATTTCTAAAGCGAGGACTGCTTCTGCAATCAACTCGCCAGCATTTGTTCCAACGATTCCTGCGCCAATTAATTGACCAGATTCTTTATCAAAAAGTACCTTGGTCATGCCTTCATTACGCCCGATACTCAAAGATCGGCCACTTGCCGCCCAAGGGAATGCGCCTTTGGTGACTTCTATGCCTTCAGCTTTACATTCATCTTCAGTTTTACCCATCCATGCGATTTCAGGGTCTGTGTAAGCAACGGATGGAATAGCGCGTGCATCGAAGAATGCTTTGTGACCTGCAACATTCTCCGCGGCAGTTTTACCTTCGTGTGTTGCTTTGTGTGCAAGCATCGGTTGACCGACAACATCGCCAATTGCATAAATATGATCTACATTGGTACGTTGTTGTTTATCCACTTCGATAAAGCCCCAATCGTTAACAGCAACGCCTGCTTTTTCAGCATCAATCAGTTTACCATTAGGACTACGACCGATAGAGACTAACACTCGGTCAAAGGTGTCGGTTTCGGGTGCGCCTTTTTTACTGCCAACTTTATCACCTTCAAAAGTACACACTAAACCCTCTTTGGTGGGTTTTATTTCAGAAACTTTAGTGTCTAAGAAGATATTTTCATATTTCTTTTTGATGCGACGCTCAAGTGGGCGAACAATATCGCGATCAGCTCCTGGCATAAGACCAGAACCCAGCTCTACAACCGTAATATCAGTACCCAAGGCATCATAAACCGTCGCCATTTCTAGACCGATAATACCACCACCGACAACCAACATACGTTTAGGCACTTCTTCAAGTTCTAGCGCATCTGTTGAATCCATAACACGCGGATCATCCCACGGAATGAAAGGGAGTTTAGTCACGCGCGAACCTGCGGCGATAATGCAGTTATCAAAACCTATCGAGCTTTTAGTGCCATCCTCTTCTGTCACTTCAATGCTATTAGCTGAGGTGAATTTTCCGTAGCCATGCACGATGGTGACTTTGCGTTGTTTTGCGAGTTGTATTAAACCGCCTGTGAGTTTGCTCACGATGCCTGATTTATAATCACGTACTTTATCAATGTCTATCTTTGGTTTGTTGAAGCTTACACCTAAATGATCAGCTTCTTCTGCTTCGTTAATAACTTGAGCGGTGTGAAGCAGGGCTTTTGATGGGATACAACCTACGTTTAGACAGACTCCACCGATGTTATCGTATTTTTCGATTAAGATAACTTCTACGCCTAAATCAGCGGCACGAAAAGCCGCGGTGTAACCACCAGGCCCTGAGCCAAGTACGACTAACTGTGCGTGTTGATCTGCCTCGGCATTGTTGGTGGCGGCAATTGGAGCAGGCTTCTCTGTAGCCATATTCTCTTCTGTTGTATCAGTAGTAGCTGTGTCATTAGAGCTATTTGATGTGCTATCAGAAGGAATAAGCGACGCAATCAAGCTGCCTTGCTTTACTTTATCACCAACGGCTACTTTCATATCCGCAATTGTACCCGCCGATGGTGCAGGAATTTCCATTGATGCTTTATCAGACTCAACGGTAATTAATGAATCTTCTGCTTGAACTTCATCACCTTTTTTAACTAATACTTCGATGATTTCAACTTTATCAAAATCACCAATATCTGGAATGTGTATGTCTATTGTATTGCTCACTTAATTTATCTCTATTTGTCACTAATCAAAGTGTAGTTAAATATATAATTTGTGGCTATCTACATCTTATATTTATTTGGTTAAGAAAGATTGAAGATAGTTACAAGGACTTTAGACCATCATTCTACGAATGTCAGACAACATTTTACTTAAATGTGAAGTAAATCTAGCGCCATCTGCGCCATCGATTACACGATGATCATAAGAGAGCGAAAGCGGAAGAATTAAACGCGGCTCAAATTCACTGCCATTCCAGACAGGTTCCATCTTAGAGCGCGATACACCAAGCACTGCAACCTCAGGTGTATTCACAATTGGGGTGAATTTAGTACCACCAATGCCACCTAAACTAGAGATAGAAAAACAGCCACCTTGCATTTCAGAAGGCTTGAGTTTTTTATCACGTGCTTTAATGGCTAGTTCACGAATCTCTTGTGAAATTTCCACCAATGATTTTTGATCCGCTTCTTTAATCACAGGTACAACCAATCCATTCGGCGTATCAACCGCTACACCGATATTAAAATACTTCTTTAAGATCAGATTTTCACCGGTAGAATCTAAGGAGCTATTAAAACGAGGGAAGGCTTTAAGCGATGCAACAACCGCCCAAACAATGAAAGCCAATGGCGTAATCTTAATGCCATCCTTTTCCATTTCTTTGCTCATTTGTTTGCGGAAGGCTTCCATCTCGGTGATATCTGCTTCATCAAACTGTGTGACGTGCGGTACGGTTACCCAACTGCGATGTAAGAACTCGCCCGTGAGTTTATTGATTTTAGATAATGATTGGCTTTCAATATCACCAAATTGGCTGAAATCAATCTCAGGCATAGGTTTAACACCAAGTGCTGTTCCGCTACCGCCTGTTGACATCGCCTTTTTAACAAAGCCTTTTATATCATCTCTGTTAATACGATTCTTACGGCTAGTGCCTTCTACTTTGCCAAGGTCTACGCCTAACTCACGTGCAAACCTGCGAACAGATGGGCTGGCATAAGCCTTACTAAAGCGAACTTCATCAATCTTTGCAGTAGGTGAGGGTTTGTGTCCTTGCACTTTACCTGCTGATGCTTTTGAAGGCGTCGATTTGGCTGGAGCCATTTGCTCTCGCTTAATACTTTCTTGAGCAGGTTTTTCTGCTGTTTTTGGCGGTACTTTTGACGGAGCTTCTTCTGGCACAGCTTGAACTGAATCATCGACCTCCATCATCAAAAGCACACTGCCTTTCGCGATATTGTCGCCCAGTGCTACTTTCAATTTAAGAATCTTGCCAGACTCACTACTCGGGATTTCCATAGACGCTTTATCAGACTCAACAGTAATCAGTGAATCTTCAGCTTGAACGACATCACCTTCAGCTACCAAGAGTTCAATAACTTCAACCGAATCAAAATCACCTATATCGGGTACTACGATTTCTTTAATAGACATTTTCGTAGCCTCCTAAGCTTTTAATGGGTTGATTTTATTAGTCTTGATGCCGTACTTCTTGATTGCATCAGCGACCTTCGCGGCAGGTAAAGTTCCTTCATCAACCAGCGCTTTGAGTGCAGCAACGGTGATTTGGAAGCGATCAACCTCAAAGTGTTTGCGAAGCTCTACACGGGTATCACTGCGTCCGAATCCATCTGTGCCTAATACAGAGTAGGTATTTGGCATCCACTGGCGTATTTGCTCAGGGTACTGACGAATATAATCTGTCGCCGCAACTGCTGGACCACGATGGCTTTTAAGTTGTTGTGCAACATAGGGCACTTTTGCATCCTTTAATGGATGTAGACGATTCCAACGCTCAACATCTTGAGCTTCGCGTGCTAATTCATTAAAGCTGGTACAACTCCAGATGTCAGCATCAACACCCCAATCTTCCATTAATAAATCAGCTGCCGCGATAACCTCTAGTAAAATCGTGCCAGAACCTAAAAGCTGAACCTTGTTCTTTTTCTTGCCACCATTTTTAAGTAAATACATACCTTTGATGATGCCGCTCTTAACACCCGCACCTTTTGGTAGAGCAGGTTGTACATAAGCTTCGTTCATCGCCGTGATGTAGTAGTAAACATCTTCTTGTTTTTCATACATACGCTTCATGCCATCATGAATCAGTACGGCCATTTCATAAGCAAAGGTAGGGTCATAACTAATACAGTTTGGAATCAACCCAGCCTGTACCATGCCGTGACCATCTTGATGTTGCAAGCCTTCGCCAGCCAGTGTGGTACGTCCAGCCGTAGCGCCGATTAAGAAACCACGAGAGCGACAATCGCCCGCCGCCCAAGCTAAATCGCCAATACGTTGGAAGCCAAACATCGAGTAATAAATATAGAATGGCACCATGTTCACGCCATGCGTGCTGTAAGCTGTAGCTGCCGCAATCCAAGATGAAAACGCGCCAGCTTCGTTGATGCCTTCTTCTAAAATCTGACCTGTTTTATCTTCTTTGTAGAACATCACCTGTTCTTTATCTTGTGGCTCGTATAACTGACCCACGGAAGAGAAAATGCCGAGTTGACGGAACATACCTTCCATACCAAAGGTGCGAGCTTCATCTGGCACAATCGGTACTACGTATTTACCCATTTTCTTGTCACGTGTCAGTAATGTTAATAAGCGCACATACGCCATTGTGGTTGACATTTCACGTTCACCAGAACCATCCAGAATGGGCTGGAATACTTCTAAAGGCGGAACTTCAAGCGGTGCGGCACTGCTATTACGAACAGGTAACGAGCCACCTAACGCTTTACGATGCTCAAGCATGTAGTTGCGCTCTTCTGAGCCTTCTTCTGGGCGATAGTATTTTGCCGCCGCCGCGTCTTCATCGCTTAATGGAATGTTAAAACGGTTCTTGAACTCAATCATCTCATCTTCACTTAACTTCTTTTGTGAGTGAGTACGGTTTTGACCTTCGCCCGCAGAGCCCATGCCGTAACCTTTTACCGTGTGCGCTAAAATAACGGTGGGTTGATCTTTATGGTTAACTGCAGAATCATAAGCGGTGAAAACCTTGTGAGGGTCATGTCCACCACGGTTTAAACGCCAGATATCATCATCTGACATTTTCTCAACCATCGCCGCAAGCTCAGGGTATTTACCAAAGAAGTGCTTACGAACATACGCCCCATCTTTCGCTTTATAATTTTGAAATTCACCATCAACCACTTCGAGCATACGTTTTTTAAGTATGCCGTCTTTATCTTTGGCTAACAGAGGATCCCAGTAAGAACCCCAAAGCACTTTAATAACATTCCAGCCAGCGCCACGGAACATAGCTTCTAATTCTTGAACAATTTTTCCGTTACCACGCACTGGGCCATCTAAACGCTGTAAGTTACAGTTAACAACCCATGTGAGGTTATCCAAGTTTTCACGACCTGCCAGTGAGATAGCGCCTAAAGTTTCAGGCTCATCCACCTCGCCATCACCCACAAACGACCAAACACGACGTTCAGAGGTTTCAGCCAGTTTGCGATGCTGTAAATACTTCATAAAACGCGCTTGATAGATCGACTTGATTGGACCAAGACCCATCGAAACCGTAGGGAATTGCCAATAATCTGGCATTAACCAAGGGTGAGGATAAGACGATAGCCCAGGCCCATCTGCTTCTTGACGAAAAGTATCCATCGTTTCTTCATCAAAGCGACCTTCCATAAATGAACGCGCATAAATACCCGGTGTGATATGCCCTTGGAAATAGATTAAATCGCCGCCATTTTGCGGTGAAGGTGCATGCCAAAAGTGGTTAAAGCCCACATCATAAAGGGTTGCAGATGATGCAAACGATGCAATATGACCACCAAGCTCTGAGCTTTTACGGTTAGCACGAACAACCATAGCAGCGGCATTCCAACGAATATAAGAACGGATACGACTTTCAATCGACAAGTCACCCGGATTTGCTTTTTCTAAATGCGTAGGGATTGTGTTGATATAAGCGGTGTTAGCAGAGTAGGGAAGGTTAGCGCCGTTGTGACGTGCCGTATCGATAAGTTGTTCGATAATGTAGTGGGCACGTTCAACACCTTCGGCTTCGATAATGGCTTCTAAAGATTCTGTCCAATCTAATGTTTCTTGCGGATCGACATCGGCATCAACACTACTGTAATTATTGTCACTCATAATCTATTTCACTGTATTTTAATTAGATGGATAGTTTAGCATTTTTATATGGTAATCTAAAGAAAATGAATATCATAAAATAATCAATATAAATAACAATGACTTGTGAGGTCAATATAATTATATTGCGTTTTATTTCTTAAATCTTACAGTTTGTATCTATGATTTGTATAGGTGGGTCATAAAATCATGGTGTTCTTAAAACAACGTTAATTTGTGTATTATTCAGGTATATCCTGTAAGCTCTCTCACCATGACAAAAGAATTAAATAGCCCATTATTAAGCACTTCATCAGATGATAATTCTAGTGAAGTAGAAGACAGTGTTATCGCCCCAATGGGCGGACGTTTTCGTGGTTTTTTACCCGTTGTAATTGATATGGAAACAGGTGGTTTTAATCACCAAACTGATGCCTTACTAGAAGTTGCGGCAGTGACGTTACGTTTTGATGAAGAAGGCTTTATTCACCCACATAAAACTTACGGCTGGCATGTCGCCCCGTTTGAAGGCGCAAATCTCGAACCTGCTTCACTAGAAGTTAATGGTATTGATCCTGACTTACCCTTTCGCCAAGCGATAGCAGTAGATGAAAAGAAATGTTTGGATGAATTATTTAGCATCGTACGCAAAGAGATGAAACTTAATAAATGTAAGCGTGCGATCTTAGTCGGTCACAATGCGGCATTTGATTTAAATTTCTTAAATGCGGCGGTCGCTAGGATAAAGAAGAAACGTAACCCATTTCATCCTTTCAGTACCTTCGATACAGTAACATTGGCGGCAATGGCATATAGGCAAACGGTTTTAGCTCGTGCTGTAAAAGCAGCGGGCTTTGAGTTTGATGCGAATGAGGCTCATTCTGCCGTTTATGACACCGTAAAAACGGCTGATTTATATTGTAATATCATTAATCAATGGCAAGAATCAGTAGGAAGTTATTCAGAAAGTGCTAGTGGAGGAAAATAAGGTTTAAAATGTCGTTTCTTATTAACCACCCCCCCTCTTTTTCGATGATTTGTATTTTACAAAAGCTGTATCTTTTGTTTCAACCAGCATCGACACTTCCTTCAGAAGATGTAGCGATATACTTTTTAACGCCTAGAGCATACATAAAAGCAAAAAAGAGAGGGGGTGGTCTATTAAAACCTGCTAAATACCTTGTTAATAATCTTATTTCCCCGTTTGTTTTGCTAATTCATATTTATAAACCATAAATTATGCTAAAAGCCCAAGAAACCCTACAAAAAACTTTTGGTTATAACGACTTTCGACACAACCAAAAAGACATCATCAAGCAATTACTCGGTGGCGGTGATGCGTTTGTTTTAATGCCCACAGGTGGCGGTAAATCGCTGTGTTACCAAATTCCATCAATGGTGCGTGATGGTGTCGGGGTTATCGTTTCTCCCTTAATTGCGCTTATGCAAGATCAGGTCGATGCGCTTACTCAGTTAGGCATTAAAGCGGCATTTTTAAACTCCACCATGACGGGTTTTGAACAGCGAGAAGTCGAAGAAGCTTTGCTTCGTGGTGAGCTACAGATGCTTTATGTTGCACCCGAACGAATCCTCGCGCCGCAAACGCTCAATCTGTTAAAACAATGCCAAATCGCTTTGTTTGCGATTGATGAAGCGCACTGTGTTTCGCAATGGGGTCATGATTTTCGTCCAGAATATCAGCGTCTTTCGGCATTGCCAGAGCAGTTCCCAAATGTGCCACGTATTGCGCTTACTGCCACGGCTGATAACAGAACGCGTGCTGAAATAATCCAGCAACTCAAACTTGATGATGCGGGGGTTTATGTCAATAGTTTTGATCGCCCCAATATCACGTATACGATTGCAGAAGGGCAAAACGCGCGCGATAAGTTATTAAAATTCATAAACAATAAACACGCAGGCAAAGCAGGTATTGTCTACTGTTTATCGCGTAAAAAAGTAGAAGGCACTGCAGAATGGTTGAGCGACAAAGGCTTAACCGCATTACCTTATCATGCAGGTTTACCCGTTGAAGTACGCGCAAATAATCAAAAACGATTCTTGCGAGAAGAGGGCATTATTATCGTCGCGACCATCGCCTTTGGTATGGGAATCGACAAGCCCAACGTACGTTTTGTGGCGCATCTAAGCTTGCCTAAAAACATTGAAGCTTATTATCAAGAAACCGGTAGAGCAGGGCGTGATGGCGACCCAGCTGATGCATGGATGAGTTATGGCTTGCAAGATGTCATCTTCTTGCGCCAAATGATGATGGATAGCAACGGCAGTGAAGAATACAAACGCCTAAGCAATCAAAAACTCGATGCCATGCTAGGGCTGTGCGAGATGGCAAGCTGTCGTCGCCAAGCCATATTAAGCTACTTTGATGAAGAGATGAAAGAGCCTTGTGGAAACTGTGATAATTGCATGAATCCGCCAGAAACATGGGATGCCACCGAAGATGCACAAAAAGCATTATCAACCGTTTATCGAACGGGTCAGCGCTTTGGTGTAGCGTATTTAATCAAAGTGTTATTAGGTAAAAGTGATGATCGCATCGTGCAATTTGGTCATGACAAAGTCAGCACATGGGGCATTGGTGAAAACCTTAAAAATAACGAATGGAGCAGTCTGTTTCGGCAGTTAATATCACAAAGCTTTCTTAATACCAATTCAGAATACGGTGGTGTAGAACTCACCGAAAAATCCCGCCCATTATTACGTGGAGAAGAAACCTTAATCGCACGTAAATACCGCAAGCCCGAAAAATCAACATCAACATCAACAGCGGGAGTGGGTACTGGCAGAAAACTCAAAGCCAAACTACGCGCAATAGACGAAGAACTCTTCGAAGCATTACGCGAATGCAGAATAGAATTAGCCAACGAACAAGGCGTGCCTCCATTTGTCATCTTCAGTGATGCCTCACTGATAGAAATGGCAAAAAAGCGCCCGCACACGGACGAAACATTCAAATACATCAACGGTGTCGGTGATATGAAGCTAGAGCGATACGGCACGCAGTTTATGGATGTGATTCGTGAATACCCCTTGCCAGAATTGCTCAATAATAACTTCTCCGACACCATCAATGAAACCTTGGCACTTTACAATGATGGTGCAACAATAGAAGAAATTGCCGAAAAGCGTGAGTTATCAACAGGCACAATATATTCACATTTAGCAGACGTAATAGAGGCAGGAATGTTAAGCTCAGCCGATGTTTTAGACATAGATGACGCTGATATTACCACCATAGAAAACACCGCAGAGCTGTTAAACAGTAAACAAGAAAATGCGCTAAAGCCATTGTTTGATGAACTAGAAGGCGAGTTTGAGTATGGGATATTGCGTTGTGTGGTTAGTGGAATGTGATTGGCTCGACCCCCAATTATGCCACGAAGTGGCATAATTGGGCTTGATTAGCCTTTCTTCAACTAAATGTAAGCATTTCACCTAAGGTTGATACGTTTATCCCATCACTAGGTTCCCAGTTTATATTTTCAGATAAATAGGATCTGGAGTCAAGTTTCACAAGTCCGATGAGGGTTTCAGCAACTATTCGAGCACCAACAGGGCCAAGCCCTTCACCTAAGTCAAAATTATTTTTAGTCGTTTCTCTGCCTATAATTTCAGCTTCAGTTAGTAGATAAAACCATAAAGGTGTTCCAGTTGAAATATCAATATTATTACCAGCGATTGTAGTTGCTGCTTGTGTTACAGCATCAATTTCTGCTTGGGGGCGTTCCATGGCCGAAGCAATGTTTTCTCCAGAGGGTAGTAAGAAACCTTGCCCACGTAATAGGTTTCTGGTGGCGAGAGATTGTTCTGCTGTGGGTGGTATAAAGGGCAACCTAAGTAAATCCTTGGCCATTTTAGTATCCATTTTTTCTGCTTTTTGTACGATTCTAGCCTGGCTGGTTTCTACTAGCTCATGCCAGTCAACGACAGCTTTTAGGTCACTTAATTCTTCAAAGCCCCTTCCTAGGAAAGCTCCAAATAACTCAAGGGCTGATTCATTCTTTTGAATTTGAATCTTTTGGGGGATCATAGAATGACCAAAGCGATAGGCTGCTACTGAAAACTCAACAGGAATAAATGCATCACCGTAATCTGCGTTATAAAATTGACAACCACTACCTAAAACATCGTTCACAACCGCTGCGCCGCATATCTTCACTAAGAAATCATGGATTACTACCCATTGGTAATGCCAAGTGGTTAACTTTCTTGATGCTTCAAATAATTCAGAACCGTGATGATCAGCTGATAATTCATCAACTACTTTATTATGGAAGCGGATCATGGCGAGCTGTAACTGTGAGATCACTCTATTTTCATCATTACGCGGATCACCAATAATGGCGCGACCACCAATTGACCTCACGACGTCATTTTTTTGTAAGTCGGTTGCGTTTGGGTTATCAGCACCCGTTAGCAATTTAATACCAGAGAAGTCTCCACTAGCAAAATATAAATAGGGCTGAGCTTCAGGTCCTAAGCCGTAGATATTATCTAGATCTAAAGAGGGGGATCGTGAGTTGTGAAGCTGGCTAAGGTTTACAGTTGATGAAAGACTGGTTTCAACATCGAGGGTAATATCGTGATCAATAAATTGACCAAAAAATATATCTCCTACATCAACGGAGCTGGTACGGTTTGAATTCGTTCCACCATCCATTGGGCCACCTTGTTCACCTAATTTTTTTAGTGATCGCGGGTGTGTATTTAAAGGGGGTAAGTTGAAGAGTCTGCCGTAACTTTCTCCTGGTGTTCTAACATGTGATGATGAGCAAAAGGCTTCAATATTAGATAAAGCGTGCATTCCATGATTATTTGACATTTATGTATCTCCCAGATAAAACTAGAAAAGCGCATAATGTTCATTCTCCAATACAGGATATGAGTATAGGACTTAATTTTTATAATTTTCATTAAATGTGATGAACGGATAATTGTAGATTGTTTTAATTCCAAGGAATTAAATTAGTTTAAACGCATTTACCAACGATTGGGCAACTGTTTTTTAATGATAATCTGTTTCTTATCAACTTCAATATACCCACCTACCTTTAATTCTTTAAAAATTCTACTGATCATTTCTCTTGATGAGCCAACCATTTCGGCTAGGTCTTGGTGTGTAAGGCGTTGAGTGATAAGTGTGCCGTCTGCTTGCTCTTTAGCGGAGTTGTAAAGTGTTTGTACTAATCGTCCATAAATATCGCGTGACGTTAAGGTGCAGATGGTGTCGTCCATTTGGCGAATACGTGTTGTGAGTGCTTTAAATAGCGCGGGGCAGATCTCGGGATGGTTGGATAAAAACTCATTGAAATTATGGTGACTAAGAGTGAGTACTTTTGAATCTTCAACTGCAACGACGGAGGCAGAGCGAGGATCATCATCCAATAGACTGAGTTCACCAAAAAAACTACCAGTCTCTAAGAAGGTAAAAATTGTTTGACTGCCTTCTTCATCATTGGCAAATATTTTCATTCTACCAGAGGTAATAATAAACAAGCTTCGAGATTGAT
>Ga0256840_1001283_pt1 | contig 24008 bp, 16 predicted proteins | sample 355202metaG_FD_185969 | JGI IMG/M metagenome (GOLD analysis project Ga0256840, IMG submission 185969) | Hydrothermal vent microbial communities from Mid Atlantic Ridge, Atlantic Ocean - 355-202 | ecosystem: Environmental > Aquatic > Marine > Hydrothermal vents | place: Atlantic Ocean: Mid...
TCTTGAGTATCACAGTATTAAAAAAAACTCCATTAGTTCAGTATGTTACTGGATCAGCTTACAAAAACGAGAAACCGCCTAACGTTATCCAGTTGAAATTATTTGATTAAACGTTGGGACACTAGTGGGTTACGATAACACTCTGTGTCCATAATGGCTCATGGGCAGAATGGTCTGATGAGTTTGAATAATCGGCCGAGAACATCCCATGGTTGGTTATTCAGAAAAGACATATCAAATTAACAAAGATATCATCATAGAGTATCCTCCTCTGAAAAGAGCAGAATTCAAATAAAAAAAAGATCCTTTCCGTTTCTGGAAAGGATCTTTAAAGAATTCCATATACAAACTGAAAACGTAGCAACGACGCAGATGAGACTCTTCTACAACGCCATCGGCGCTATGACATTTTAGCTACTCACAGGTTTTTGGTTTTTCAGCATCAAGGGCATACTTCCTGAAGAATTGATGTAGATGCTCCATCTGTGACACAGAATATTTATAGGTGTCGAACTTGGGCATAGCTTTTTTAAACTTTCTAAAGTCATTTGCAAAAAAACGATCCCAAGCCTTTTTCGTCCGATCTCCCGGAGAAACAATGGGCGCCTTTTTCTTCTTATGACAGGAGAGACACTTACGGAAAATATATCTCCCTTTTCCAGCATTACCGGCGGCCATATCAAATTTTTTACCGTCGCCTTTGGCACTGTTCGTTGTCTTTACTTTAGAGGATCTGATTGTGGTTTTTCTGGCAGTCTTCCTTGAAACCACTCCACTCCCCTTGGTTGCTGTCTCCACAAGATAACGATGGATATTTTCCAGCTGACGGTCGTTGATCCCAACTGCAGCAAAATCATGATCCATTTCCCTCAGTTTCTTATAGTCTTCGGTAAAAAACTCTTTCCATTTCTCTGCACTCCGCTCATTGGGATCCAGAGTTGTAAGACCTTTTTCCTTATGACAGGAACGGCAGGTCTGAATGGCATATTTCCCCCAGAGAGCATTGCCTCCCTTTGCATCAAATGCCTGAGCGTCCTGTAGCCCAATAAATAATAAACCGGTGATCATTACCGACGCAAATATTTTCATAACAGACTCCTCTTCCAGACGTTCTGATTCTTTAAATCCATGTAAATGTTCATCTCTTCTCCTCTATGGAGGATACATGACTGGAGCCAAAATTACCAAGCAATTTTCCGCAGAATTCCCTGCCATTTATTACTTTTCACTGAATTTGTGACAGATTTGCGAGCACAACCGCTCAATCACTTAAGTTATCGTGAAAAAATACGACAAAAAAACAACAGACCTGAAAGATATACTCCTAACTCCGAGCGACGTTTCCTCTGTAAATGCAATATGTTTCACACGAAACTATTCGCAATGATACTCATTACCCGGAGCGGCCAGTTAGGTTGGAAAGGATGTACTAATTCCATTTTATTCAACCAGCCGGCTTTTCTGTAAATCCCCAAAAGGGATAATCAACCTCATATTCTGCAACCAATCCCGGGCTATGCTCCCGACTTGCAACCAGCCAGAGCTTATTGCGCCGTTTCTGCTCGGGCAATGTACTCAGCATATCCCAGTCAGGATAGAGCACCATGGCATTATCTGCACTATATTCTATATCGCCGGATCCCTTAAAAACCCCAAGGTGGGGAGTTTCTTTATAGCTTTCCCCTTCCCCTCTTGAAAGTTCTGAAATAACAAGAAAAGACACGTGAAATTCATCACGAATAGATTCCATCTGCCTCAGCCAGGCATCAATCCCGGTTCTTCGTTCGGAGAAATCTTTAAAGGGCAGTTTGTGGAGACTGTCTATAACCACAACGGTAAAATCTCGGTTAGTTTCATGACGAATAAAATCAATATGGCGACGCATAATTTCCGGAGTCACCTGCCGGTCATTAACTACCCTGAAATATTGTAACAGGCCCTGGAATCGCCTCCGTGCCGATTCATATTGATTTTTTTCTTCAGGTGTAAAAATACCTTTGCGTATTTTTTTCACAGAGAGCTGGCTCAAACGACACAGAGTACGCTGGTAAATCTTCTGTCTGCCGTTTTCAAAATCGTAGTAAAGAACAGGAATTTTCTGTAACGCCATCTCCGTTGCAACCTGAATTACAAAGGTGGATTTGCCAGCTTTGGGAGCCCCTCCCACCACATTGATACCATGAATTCCATCAAGTGCTTTGTCGAAAAGAGGAAATCCGGACTGTAATGCTGCATAGGAATCACCTCTTTCCAGAGAAAGCTGCTCATGAAACAGGGCAAACTCCCGCTTTGGCGTAGCAAAAGGTGAAAATGCCTTTGCTGACTTTATCATTGAAGAAACAGCAGCCCGAAACTGTTCCCCCTGGTCTCTTGCCAGCTGACACAGATTGTAATCTTTAGCCAGGTTCGCAGTCCACTTCAGAGGACGCACCTTATATCCAACCCGGGAAGCTAGTCTTCGTACAGCAGTCTCTGATTCGGCATTGTTGGCGGCAACAAGAAAGAGGGTCTTGATGGCTGAAAAAACCTCTGGATCAAGAGCCTCAAGAGTCTGGCTGTCAGGAACAGCAACTCCGGGGTACCCCAGTTGTTTTAACGCCAGGAGGGTATCTTCCCCTTCGCAGAGAAAAAGGCTGCCATTTTCGCAGCGATGAATATCCTGAACATTAAATATACGGTGTTTTGGGTCAGAAAATGCCTCATTGCCGTGCCAGAAAAAGTCTTCCTTGCGATCTGGAAAAACACAGCGGGCAGCATAACAGTTACCATCTTCCTGAAAGTAAGGATAAACAAGGTAGCGCCCGTTAAAACCTATTTTCAATTCTGTCAGACTGGCTGTACCAATACCAGACGCCCGAAATCTCTCCCGCAGTTTTTCAGTCAGGCTGTCTACATAGGACTCAACTTCAAGGTTTATGTTTGCTGAAGGAAAGTCGCTGCTATCAGGGATCCGATCAATATCCGGATCAAACCCGGGAATTTGTTCAGGATCAATCCCGGAAAGGTTTGCAAACCAGAGCGGAAAACCTCCCGGTACACAGTGATTCTGGCAACGGAAATAACCATAAAAAAAACCACCTTTCTGAAGTGAAACAACCAGCTGCCCATATGGATCCTCACCCCTCTCCTCACAAAAAGGACAGTCGCCAATCAGGTAGTTTTTCTCACTTCTGGTATTGCGGAGATTCTGCTGATAGAGGCGGGATATGGCCTCACTTGGATCATCTTCCATTCACAAGGTCCAGCATTATTTTGGGATCAAGATCATCGTTAAACCGGATATGAACGGAGCGCCCAAGTTCGATGGAATGCAGGTTACGTACCGCAACCACCGTTCCCACAAAGCTCATATCCTTCACGCCCTCACTATCCTCTTTGAAAGAAATCATAACAGGACGTCCCAGAAGAGTACGAGCCTGCCTGCGCTGGGTTATTCTGGAAAGAAAAGATATCCCTCCCATGGATATATCACTGCAGTCTCCCCGCAAACGTGTATCCGTAACCTTACCATCATCATCCAGTAGAGTGATATACACTGCCCCACTCAGATCATGCCGCTCATCCTTCCGCCTTTCTGCGCCGGAGGTCGTGAAAAAATCGTTTACTACATCAGAGCGCATACAATAATCACGGAGCTTCGATTCAAGTGCAGGATGCTCCTCACGCCAGAACTCGACATGCTCCACAGATAACACTGACGTATCAACCGTCTCCATACTTGCTGCATTTATGGTCCAGACAGAGTCATCAAAAAATGATGCTGCACCAAAAATGCTGCCATATCCAAGGGTGCTCACAAGTGTTTCATTTTCACCCTCATGAAAAAAAAGCTTTACCCGCCCTTTGTTGATAAAAAACAAACGACTCGGGGGATCCCCCTGGCTCACAATTACGGTCTCGGTAAGATAGGTCACATGCTCCAGAGCATAATAAAAGGCGTTAAACTCTTCTGTTGTGAGCAGATCGTAAAGGTCAGACCAGATAAGAATATGATCCTGGTCAATGGAGTTACTCTTGGCTTCTTCGATAATCTCTGCAGCTTTGATAATCTCAGACAGCGCCATTGAGTCAACCTCAATCAGCCGAGACCGCAGTTTCTCTGCTTCTGTAAATTTTTTGAGGCGGGCTGTTTTTTCAATGAGACCAATAAGGATCTTTTTGGCGGTTTCTTTCTTATCTTTGGCAAGGAAGGTATAAACTTCTTTCTCCTCCGGATACTCAGTGATAGACTTATAAACCTTTGGAACCTGCAGATCTTTTTCGGTACTTTCAGGGTATTTTACAGTAACCTGCTGTTCCCGATCCTGACGTTCAATTTCTTCCTGCCTGTCCTCTTTGTAAACCTGCTCCCGAATATACATAATTGCCAGTTCAGCAGCCTCAACACTCTCTCGGCCAAACTGTTTTTCACTGCCCTCAACAACTTTCTGCAACACGGCAATCGCCTTCGAACTTCCACTGGCACCGAGTGTCCTGCTGATTTCCCGAGCAAGCCCAAGCTTTTCAGGACCAGTATATAACCTGCACTCTTCAAGAAGATCCGCCAGGGGAGTAACAATTGAGTCATCCGCTACGCGCCTGAGATTTTTCACAGCCTGGACTTTCGCCTGAACACTTGCATCAGGAAGAACCTGTAACAGGTACTTAGCAGCTGCTCCCTTAGCAAGCCGGACTATACATTGCAAGGTTTCCTGCTGTACGCGCAAATCTTCATGAGAGGCATAGCCAAGTACAGCTTCAACCTCTTTTTCACCACCAGTTTCAGCCAGCAAACGTATGACATTACGTTTGCCAAACCAAGGCATGGGATCAGGCAGACGCTCCAGCAGCACGGGAACCAGGTCCCTTCCCATTTCACTGAGAATCTTCAAGAGGCGAATCCGATCCGATCTCTTTTCAGAAGTAATCAGGGTATCAAGCAGGAACCGCGCGGCAACAGGGCCCTGCATAACAATCTTCCGGCAAATCATTTCGTCGACAGGCCGTACAAAACAGCGATCCAGGTACCCCTGCAACAGAGCAAGATCCACATTCTTGTCCTGAATTGAACTAACCAGTTCACGAACAGCATCAGACTTTTCAAGAGCACCGGATCGGATGTGGTAAAAAACATTCAATATTCGCTCTGCAAGATCATTATTTTCATCATACCAGGCCTGTGTCATCATCGCCTGCATGGCAAGAATATGATGTTCAAAACTGCGATCAACCACCTCATTTTCACGTATCCAGGCAAGACAAACCGGAGTCAACTTCTCCAGCCACCCCCAACGCCCCATATTAGCAAGTTTCAGGGCAACACCCCCTATAACCTGAGCCAGTTGGGAGCGAAACTCATGGTTTTTCTCCTTAAAACCTTTCACCACATTCTGGATAATGGCCGCGGCAACACTTTCCTTATCGTTTTCAAGAAGTTTTTCGATAGTGGCAGGAAGACTGAGATACACTTCTTTGTTTCTCAGCCCCTCAATATCTCCATTTGCCAGGGCTGTGATCCCTACCTGAACCCTCTTCTCCTTACGTCCCTGCTCAGTCTTCTGCAAAACTCCTTTTGTGTTTTCAAGAGCCAGAAGCTGTCTTCCACGCGGGGTTGCCAGCAGCTTCTCATATCCTTCGGACAGAACCTGCAGTTGAGTCAAAAACTTGTCACTCTTACCACTTATCTCACCATCTTTTTTCTGCTGCACCCTGATCCAGTCAAGGACCGTCAAAAGGGTTTCATTATCAGTAACAGTAAGCAGTGCATGGTAAAAATGATCGCCAAAGGGTGTGGGAAACTTTTGACAGATCAGCAAAAGTAGGGAACGCTGGTCAAGGTGAGGGCCAAGCAACTGTGCCGCCTTTGCACTCACCTCTCCATGTATTTTGTCGTCAAGGAGTGTATTCACACTTTCAAGCATTTTTGAAAACGCTGGACTCACGGCAACAATGTGATCCTTAAAGAGAATCTGCAAGAGCGAATAGGTGGTAACAGCTATAATACGCCCACCATTATCCGGAGTCTGGAAACATTTAGTCAGAGTGTGCTGAATGGCTTCATCCCGTTTTCTGCCGATCAAAAAGAGAATAAAATCAGACCGAACCACACCTGCAGACATTTCCTTCAGGATTCTGTCAACTCTCTTCTTCTGCTTCTTCTCTTCCTCGCTTTCACCCGGAGCAAAATACTCCTCTGGAAATACCGATCCCAAACCAAGGCTTTCAATATAAGGTCGATTTCCACCGGCACGCTGTATCTGCTCCGGCGTTGCACCAAAGACAGAAAGGATTTTTTTAAAGGTGGTACGGTCAAAACCTTTGGCCAGGACCAGTTCATTCAACCCCATTTTCTGCAGTTGATCACTGAATGTCAAGAGACGCAGGCGGTCACGGGTCGGCTTATCCACAGGATCACCATTCAACAGGTATCCGCCATCCAAATATGAGAAACGTAATAATTTGTTATTACGCAAATAGAACTTAGTCCCCTGGTAAGCACTCTCAACGGAATTTGTCACCTGGACAGAATCTTCAGGGTACAGCCGAAGACTAGTGGAGGCTGCATTAATTAGTTTTAATGCTTCCAGACATTCTTGTTGCCTATCACCCTGCGCCATAAAAAAACACCAAGATTGGATAGATGGTTTGCGAAACCTTTAAATATTACACTGCTGCTGCATTATATTCTTTATCCCGAAACCCGTGGCGGATCAGTGAATTTCACCGCTCAACACACTGATCTACCACCAAAAAACAATAACAATCAGGTGCTGGAACTTCACTCGCCTTCCTACCGAGTACCTGCTGCCGATGCACCAGGTAAACGTATACGGACTCGGCCTTATTGTATTTAGCTACACTCAATTCACACAAAAGTCAAGAAAGACACTTGTTATTCTGCTGGTTTAAAGGATTCAAGACAAGTCACAATGACATCATTTCCTAATCAATTTATGTTGCATCAACAGCTCAACGACCTCACAGAGCGGTAACCCAACAACATTTGAATAAGATCCTCGAATTTCCCGAACCAGAAAAGCTCCCATGCCCTGGATGCCATAACTTCCGGCCTTGTCCATGGACTCACCGGTCGAGACATAGCGCTTAATCGCCGCTATCGGGACATTCCAGAATAGAACACCGGTGGTCACCAGCAGGATATCTTGCACATCTTCTTCCACATTCTGTAAACAAACCGCTGTATGTACCATATGTTCCCGGCCGGATAACAGAGACAGTGTTTTCACTGCCGCCTCCGAACTGTCAGGTTTTCCCAGAACACAATCATCAAGACACACCACGGTGTCTGCTGCAACTATCCAGCTCGACGGATAATTTTCAGCAATGGCTGCCGCCTTCTCCCGAGCCAGACGCCGGACATATGCCTTCGCCGGCTCATCGGCCTTTCTCTGTTCCTCTATATCTGCCGGGACAACCTGAAAGGAAAGTCCAAGATCGCTAAAATACGAACGCCTCCGTGGAGAACCTGAGGCCAAAACAATCTTACCGGTGCTGTTAAATAACGTTGCCATAATTGCTGCTTCCTATGATTTCTTGTTTGTCCTGAATTCGTGACGGATTGGTGAAGTACAAACAGACTGAAGAGTGCAAAGATTACATGGGCCAGAGTCAATAAATCAATCAAATTCAAGAAAAATATCTTCCCTTCAGATTGCCATTTTAGTATTCTTATGTGAAAGATTCTTCATTATCATCATATTTTCAATATTCAGCACAATACCGCAAGGGAACCATGCCAGAGAATGCCCAATTTATTACAAAAGACTTTGCCGCAGGTGAGACTCTTTTTTCGCAAGGTGATGTAGGGGATTTTATCTTCATTATTATCAATGGTACCGTGGATGTCTGCAAGACCAGCAACGATAAAAACGAGATCGTCGCAAGGATGTCAAGTGGTGATATCCTTGGTGAAATGGCAGTCCTCACCGATGCGCCACGTTGTGCAAGTGGTATCGCAACCGAACCCACTCGGGTAATTATGGTAAAAGATCGAACTCTTCGTCTGGCCTTGCTCAACAATGATCTGCCAATCCTCAAACCCCTGTTCAGTCAGCTAATCCTGAGATTCAAGGAGGCGGAACAACAGGCAAATTATTATCGTCGAAAATTTAAGAAGCTTGAGAAGGAAGTAGCCATGCTTAAAGAGAGCCTTCTTCAGCATGAAATCTCTGCTGACAATTAAAATTTCTGTTAGTTTCTCGAGAAGAAGTACCAGAACCTCAACATCCCACCGCCGCACGGGATATCCCCCCCGGGAAGCCAAGGGGGGGGACCAGGCTTCCATGACAAACACAGCAGTCCTACTCTCCTGCCACTCAATCACTCCAGGACGAACGGTTAGTTTCCCGATTGTATCATGAAAATCCTCTCCGTATCAGACAAAGTAGAACAACAACTCCTGAGCAGGACAGTCAATGCCCTCCCAGCCCCCCCGGACATCATCCTTGCCTGTGGCGATCTGCCCCCTGAATACCTGTCGGAACTGCGCGACATTTACAATGTACCTCTCTACTTTGTTGAAGGAAACCACGATATCCGCCACCACAAGTCTCCACCAATAGGGTGTAGTAATATTCATGCCAGAATAGTTACAGAGCAAGGGCACAGAATCATGGGGTTCAGTGGCTGCAGATGGTATAATGGTGGCACCAATCAGTACACTGAACCGGAAATGAAAAAAATTGTTCGCAGCCTCTGGTTCAAGTTGTTACAGTCAAATAAAGTGGACATCATAATTACGCATGCGCCGCCACGTTTCATTCATGACAAAGAAGACCCCTGTCACAAAGGGTTTAAAAGCTTCATTCCTCTTATTGAAAAACAGAAACCGGCCTGGTTTATCCATGGTCATATCCATGCACTTTTTAACGACGCTACCGAGCGCATCACGCTCGTTGGTGAAACACAGGTACTGAACAGCTATGGCTTTTTTTTCTTTGATACAGAAATGGTGGCAGGAAAAACAGGAAGACAATAACGTCACCACATGCCCCCCCCCCAAGGGACAGGAAGCAGATTTCAATAAGGTTCGGGAAGACGAAAAGGCCTACGAAACGGTCAAGCGTGGCATTGCCACCGTTCCACTTGACAAAATCAAAGGATCAGTGGGGCGATACACCGACTTTGATAAGCAGTTTCGCCTCCAGGGAGCTGGTACAGATGAACGTTTACAATCGCTGATCCAAGCCATGCAGGAAGGCCGCCCCCTCCCACCAATTTCTCTGTACCAGATCAAGGATAAATTTTATATTGTCGATGGCCATCATCGTGTCACTGCAGCAAAACAGTTAAAACAGAGTAACATCCAGGCGAAAATCCTCGAATTGCTCCCATCGGGCGAAACTGTTGAAAACAGGCTATACCTTGAGAAAATTGATTTCAGAGACAAGGTTGGAATTCCGAAGGTGGTGGATTTCACCGAACCGGGCCAGAGTGAATACCTGCTCGAACAGGTCAAAATGCACCAGCAGTTCCTCTCCGATGAAGCGCAACAGGAAGTGGACCTGAAGGAGGCAGGGGCTGACTGGTATCGCTCCATCTATCTGCCACTCAGAACCCTTATCAAGAACAGCGGGCTACTCCGCTCCTTCCCTGACAGGACCATGGATGATCTCTATCTCTATATCTCTATCCATCAATGGTTGAAAAAGTCAGAAAGGCAGTATGGAATAGGTGTGGACAAACTCATCCCCCGTGACATGGAAGCGTTCCGAAGAAAGATGGCCAGAAACTCAAAAAGTGACTATCCGGAGATGAAACGTGACATAACCATCTTCATCCTGGTTAATGTTGACGGCACCCAGGAGCAACGTCTCTTGGATAAACTTTTTGCCCTGCCGGAGGTAGTTGAATTGCACTCTGTACATGGCTCTATCGACCTAGTGATAAAAGCAACACTGAGCAGAGATCTTCTTGCTTCTGATGCAGAAGTTATTTCTCAGTTCACCCACTCATCACTGCGTTGCATGAAAGGAATCCTTTCCACACAGACATTGATACCGGGCTTGTCACTGGTAAAGCCCCAGGGATGACCGAAAAGGGCAAGAGTCCCCCCAACGACTCACGGATCCAAGCGTAAAAGCACTCTCTTCAGGGAATTTTTCACATAGCGCAGCGGTGAAAAGCGAACGGGAGCGAGTGAACCCGGAACAGCAAACCCTGATCCTTTAAAGTCTTCTGGTCTGCTATGGGGAAATGTCAGATCCCCCAGGGATGACCCACCGAGTCCTTTTTCCGCTGCAGATACTGCTAACGGAATCCTTTTTTTATCAATTTCCAGGACGGCGAGCATGGCCCGGTCTATGGCCACTGCATTCCAGGAAGACGCCAGACAGCCGACAACAAGTGAGGTTCCTTTCACAGGCCCCTCACCATTCATCACTTCAATGGCATCAGCACAGACAAAAGAGGGTGGTAACAGGGAGTGCAGATCCAGAATCATCTCTGAAAACAACTGACGCCCCCCGCCAACACGCATGTGGAGCAAGGCCTTGCGAGCACCGATTACGATGCCAAAAATATTTTTTACAGCCATTGTCACTCCCATCTGGTCATGGGCCTTGATGCGCGGTAGATTTACAAGATAATCACAGTCCAGCGCATCGGCAGCGACACCGATCCGAATACCGCAACTGAGGGTCTCAACAACACGATTGCTGAATGGCACATACTCTACAGCTAGATCTGCAAAATGAGGCTTAAACCCCTGACGTTTCATCACCTGTGCCCCTGTTCCAAAAGCTGGTGAGTCGCCAAGCATCACTTTCGCACCCCGGGAAAGATAAACAGCTGCAACAGCTGCAGCAAACTTTGGGTTCGAACATGCAAGAGGTGGAGCACCACCACTAATGAGATTGGGTTTTAACAGCACTCGCTTACCAGAGAGATCCGGCTGAACACCAAGCTGATCAAACTGTCGTTGCATTAGCCGTTGCAGGGCCACCTTATCATAGGAAAGGCAACTGTCTAGACAAACATCTATTTTGGACATAAAACCTGTCACAGATTCAACTTTTCAGACAAACACTCTGAAAACGACCATTGTGGAAGGGCAAATGCCACCCTTTCGATGACCTGCCCATGTGAACACAGCGCTCAATAAGAAAAAGCCGGATTCGAATGAACGAAACCGGCTTTTTCCAGGAGAAAGAAGAGAAGAGATAAAGCATTTTTATTATTGCATACATCGTGCCATCCTGACCAACTCCAAACATGCCCGGTATTATCCCGCACTTACAGCCTTTTCTCTTTTTCAATCGACTGAAGAAACGATTTAATTTTTTATACTTTATATCGGGAGAAACAATTTTACTGTACCATTACAGTACATTATCACTATATTTTTTTTTAAACTAACAAGCCTTCCCAACACAGTGTCCAACAGTTAGGGTCTCTACAGGAGTCAACAGTTCATAAAACTGATCTTGCCGGCCCTGCAAATGTAAAAAAAATTGAATTCCTATAGGTGATTCCTCATCCGTTATCTCCCTTCCAACCCGACAAAAATTTTGCACAAGAGCCATCTTTTCAATTTTGACAATCTCGTGAAAAGGTCAATTGATAGATGGTTAAGTAAAAAAACTTCAGATGTGCGGCATGTTTTCTTGTTTTATTTCGGCGTACTAAGGTACGTCGTAATTGAACAAAAAATGCAGCGACGAAGCAGGTGAAGAGTTTTTAAAACGCCATCAATTTTGTGGATAATCCTTGCAAATAATCCTCAAGGGGAAATCAACAAAACACCAGGCAAACACCTCCCCCTGAGGTCTCCAAGTCAAGCAATCTCAATTCCGGTTTTTTCCCACATTTTTTGCTATTAGTTGACTATCCTGTTAAAGTACTGAGGTACTCGTAATTAAATGCTTATTTCGTAGGATATTGCTTCCTGAGCCATACTGTCAAGGCCACATAAGTTACAAAACCCCTGCCAAAAGGGTACTGGAATGTGCCATGGACTGCCAACTCGTGGCAACCTTCCACTCACATCTGGAAACGTACTATGCCATTCATCGACCTCCCTCTGTCAATTATTGCCATTGAGACTCTTTGTATCGTCTTGCTACTCTCTCGACTAGCGAAGAAGAATCGGAACACAAAAAGTCCGGGTAACAATGAACAATTCGGAGATATCAGCGAGACCCTCATTAAGGACAAGTGCTTTCAATCACCCCATGATGCCATTGCACTCTTTGGCTGCAATGGTCTCCTTATTCAGGCAAATAAACTCTTTCAAGAAACCTTTCCGGAACCAGATGGACTCAGGAGTCCTCCAGGAATATATGACTTTTTCCCAGAAAAGATGTGGATAATGCTCCGGCAAGGCCTCTCCGGCAGCCAGACAGAAGACCAGCCTCTTAAAAAGAATTTTTCTCTGGGCTCAAGACATTTCACGCTAACCTTTTCCGCGGTTAATTACGACACAAACCAACAGCCCCTGACACTTCTGTTTTGTAGAAAACTACCACCACCACCGCCACCGACACCGGAGAACTCCTCGCCAGAGGATATCATCTGGAAAACCATACTTAAACTGACAAACCCAAATGCACTGCACTCTGACTGGCATAGCTGCTTCAATCAAGTCCTCCCTGAATTGTGCACTGCACTGAAAGCAGATGATATTTTTATCCTTGACGATGCCAGCCTGTCTGGCACCCTCCCCTCAGTTCATTGCAACAAACAGGACAGCAAGTACAACTATGACTGGGTACTCTCGGTTCCAGTATGGATAAACCTGCTTGGGAAGGGACAGATTGTCCAGAACCACGCCGAAAATTTTGACCCGGAACAATTAATATTGTTACAACAGGAGGGCATCAAAACCCTTCTCCTTATTCCTTTAAGAATCGGAAACGAACTCCATGGAATCATTGGACTGACCAGAACAAAAAAAGTAAAACTCTTCCAGCAACAACAAATTAACAGCTTGTTATTCATTGCCAATATTCTCTCCATGGCAATAAGTAACCAGCAGGACAGATCCGAGCGTGACCGTCTGGTTACCGTTGTTGAGCAATCTTCAGACTGTATAATTATCATTAACACCAGTGGCACCGTTCTTTACGCAAACCCTGCTTGCGAGGCAGTCACCGGTTTTACACCGCAGGAGATTGTAGGTAACTCCATCAAGCGCCTCTACACTCCTGCCGTCAGAAAAAAACTCTGGAGTGATCTCAGGAAGCCTCTTAAAAAAGGAGAACCTTGGAGTGGTCAGTTTGACAACTTTCGTAAAGATCGAAGTATTTATCAGGAGGAAATGCAGATATCCCCTGTTTATGACCAAGAGGGCCGTGTTGCCAACCAGGTTATTATCAAAAGGGATATCACGGAGGATAAACGACTGGAGTCAATCGCTGAAGCTGCCAACCTCATGGATAACATCGGCTTTATTTTCTCCAGTATCCGCCACGAACTCGGTAACCCCATAAACTCCATCAAGGTATCCCTTTCAATTCTGGAGTCTAATCTGGAAACCTATGATACCGAAGCCATTTCCCGTTTTATCCATAGGGGACTTTCAGATATCGGCCGAGTGGAATATCTACTGAAGACACTGCGAAATTTCTCAATTTTCGAACGTCCCGATATCAAAAAAACGAACATGCAGGCCCTGCTTGATAAACTGATACAGCTCACTGAAAAAGACCTTGCCAAACGATATATCATGCTGGCACTGGATCTTCCCCAAGCACCCCTTCACGGACTGGTTGATCCACGTGCTTTTCTCCAGGTTTTACTTAACCTGACCACCAATGCTGTTGCCGCACTTGATGAGACAGAAAATAAAACCATCACTATTTCACTGATACAAAAGCAGAAGAATCAGATTACATTTATATTTGAAGATAACGGCTGCGGCATGGAGGAGGACACGGTGAGAAATCTCTTTCGGCCCTTCTTCACCACCAAGGCAGAAGGAACAGGACTTGGTCTGGTGATTGTCAAAAAAATGCTTGCCAAAATGAACTGCTCCATTACGGCCAGTTCCCAGAAAGGACAGGGCACTCGAATGGAAATTATCATTCCGACCGTCTGATTGATTGCTTTTACTGGACATTCCACATGATTCCGTGGTAATTTTCAGTAAATGTGCCCGGGTTACTCCCTATCACTCAGCACCGGACCGAAATAACATTGTATTTACAGTAACAAACTTAAATCACAGAGGAACAGTCCCCATTTTCACACCACACAGAAAAACACCTGTACGGATTGTTATTACCGAACAATCCGTACAGGTGCGCTGGGGTTTGCACAACAGATAACGAGTCAGCCTACCTGGCAGTATGAATAATCGCGGAGAACCAGATGAAAAAAGTTTTAATCGTTGACGATGACGAGAGCTTCCTGCACGGCCTCATAGACGGCTTCAAAGCTTATGAAGATAAATTCAGCATAACAACAGCCGGTGACGGCATGGAGGCAGTTGAAGTACTGAAATCAGAGGATATCGACCTGGTACTCACCGACCTCAAAATGCCACGAATGGATGGCTTTGCCCTTGTTGCGCATTTAAGCAGCAACTATTCCGAAATCCCTGTGATTGTCATGACAGCCTTTGGGACCCCGGAGATGGAGGATAATCTTCGTGACATGGGAACGTTTCAGTACATCGAAAAACCCATCGATTTCAGGACGCTTGTCGAGAAGACCCTGAAAGGGCTGGCGGGTCCTTCCAAAGGTTATATCACAGGGGTGTCACTCTCTTCCTTTCTACAACTCCTAGAGCTGGACAAAAAGTCCTGTACTCTCACCATCCACGCAGGGAGCAAAAAGGGCGTCATGTACTTCAGAGATGGCGACCTGCTCGATGCAAGGGTCAAAAACCTTAAAGGCAGTGAGGCAGCATTTGCCATTGTCAGCTGGAAAAATGTTGAAATTGAAATTGACAATCAATGCTCAATAACTGAAAGAAACATCCAAGAGTCACTCGGATTTATTCTCCTCGAAGGCTGCAGAAGAAAAGACGAAAGTAACGCTGCCCAAAACCCGATACCTGAGAGTGACCATACAGGCACGAGCGGCCTTGACTCCCTGAACATGGAAGATCTTGATCTCGACCTTCCCCATAAAAATTCTTCTGCACCAGCTATTACCAGCCTGGAGCCTGAGACCGAACCGGTACACCCGGTGCTGGCTCAATTTATCAGCCTGTTGAATTCCTTTCCGGAAATCGTCAGCTCCACGATAAGCTCAAGAGAAGGTAACGTTCTTCACCAGGCAGGAGAACCGGACAGCAACACAGTGAACTTCATCACCTATGTTGCTGTTGCGGCTGAGCAAATTGGCATAGCCATTGGCGCATCAGGGAGACAATATTCAATATTCACCCTGACCGATGATTCAAAACTTCTGGTTCTTTGCGGTCAAGATGTAATTGTTGGTCTGAAAGTGGGAAGTTCGGTATTTCCAGAGTCGATCGCGGACGGTTTGCGCCCGGTACTCAGCAGAATCAGAATCTCGGCATAAAAGTAAAAAAACAGGCAGCTTTCACTCTTCAATAAACTTATGGCACAGGCCATATCAGGAAAGTCACAATGGATTCATTGCTTCAGGAAATCACCATACTCCCAGGCGTACTCGGCTGCTTCGTGTTCAACGATGAACAACAGATTGCCGGCAGCAAAATGCCTCCCATTTTCAAAGAAAACAGTATCAAGACCATCGGCAACTTGCTGAACCGAACCATCCAGATCGGTAACATGGCGCAGCTTGAATTTAAGGGCGTTGAATTTAAGTACAACGAATCACTACTTGTAATAAAACCTCTGCCAAAGGAGGCTCTGCTGATAATCATTTGCGAACCAAACGCCAACAAGTCACTTATCAGCATGACAACCGGGATGCTGACCGAGGATATCGGGAAAGCCATGTCCAATCCCATGGCATATTCTGCACCCAGTCAGCCAGTCGCCCAGGACAGCCCTTCCACGACGACAAGCCAACAGGAAAAACCATCGGATCTGGCGGAAATAGACGCAGATCTGGCGCAAATTCTCGAGAAAGTCAAAGACGCGCTGGCAATGGCTATTGGCCCCATTGCAGCACCGGTGATGAAAGACACCATAGAACTCTGGGCAAAACAGGGTTCAACCTCCCTGGTTACCCTGCCTGCCCTTGCTGAACTACTCTGTGCCGAGATCAACGACGAGAATCTGGAAGAAGAGTTTATGACCGTAATCAAAACGATTACAGGGTGATACCAGTCCTATCCCAAAAAAAGGAAGAGTGACCGCAATGATCACCCTTCCTCTTTGGTCCACCTGTTACTTTCCGGAACAACGTTCCAGAAGTTTTGCAGTACTTATTCGCAACCTGTCAATAGCCCTCGCAAGACTACCTATCTCGTCTTTACTGTTTACCCCCATTTCCACATCAAGCTCTTTACCAAGGCTGATCTGGGTGGTTTTCTGCTCCAGTTTCGCCAGAGGAGAGACCACACCGCGGCTCAGAAAAAACCACATGACACCCATGAGCACCAGAATACCTGTAGCGCCCATGGCAAAGAGACTGGTCGCAGACTTCTTGGCTGCAGCCATGGCACGATCCAGTGGAACATACACAATACTTGTCGAGACAATCTGACCATTATGCCAGTCATATCCATTGGTCGTACCATAAATTTCAAGTTGATCCTTGGGAGCCTCTTCCGGATTTCCATGGCAACGAAGACAGGCTGCAGTGACCATAATGGGACGAGCAAAATAATAGAAATGCCTGTCGCCTTTTGTCATAACACCCTCTTTGTCTATGAGATTTTTATTCTCTTCAAACATTTCTATGAGTTTAATTTCATCCACGTCTGCTTTATTTGGTAAATAAAGGGGGTCGAGGGTTGCCTGCTTAAATTTGTATCCGGGAAAGCGTTCTTCAAAGATATCCCATACTCCACGGCTCACAACAAAGCCAGACATGATTTCCGGATAAAAACGATCCTTTTCCACAAGTTTTCCGATCAGTGGACGTTGATGTTTTTTAAAGTACATTCTTGATGAATCGATCATGTTAAATACTATGGAACCCTGAGTTCTGGCGTCATCCATCGCATTTTCCACACTGAACTGATAGCTGGTATAGGCTAAAATCATAGCTGACACCAAGCTGAGAATTCCAATTACAACCAAAAATCGTACTCTAATGCTCACAATAATCCCCCTTTGTGTTTTTTTATCCGTTATAGTGTCCATCCATTATATAATAATTTTCTCTCTACATCGAGACGCAAAGAAAATGTTATCACAGATACCCCAAAGAAAATGTCCACGGACGCATATCATTGACATTTCGAGAATAATTTCCCCACAACAACCGAGCGCAAGAGAAAAAGGCCATTTATAGACAAATACATCCTAGCTGCTAAATATTATCAGGCGTGTCCTTATAACATCTTTGTTTGTTTCGAGGGCTTCTATTATTTTTGCATCAAGCGCCGCTTCCACATCAATTATGTTGTACCCGACAGTTCCATTGGATTCATTCTTGTAACTGGCAATATTCACACTGTACTCCCCCAGAACATTGGTAATAAATCCTATCATTCCAGTGACATCCTTATTTATAATAATAAGACGGGTGTGAACTGTTGAAGCAGGAATAGATTCAATATTGGGAAAATTCACACTATGGGTAATGTTGCCATAGCGCAGATAACTCGACAACTCTTTCACCGCCATACGGGAACAGTTCCCTTCTGATTCGGCAGTGGAGGCACCAAGATGAGGGGTAGTCAAAACTTTTGGGTGGCCGATAACTCCAGGTGTCGGAAAGTCTGAGATAAAGGCTTCAAGGTGACCCTTGTCAAGGGCAGCAAGAACTGCATCCTCTTGAACAATAGGCCCCCTAGCATAGTTTACCAAAATGGATCCCGGTTTCATCTTTGCAATAAATTCCTCATCCACCATCCCTCTGGTTTTCTCATTTACTGGCAAATGAAGGCTTACAATATCTGCCTGGCTGAGGGTATCACGCATGGCCCGGGTTACTGTCACCTCAGGGAGAAGATGGTGTATATTGTCAAGACTCGGAAAGGGATCAAAGCCATACACCTGCATGAAACGCTGGATACCACCATTTGCCAGCCTGACTCCGATCTGTCCAAGACCTATAACTCCCAGTGTCTTTCCCGCAATTTCAACACCGCGGAATGCCGCTTTCCGGCTTTCAACCTCAGCATTGACGTCTTCCGGCGGCACATCAGCAAGGGACTTGCAAAAAGCGATCCCCTGATAAATATTTCGCAGCCAGATACCAATCATTGGAAAAACCAGATCCACAACGGCATTGGCATTAGCTCCGGGAGTATTAAAAATACAGATCCCCTTTTCTGTAGCCTTGTCGACAGTGATATTATTCACTCCAGCACCAGCACGGGCAATGGCCAGAAGCTCTGGATAATCATCCACATCCACCAGAGAACTGCGCACCACAATTCCATGTGGATTACTATCGTCCGGATCCACTCTATATTCATCCCCAAGCAACTCAAGGCCTTCCGGGGCAATGGCATTTATGGTTTTTATTCGAAACGACATCTTCTACTCCTTTTTATGATCATATTTTCAACGAAAAATATTTCAAGATTGGGCCTAACTCACCTATTGTCTGACTCTTTTTGCTTGATGGTGTCGTAAAAACTCTTCACCTGCTTCGTTGCTGCATTTTTTGTCCAATTACGATGTACCCTATTACGCCGAAATCATACTAAAAATATGCTCCTCGCACCTAAAGTTTTTTTACTTAACCATCTATCAATTGACCTTTTTCTGAGATTGTCTTACTTCATTAAACAGCCTAACACAAATCCTTTTTATTTTAGGCTGTTCAGAAGGGAAGGAGGACAAGCTCCTGGCATCGCATCAAACTGTTCTCTCGCTCCGGTAAAAATACCAGACAGGTCGATTTCTCATCGCAATACCCCAACTCCCTTAATGTTGGCCCTGAAAATTTGTAAAATACACCCTGCTTGAAAAACCGGTTACGCCCATTCTGGGAATAGAGGCCCACAATTTCTGAGGGTAACTGCAGGTAAAGAGCTTCCTTCAAGCCACGCTCCTCAACCCCGTCCTGAACCAGACAACTCGGTAATTTACGCAGACCACAACGGAGCCAGTCATAAATAATGAGCTCCTGTACAAGATCCCGATCTGCTCTGCTCTGAATAAATTCCATCAATAGCCTACACAAAAACTCCTGGGTGGCAGCCATCTCAAACAACCTCCCCTGCCGGGCTACCTCAAGCAATCCCATGAAAAAATTACTCCCTGCAGCTTCCGAATTACGGATATACCGCCACAGGGACGGGAAATATCTATTGTTACAAAACTTTTCAACACACTCTGAAAACCAATACAGGTTCTGAAGACTCTCAGGATCCAGCCATTGACTGGCCATAACCGTATAGGGCGGCTGATTGCATGCGCGGTATCCATATTCCTCAGCACAATTACTTAATTCCGTATCCGGAAGAAGCTTCAGCACCCCCATTTGAATATAATGGGGAGCCATGGCAAAAATATCGTCAAATGAGCGCAGAAAACTCTCCCTGGTCTCGTATGGAAGCCCTAGGATCAGATCTGCATGGAGATGGATATTATCAAGGACCGCCAGACGTGACACTGTCTTATGGGCTACCTCAGGGTCAATCCTTCGCTTAATGGCAGCAAGAGTTGGTTCATTGGTGGATTGAATTCCGATCTCAAACTGAAATCGCCCCGGCGGCACAGTTGCCAGAAAATCAAACATCTCTTCACTTATACGATCCGGAGCAACTTCAAAATGAAAAAGTGTCTTGCAGTCATAAGACAACACAAGCTTCCATATTGCCAGAGCACGTTCGGGATGGTCATTAAAAGTCCTATCGACAAAACGTAGCACTCTGGTTTCGTTCGCCAGTATCAGATCAAGCTCATCCCGCACCTGTGCAAGATCTTTATGTACAGTCCCATTTTCAGTAGAAGAGAGACAATAAGAGCAGGAGAACGGACACCCTCTTGATGATTCATAATAAACGTTACGATTTTTCAAGTGGGTTTCAAAGTCCTCCTTTTTATACGGTGAAACAAATCGCTCTTTTTTCCGGGTAAGATGAAAAAAAGAGCGGCCATAGTGCGGCAGCAGGGCCCGATCTTCCAGGTCGCGGTAAAAATGTTCTCCAACTGCCTCGATAGCACCGCGAACAACGGTGCAGATCCCGGCTGTCAGGTTTCGGCCAATCACTTCTGCCTGTGGCCCACCCACCACAAGATGACAGCCTGGTACCAGCGAATGCAGATCAACAAGAAGCTCTTGTACAAAACTGGAATTCCACACAGCTGCAGAAATAAAGATTGCATCCGGTTGTCCTCTGCTGAGATCCAGAAGGACCTCGTATGCGGGATCACGGATGGTTTTCTGGACTATTTCGGTGGAGAGAATCTTGCAGTGCGCCTCAAGTTCATTACGAAGATGAAACAGTGCAAGACAGGAATGGGTAAAACGCCCATTAATTGCTACGAGTTTTATATACATAAAAAGAGAATGATTCTTTCTTTGGAAAGAATCATTATGGTATGGTACATAAGATGGATAGTTTTCTAAATCCGTGACAGCTTCGTGATTGTATTTTTGATAACATACTGAAATACAGATATAGTATTCGTAAATCAGGTATGTTTAACAAAATCACTCGCTCGTTTCAGGGGTTTTTATACAACCTTACCATATCATCACTCAAGGAGAAAGATGTGAACCGAGTCTTTACACGTAGATATTCCTTTCCTGCAGTTACAGGGGCCCTTCTGATAATGTCCATCTTCTGGACAAGTCTTTGCCATGCCGAAACGCCTACATATCACCTTGACGTAAATTTTCTACCAGAAGAACATCTTCTTCAAGGTACAGCCACCATCACCATTCCCAGTGGAAAAGAGTGGCATCTCTATGCAGGAGGACTGGCCATTCAGGAGATCATAATGACCCCCGAAAACGGTAATGCTATCACCATGCCCCTACCTCTGCAGGACAGTTTCGGGCTTTACGGCAGCAACAGCAGAATAACCCTCAAAATACAATATTCATTTACGGTTCCTAACAATGCCCCCGACAACCTGATCAGCCCCAGTGGCATTGCTCTGACCTCAAACTGGCATCCAATTCCCAAAGAGGCTATGCTCTTTTCTCTCACGGCATCGTTACCAAAAGGATTCAGAGGAATATCAGAATCCGACACTCAACCGGTTCAAGAAGCAGAGCGACTGTCAACGTCGTTTTCCCAGGCAGTCCGATCAATCAACCTCGTCGCCGGCCCCTACCTGGTAGAGCAGGAAAGCATCCGGAAGGGACTCCTCCTCTCCACTTGGTTTTTCGAAGAAGATCAGGAGCTGAGCCGGGGCTATCTTGAAGCGACAAAATCCTATATCCAGCGCTATGAAGAGGCGCTGGGTCCCTTTCCCTACAACCACTTTGCAATAGTTGCCAATCGCCTGCCTAGTGGATTTGGCATGCCAACTTTTACCCTCCTCGGGCAACAGGTTCTCCGGCTGCCATTTATTAAAAATACCTCTCTTGGTCATGAAATTCTCCACTCCTGGTTTGGAAATTCCATCACAGTGGCTGAAGATTCGGGAAACTGGTGCGAAGGATTAACCAGTTATCTCGCTGACTTCAGCTATGCCACGGACAAAGACAATGGTGCAGCACACCGTAAAACCAGTCTGGTTACTTATCAGAGTTTTGTGAAACCAGATTCTGCCATCACTCTTCATGAATTCAGATCTGCCAGTCACAATCAACCCATGGCAAAAGCCATACGAGCCATCGGATACACCCGTGCCGCCATGCTTTTCCATCAGCTCCGTGCCATACTGGGGAATGAAGATTTTTCCAGGGGACTGCAACTATTCACAGAAACATTTAAAGGCAGCCCTGCATCATGGAAAGATATTCAGACCGCATTTGAAACTGCATCGGATAGCGACCTCACCCGTTTTTTCACAGAACAACTCAGCAGAAAAGATGTTCCAATACTGCAGACTGCGAATATTGAGACAACCGACCAGCAGGATCAGTCCACCCTTACCTTCAATGTTATTCAGAGGAATAAACAACCCTATTCACTAAAACTCCCAATCCGGGTCCAAACCATGAGTGGCAGCCAGGATTTCATTCGTGAGATAAACAAAAAAGAAACCACCATATCACTTACCCTTACCGAACCTCCCCTCTCCTTAACCATTGACCCGGAGTATGATCTGTTTAGGGCAATAGCAGACCCCGAATTTCCACCTGTCTGGTCCCGTTTCATGGGAGCAGAAAAAAAGTTAGTCATTATCCCCAAAAACGATACCAACGATCCCTACGCTCCTTTTCTACTGTGGGCAAAGCAACAGGACTGGCCGATCCTGAAAGAGGATACCATCTCCAACAAGCAACTTTCAGAAAACTCCATTATCTTTCTTGGCACCAGAAGCCTGGCTTTTCGCAGCCTCTTTGGAAGTGTTGCAGAAGTCAAAGAGGGATTCTCCCTCACAGTGCAAAATAATCCCCTCAATGAAAAAGATGTCATAGTCGCCATAAGCTCCAGCAGCACAGAAGAAACAGCAGCCGTTACCTACAAACTCAGACACTATGGAAGTTACTCATCACTTGTCTTTGAAAAAGGGCGAGTTCAGAAAAAAGAGACCGCACCAAGCAACCACGGTCTCAAAGTTTCTCTGGAACACCTGCCCACAGGAGTTGCTACCAGCGCCATTAAAACATTTGACCAGATTATCACGGAATTGTCGCACAAACGGGTGATTTACATAGGTGAAACCCACAATTCACTGGCCGACCATCGCCTGCAACTCAGAATAATTCAAGCCCTGCATGGAAAAGGAGTAGATCTTGCTGTCGGAATGGAGATGTTCCCCGCCAGTAGCCAGGACGCACTCGACAATTATCTTTTGAAAAAAAGTGACATGAATGAAGCGGATTTCCTTCGCGCCTCACGCTGGTTTGATGTGTGGCGTTACGACTGGAGGCTGTTCAGACCAACATTTAACTTTCTCCGCAAAAATAAAATCCCGGTCTACGGAATCAATGTTGACAGAAAAATCGTCAGTCAAGTCTTCACCGATGGCAACACTGACGGACTGGACGCAGAGCAAACGAAGATAATCGCCTCAGAAAGAGACCTCTTCATGGATGGATATGTACAGCGTCTGAGACAGGTGTATGGCGCCCACTCTGATGTGTCAAAGGGAAAGGCAAAAGGAATCGCCGGTTTTGTTCAATCCCAGGCTATCTGGGATGAATCCATGGCTGAAAACATTACCGGCATTCTAAAGAAACACCCTCAAAAAACAGTAGTGGTCATAGCAGGAACGCAGCACACCCGAAAAGACTCAGGAATTCCACCACGACTTTTACGACGAACCAATATCCCCCAGGCTTCCATTATCAACATCTATGCCGACACCCCTCCAGATAATCCAAAATTTCAGGCAGACTATATCTTTATGAGCAGTCCGGTCTATCTTGAACCGAAGGGAAAAATAGGGATCAGCCTCAAACCTGAAAAAGATGACAAGGACAGGGGACAGCTACGTATAACAGGACTCAGCCATGCAGGAAAAGCGAAAGAAGCCGGTCTCCAAAAAGATGACATTATCATCTCTGCAAACGGACAACCTGTGAAAAATATGGAAGACATAGGAATTATAATGATGGACGCCATGGCGGGCGACAAGCTCAACATGACACTGCTGAGAAAGAATAAAGACGGTGAACCACAGGAAATAGAAGTAGAGGTAACTCTCTCAGATATGGCCAAGCCTCCCAAACATCCCTGATCTACTCCCTACAGTCACTGGTAAACTGTTACCTGCAAAGAACCACCCGCCAGTGACTGAATCCGGAATGTTTGAATAGAGCTTCCTCAATAAGTCATCCAGCTACAAGCTGAATGGATTTTACTGGCATGAGCCAGTCCGTAAATTTAGCCAATATTTTTACCAAAAGGGCCAATTGTACAAATCCAAGAGTCTTTTTGA
>Ga0256840_1001284_pt1 | contig 24004 bp, 25 predicted proteins | sample 355202metaG_FD_185969 | JGI IMG/M metagenome (GOLD analysis project Ga0256840, IMG submission 185969) | Hydrothermal vent microbial communities from Mid Atlantic Ridge, Atlantic Ocean - 355-202 | ecosystem: Environmental > Aquatic > Marine > Hydrothermal vents | place: Atlantic Ocean: Mid...
CTGATAAATCTTGTATTTGTGAGTATATTTTAAATTATAAATACCATAAAAGAGGTTAATTTTGAGTAATATAATTCAAAACATTATTAAAAGTACCTTAGGTGATGGAGCAAGAGCAACAAAATATGCTTGTATTATCACTGCACCTAGTGTACTGAAATTGGATGCTCAATATTTTGATGTTCTTTGTAAAACTGCTGTAATTCCTGGAAAAAATACAGATGTGATAGATTTTCTTTATAAAGGAAGAAAAATACCTTTATCAGGACAAGAAAAATTTGAAGGAACTGTTGAATTAACATTTTATAATGAAGAAAATCATAATCTTAGAATTTTAATAGATAAATGGATGAAAGCATCTCAATTTGATAACTTCTCGGATATAGTTTCACAAGAAGCAAGAGAAATAAAAACAAGAAATTATTACACAAGTACATTACAAGTGCACCAACTTAATTTTGATGCTGATAAAGAAACTGCAATGTACACATTTCAAAATGTATTTCCAATAACAGTATCGGCTATTACGATGGATTCATCTCTTAGAGATACATTAACAGAATTTACTGTAACATTTGCTTATTCATATTATGATGTAACTAAAAAAGATGACGCCATAAAAGCATCATTAGGAGCAAATACTGGTCCTGCTGGAGTTGAGCAAGCAAATAATGACTCTACTGAAACACCAATTTTTACTCATGCTCCAGATACTTTTACCAACGCTTATACTAGTGCACAACTAGGAAGTCAAGATACTCCTGGAACAAATAGTTCTGAATTTTTAGATTTTTAAAGGAGAACTAAATGAATTTTACAATTGAAGACCTAAAAAAGAATCTTGGTCCTGGTTTAGGACTAAGAAAATCAAAATATCTTTTGGAGATACCATCTGCAAATAGTAAGCAAGTTAATATTCTTTGTAGAAGTACATCTTTACCAGAGCGCACTATAGGTTCTGTAGAAGTATTTGATAAGGGTAGAAAATTTAAGATGCGATCAGAAACAGCATTTCCTAATGTATATAATATTTCAGTAGTTGATGACTCTGAAAATAAGTTAAGAAGACTATTTGATAGGTGGTTATCAGAAGTAGATAATACAAAACCCAAAAATAATGGTATTTTAGGAACTCTTACACCAGCAGATGTTCCTGTTATTGATGATGAAAGTGGTGTTATAAATAATATACCTAGTGCTAGTTCTAATGAGTCCATTCCTGAAATTCAGTTAGGTTTTTTAGGATATCAAACTGATATTAATGTTTGGCAATTAGATAATACTGGCAAAAAGATTTATGGATATAAATTACAAAATGCTTTTCCAACATCAGTAGGAACAGTAGAATTGGATGATAGTGATGAATCAACATTATCAGAATTCAGTGTAGATTTTACATATTCTGAATTTATACCTATATATAATAATTTATAAGGAAAATAAATGAAATTTAGCGATTTGTTAAATAAAGAAGTTCAAGAGAAATCTGAAATAGTAGAAAAAAGTGAAAAGGCTATTGATAAAAAACCTTTACCTGATGATTTATTTATTAAGCACGGACTTAAAATTAAGACCAAATTTGGTACTAAATTTGGTACAGAATATGTATTTTATAAAGTACATCCTAAAGATGAATTCAGTAAAATACTTAAAGGATACAAATTTAAGTATAGTGATAAATCAATATTTGTAGAAAATTAAAAAATACTTAAATATTGAAAGAATGACAGTTGAAAGTTATAAATACTTAAAATAATATAAGGAGAAATAATGGCGAATATAGCTAATCTTAAACAAGCACTTGGTGCTGGTGGTAGAGTTAATAAATATAGATTAAATTTTTCAGTTCCATCTGCAGTACCTATAACATCTGATCTTCAAAATGCAGATGTGCTTTGTAAAGCAACTCAATTCCCTGGAATGACAATTACCCCTATTGAGGTTTTTAATCAAGGTAGAAAATTGGTAATTCCTGGAGATACAACATACGAGAATACTTGGACTGTAACATTTTATAATACTGAAGATCATGGTATCAGAAGAGATATGATAGCTTGGATGAAAGCAGCAGATGATTTTCAGAAAAATGAACATTCAGGTAATCCTGGTGATATCATGGGTGAATTAGGAGTTACACAATTAGATTCTATGGCAAAAGATACAGTAACTTATACATTTCATAATGTTTGGGTTTCTGGAGTGGAAGCAGTTGAGGTATCTGATGATGCAGATGGTGGTGTTCAAGAAATGGTTGTTACATTCACATTCACTGACTGGGTTGTTGGAAATGGTGAATTTAACGCACCAGATAAAGCAAATGCTGGAACAAAAAATAGTATAGCTGGATAGTATTGGTAATACATGGGATTATTTAAAAAATCTATTGATTATATTAAAAATTTAGGAGTTAAGGAATTAACACCTAAAGAGTCAGTAGAAATGATAAAAAATTTGATGAAAACTTCATCAGTGAAGATACAATCAAATTTATTACCAGGTAATCTCATAACATTTGTTTATGATGCAAAGGATAAATCGCAAAAATTTGATAGAACTCCATTTGTGATGGTTTTATCTAAAACTTCTAAGTACATGCTGGGAGTAAACTTTCACTGGATGCCTGTTTCGCATAGGTCAGTTCTAGTAGATTACATTTTGAGAAAAAATTCTAAGCGCATTAGAATGAAAAAACCATTAAAGATGGGATATAGGGAGCTTAGAGCAGCTGTAAAAGGCATTGGTGCATTTCCAGTCGTAAGACTCTATATAAGGGCAAGAATGAGTCCTAAGGGAGTGCTAGTTCCTAGTGAGTTATTAAGGGATGCTGCAAAGATGAAGACAGAGACATTCACTCAAGGCAAAGCAAATAGTACCACACTTTGGCAACGAGCAAAACAAAAGTACAAAAGTACTAAGAGAAAAATACTAAAATAATTTTCATGAAAGGAATTATATGTTAGATAAAGATGTTTTAACAACAGCTAATGATAAAAAATTCTCTGAATTTTCAAAAGCTGTAAAACAAGAGTTACACAATAAATTAGCAAACCACAAGGTTACTAAACAATATGTGTCAGATTTTGATAAGATTCAACAAATGAAAAAATCATTTGCTGAAATTTCAAAATCACAAACTTCTGAAGAACCTAAGGAACCTGAAGAACCTAAGAAACAAGAGGAACCAGAAGAATAAATTAAGGAGGTAAAATGAAATTAATTTTTGAAACAGAAGACAAAAATAATCTAATTACTGAAGCCGTAATCAATGAAGCAAAAGAAAAAAAATATATTATAAAAGGAATATTTTCTAGTCCAGGAGTTAAGAATAAGAATGGACGAGTTTATCCTAAAGATATATGGGAACGAGAGGTCAAAAATTATCAAAAAGTAATTAAGTCCGGTAGTTCAAATTCATTGTTGGAGTTAGATCATCCACCAAGACAAAATGTTGATATGATGCAAGCAGTTGCAAAAATGAACAAATTATATATTGATGGTGATTATGTTATGGGTGAAGCAGTTCTATTGGATAATCCAAAAGCAAATCAACTTAAAACTTTAATTGATGCTGGAATTAAAATGTCAGTTTCATCAAGAGGAGTTGGTAAAGTAAATAATGGTTTAGTTGAAAATTTCAAACTAATTACTTTTGATATTATACCAAATCAAGCACAGTCAGATATTAATGCATCAATGCTAGGTATAGTTGAAGGTATTCTTGAAAGTAAGGAGTATGAAATTGTTGACAATATTATTACTGAGAAAACTATTGAGAAAACTGAAGAACCCGAAGAGATTAAAGAGCCTGAAGAGATTAAAGAACCTCTTGAAGAGAAAAATATCTTAGAAAGTGCTGAAAAAGACGAGATTTCTAAAGCAATTAAGGAAAAATTTACAGATTTTCTTAATATTTTAGCAAAATCTTAAATTAATATTATAAATAACTTAACAATACATAAATTATATTGGTAATGTTATTTGTTAAATAAACAAAATAGGAGTACAAATGTTAGAAAAATTATTCGAAACATTAGATGAAAAAGTTTTTACTTCTGAAGTTAAAGAAGACTTACAAAGTCAATTTAATGAAGCTGTTGAGGTTAAAGCCCTTGAAGTAGCAGCTGAAAAAATGGAAGAAAAAATTTCAGATTTAGAGGAAAAATCAGAAGAATATAAGGCAATTTTAGAGCAAGAATATGATGAAAAATCAAAAACTCTTTTTGAGCAAGTAGATGCATATCTTGAAAAAGTTGTTGATGATTTTATTGAGGATTCAAAAGGTGCTCTTGATGAGTCAATTAAATCAGAAAAAGCTGATATGATTATTGAGGCTATGCAATCAATGTTAATTTCAACAGGTGTTGAAATAGCAAAAATTGAAGAAGCTAAAAATTCATCAGAGCCGGAATTTCAACTTCAAGAAATGACTGCAAAATATGATGCTATAATTGAAGAAAACATTAAACTTGAAAAAGCTAATGAAAAACTTTTAAAAATGGGTATTATATCTGAGTTAAAAGAAGGTATGAATGTAGTAGAAGGTGAGAAGTTTGAGAAATTAGCAGATCTTGTTGATTTTGAAAATTCAGAGTCTTATCTAAATAAGCTTATCACAATCAAGGAAAATATTAAAGTTCCTGCAAAGATTGAAGAAAAGCAAGAAGAAAAACAAGAAGAAAATCTTGATGAAAAAACTGAACCTAAAGATATATCTTTTGGTCACTTAATTTAATATAGGAGAAATAATATGGATTTAAATGAAAGTATAAACGCACTTATTGAAAGTGAAAAATTTGATAAATTAGATGTTCCTGAAGCATCTTATATGAAGATGATGTTGGAGAATGCTCATAAAGAACATGAAATGGCATTATCAGAGGGAACTGTTTCTGGAGATATAGCAATATTTACTCCAATCATAATGCCTTTAGTTAGAAGAGTTATACCTAACCTTATAGCTAATGAAGTTCTTGGTGTACAACCAATGGCTCTACCAACTGGTTTTATTTACGCTCTTGTAAATAGATATATAGGAAGTAAAGAGCAACCAGTTAAACCAACAGCTAATGGACAAATTCTTGTTCTTAATGATCTTACTGGTGTTGATCTTGATTCTATAATCACAGATAGTGCTGGTAGTAAAGGTGATGTTCAATATATCGAACCAGATGATGTTGCTGATCTTACAAAAGGTGGAAAAGTTCTTGTTAATCTTGAATCAATTCCTCTAGTAGTTGGTGCTACATCAGTTGGTACAATAAATATAGATGCTGTTTTTACAAACGAATTAGCATTTTATCAAGTTCTTAAAAATTACACTGGTTCAATGACAACTGCAGAAGCAGAGGTTCTTGGAACAAAAATGAACGAAGTTGGTTTTGATATTGCTAGAAAAAGTGTTGAAGCTAGATCAAGAGCACTTAAAGGTAGATATTCAGTAGAAATGTACCAAGACTTAAAATCTCAACATGGTCTTGCTGCAGATCAAGAATTAATGAACCTTATAGGTTATGAAATTCATGCAGAACTAGATAGAGAAATAGTTAATTTTGTTAACAAAAATGCTACACAAGTTGCAAATGCATTCAAACCTGCTGCAGCAGATGGTAGATGGGAAATAGAAAAATATAGAGCTGAAGTTATCAAAATGAAAAGAGAATCAACTCAAATTGGTTTAGAAACTAAAAGAGGTAAAGCAAATGTAATGATTGTTTCACCTAGTACAGCTACAATGCTTCAAGAAGTTGGCTCATTCAAAATAGCAACTCAAGCAAGTGGAACTAATGCGCCAGTATCTGGTGGTGTTGCTGGAACATTTGATAATCAATTTAAGGTAATTGTTGATCAATTCAGTGCTTCTAACTATTGTACAATGCTTTATAAAGGTGCTGATAAAAGAGATGGTATGGGATTCTTTTCTCCATATGTACCATTAAGCTTCACTAAAGTTACTGACCCTGAAAGTGGACAACCAGCAATCATAGCAAAAACAAGATATGCTTTGGAAACTACTCCTGGTGTTGAAAATGCAATAAGTAATGATAGAGCAAAAACTTATGCTAGATCATTTGGTATAGATTTCACAGGAACTGCACTAGCAAATTTCTAAGAAATATTATACTATAATATATTTGGAGGTCTTTAAGACCTCCAATAAAATAAGAGAATAAAAATAAGTAGATGCTCTGTGGTTAGTTTCATCTACTTATTTTTGTTAAACTAACCAACTCTTATTATATAGGAGTACTTTGAAAATAAACTACCGATATACAAAATATAATCCTCCATTTTTTACTCAAAAAAAGCAATTTAAAAGATTAAAAATACAGATGTATGCATGGTATCTTTTACATGAATACAATGAAGATATTTGTTTAGATTTTCTTGCAAAATATATATCCAAATTAAAACTTATTCTTGATAAAAATTTTAGAGAACTTAAAAAATATGCAAATTCAATTTATCCATTTGAAAATGATTATAGTCTTTTAAGAAAATTAATCTTAAATAATGGAAAATTATGTGAACATTGTTTTGGTCCATCTTATAAAGGATATAAGTATTGCTCACAAAAATGTTCTAGTACAGTTGTAAATACTAAAAGAATAGATTATCCAAGAGGATATAAATTGTCTGATGAGACTAAACAAAAAATATCAAATTCTGTAAAATTTTACTTAAATTCACTATCTAGCGAACAACGGGATTACTTAAAGGTTTCAGGAAAACCTAGAGGACCAGGAAAACTTAACTTAAATATAGAAGGTATTAAACTTCAAGAATACAAAGGAACTCTAAATACTGTAAGAGTTATATGTAAAAAACATGGAGATTTAGGATATATGAATTATACAAATGTTGTATATTCAGGAGCTAAAGAAAAAATTTGTGAAAAATGTTTCATAGATATGTTAAAACTTCAAAGAATTAAAGATATAAGCAAAGTTTGTGATAAGAGAAATATACAATTCGTAGATATAGTAGATAAATATACAATTTTACTTAAATGCAAAAAGCATGGAAACTTCACAACATCACTTAAAAATTTTTTACAACACGAAACTGGATGTCCAAAATGTTCAAATAATACATCAAAAGCTGAATTAGAAATTAATAAAATTGTTAATGGAATTCAAAATGATAGAACTTTGATTAAACCACTTGAAATTGATGTTTTATCAACAGAATATAAATTTGGTATTGAATATGATGGAATTATGTTTCATAGTGAGGGAATACATAAGTCCGCAATGTTCAATAAACTCAATGATCTAAGAAATAATCATTTACATAAGACTGAACTTTGTGAAGAAAAAGGATATCAGTTATTTCATATTTTTGACAATGAATGGCTTAATCCAGATAAACAAGAGATATGGAAGTCCATAATCAGAAATAAAATGGGACAAAATACTAGAATTGGTGCTAGAAAATGTTCTGTTAAAGAGGTATCTAGTAAAGAAACAAGGAAATTTCTTAATGAAAATCATCTTCAGGGATATGCTACCAGTTCAGTAAATATAGGGCTGTACTATAATAATGATTTGATTCAAATAATGACATTTTCTAAGGTTCAAAATATATATGAGATGGTTAGATTATGTTCTAAGATAAATTTTTCAGTTCAAGGAGGTGCTAGTAGATTACTTAAGCATTTTGAGAGAAATTACAATCCTAAGAGTTTAGTTAGTTATGCTAATAGAAGATGGTCAGAAGGTAATTTATATTTGAAATTAGGATTCGGGTTAAATCATATATCTAGTCCTGATTATTTCTACTTTTTACCTAATAAATATATATTGGAATCAAGAAATAAATTTCAAAAACATAAATTATCAAAATTACTAGAAATATACGATCCCAATCTAACAGAAGTTCAAAATATGTTTAATAATGGATATAGACGAATTTGGGATTGTGGGAATTATGTATTTGTAAAAGAATATACTATGTAATAGGTTCCTTATATTATATAAATACTATAAAAGAGGTTCTTTTGAAATTAAATGATGTAATAAACAAAGTTCAAAATATTAATTGGACCAAAATAAATAATTTCAGTATTATATTAATGCCTAATGACTTACAATTCTCAAGTCTTATAAATTGGGATAGAGGTAGTGAATTTAATGATACTCTGAACACTGCTTTGGTAAGCATTGAAACCCCAGCATATACTGCAGCCGAAGTTTCAACATTTGTGGGAAATACTTGGAGATACCATCAAGGTAGAGATGAGTTATTCAAATTTCAACTAACATTTAGAGATTATAATCAAATGGCATTATATACATTATTCAGAAATGCTTATGAAAAATCAAAGGATCAATATGCAGATAGAGTAAAATTTCAATTAAAAATATTTTCAGATGCTGATAAAAATGTGCAACAAAAAAATATTTTAGAGATAGATGATGCTATATTAATAAATGTTTCGCAAGTACAATTTTCTCATAAAACAGAGAATGAAATAGCAGAATTTAATGTTCAGTTTATGTCAAACCCTCCTAAACATCCTAACGGATTTATTTTAGGAACTCCAACAATTGCGATGATTAAATAAAAATGAAAGGAAATAAATGTCTTCAGAAAAAACACAAGAGGCAACAAAAAGTTACAAATTACCAGAAACTAAATATTTCAGTATTGATTTAGGACACAAAAATGTAAATATAAGAAAATGGAAAGCAAAAGATAGAAATGCTTTTAAGAAGCTTGTTGAGTCTGATAATTCTAATATTGAAAATAAAATACTTCAAATATTAGTTACTAACTGTTTAGAGGATAAAAAGGTACCATTATCATTTGATGAATTACAATACTTATTCGTAAAAATTAGAGCACTTTCAATTTCAGATGATTTTACATATACATATATTTGTTCTAAATGTAAAAATGAAAATATCAAAAAGTTAAAAATTTCTGATGTTATAAAATTTTCAAGTTCTGAGTATAAACCAATAGAAATGGAAGGTATTAAAATTGAAATACAAACACCTCCTAATGCAGATTTTTACAATAAGAAGATAAATTCACAAGATTATAATGAATCATATGAATTAGCACTTTGCACAAAGTCTATTAATGATAATATAACAATGAATTTTAACGAAATTATTGAGTATTATGAAGATTTAGAAACTGATATTTATGATAAAATCATGGAAGAATTTGATAAAATGAGATTTAAGTTACTAAATAAGAAAACTTTTACATGTAATCATACAATAACTGATTCAGAAACTAATGAAAAAACCAAATGCAATCATAAATTAACTGTTGAATTTGATGAAATTCCAGATTTCTTTCCTGAGAGTTGGTTAAAACGATAAAATGAGAAAACATATAAAATATTCTAATAGAGATTTCTTTATAACAGCATATACTACTGAGCAAGAGAAAAACATATTACTATATTTAAGTGTAAATGATATTCCACAAATAGATGATATTTTTGAGATTATTAAAGATAATGTTCATCCATTATATAATTTTTCTCATAAAGAGAAATTTTTAATTTTAATATTACTCAGAAGTATCTCTGTTGGTGAGACCTATGAACTTAAAATGAAGTGTAATAACTGTAAAAAGAAATTTGAATTTACTAGTGAATTATCTAAAATAATACAAGATAGTAGTCTTGATAAAACATTTAATGGATATGAAATAAATGATGTTATTTCAGACGATATTAATGATTTTGTAAATTTTGATACTGGTGAAATGGATATAGATGAATATGATGAACTTCAAGATTATATAAATACTCATAAGGTTAGATTTAATTTAAGTACTGAAACAATTTGTCCATATTGTGAAACTGTAAATGAAGTAAAATTTTCAGAGGAACTAATATTAGACAATTTATCTGAAGATACAATTGAATTTATTTATAAAACAATATCAAGTATGATATATTATGGAAATTTTTCTAAAAAAGATATTGATAGTATGTTTCCATTTGAAAGAAGTATATATTTGGGATTGTTAAATACTGAAATTAAAAAAAATCAACAAAAAGGAATTATCGAGTAACTCTAAACTCCTTTGAGATTTAGAGAAATCAAAAGGAGGAATTTATGAAATTTACACAAGGGTTAACTAAAATTATTTCTGCTGATAAATCATATGATGATTTAGTTAAAAGTAAAAATATTTTGGTAACTATGATTGATGATGAAGAAAAAATCATAAAAACCTCTACAAATTCTAATGAAAAATCAAGAAGTTCTAAAAAAATATTTTTTTACAGAACAAAACTTAAACTAATAGATAATAAAATATTAAATTACCTCAATAAAACCAAAAATTCTGTTCAATTAGAAGGTCCTAATGATTTGGTTGAAGAACAAAAGGTTTCTGATGCAACTCCTCTAAAAACCCCTAAAGAAAAATTTGAAATCATCAAAAAAGTATCTATTTTAGGAAGTATTGTAGATTCTCTTAAAAAAAGAGTTAAATCTCTCGAAGATGGTATAGATCATCAAGATACTGAGATAGTTAATGCTCCTGAACAAGTAAAGTCAAGCGACCAATCATCAGATAACTTGAAAGAGGATACTCCTAAAATTTCAAAATCAGGAATAGGATTTATACTTACTGCCTTACTTGGTGGGGCTGCAGTTATTGCGTGGTTACAAAGTGTAAATGCTCTTGGACCAGGAACTCTTAAACTAACTTATAAAATTTTTAAATGGATTGGAACTGCTCCAGGAAAATTATTCTCATGGATATTTAATGGTATTAAGAAAAAAATTAGCGAAATAATTCATACTATCCTAAAACCATTTTCCGATGCTATTGATGCATTTAAAGCAAAAATTAAATCAATGATTGATGCTGCAGTAAAACCTTTCAAAGATGCTATTTCAGCAGTAAAATCTAAAGTTCTTAAAATAGTTCATGCTGCTATGGAGCCTGTATTAAAAATAATTGATACATTTAAAACAAAAGTACATAATATTTTAGAACCTATAATCAAGGTTATCGATAAAGTTAAAAATTTCTTCAATATAAAAGCTCACCTTAAAAATATTAAAGATAATGCTATTAAAGGTGCTAAAAATTTATACAACAAAGGTAAAGAAAAATTAAGTTCATTTTGGGACTCAACAAAGAAAAAAGCTTCCAATGTTTATAGTTCTGTTAAGGAAAAAGCTGGTAATGTTGTTGAGTCTGCTAAAAATTCTAAGGCTATTGAAGCAATTTCAGAAAAAGTAAAACCTATCACTAAAGTGGTAAAAATGGGGTATAATGCTATTAAAAAACCAGTTGAAGTAGTATATGAATTTGGAAAAACTAAGGTTAAAGCAATAGGGTCTTATCTGAAGAAAAAAGCAGAAAAATATGTTATTCCAATTATCAAAAAAGTATTCACTAAAGTAGGTGGCAAAGAAGGGGCAAAATTATTTACAAAAATTCCTGGTGTGTCATTGCTAGCAGGAATGTCATTTGCCGCAAAAGATATATATCATGGAAATTATCTCAAAGCTGCACTTGATGTATTATCTGGAATCGCAGCAAGTTCTGCGGCATTAGATGGACCATTAGGATTAGCACTATCAGTAGCAATTGATGCTCTTAATTCTCAAATTCCTGGCAATGAGGATAAAGTTAAAACCAAAACACCTAAAATTGATAAACCCAATAATAAAGTGATTAAAGTTCCCAAAATTCCTGATTTATCTCAAGGTAGTACTCCAATAGGCAAATCAAATAGATATTCAGATACTCTTGCTAGTCATTTTAAATCAGTAAAACCTAAAGGAACAGAAACTACTAAGTCATCAAAACATTATATGGATTTACCAGATCATTCTGGAAAAATACTCTTAACAGATAGTGAACAAAAAATACTTGATAATGCCAAAAGTCCTCATAAATATAAAAAAGCACAAAGACTAATATTAAAAAGACGACAAGAACAATTTGATTATGAATATATGCAAAAAACAGGAATGCATCTTATTAAATATAATGGGCATAAAATACCAATAACCAAAAAAGAAGCTGAACCACTTGATAAACTTTCCAAAGAATTTTCACAAGCAATGAATAAACCTGGAGATAAATCAGAGGAATTAGATATGCTAACCAAAAAGAGAGATGAGATATATAAATCTCTTTATGAAAAACATAAAAAAGAAGAAATAACTAAAAATGTTGAATTAGGTATTATACCATTATCTAAAAACAAATCATTTAAGGATGCTGGATATACAGGAAAATTAGAAAAATCTCAAAATGTAAAAGCATCTAAAACAAATATCAATTCTAATAAATCTAATAATAGTCAAATGGATGCTTCTCCAATTTCAAATAAATCTTCAAAAACTCTAAATTTTTCAATAATGTATCATGGACATAAAGTTCCAGTTACTAAAGAACAATCTGATAAATTAGCAAGTATTGAAAGTGCAAGAGATGATAATGCTGTTATACAAGGGCAAAAATATAGAAAAGAACTTTATGATGAAATGACTAATGCACCAAAATCAAATAAAGGAAAAAATATTCTTAAAAAAGAAATAGTACCACAAGCAGTTTCAAAACCTGAAAAACAAAATGTAGTCCCAGTACATAATACCACAATTATAAATACATCTAGTAACGAATACGCAGCAGATGTTATGAATTTATTTTAAAGGAACTATAATGAATGTTTTACATTTTCCAGACAATATAACAACAGAAGATTTTCGTTATAGAAGAATGACCATAATAATTCATGATATAAAATCTTTTAAAGAAGTAGGAAAAGACCTCCAAAATAAATTAAAGGATTTAAAAGAAAAGACTACAGCCGCATTTGCTAGTAATAATGGAGTTTTAACAAGTACAGAATCTGTTCTTAGTGTTATCGGAAAGGTTAAAGAATATGGTGGAAAGCCACTACATAATATTATATTGCCTATACCTAATGAGTTAAACGATTCTGTTACACATAATTTTCAACAAAAAGATGGTATTGCTTCCTCAGTCCTATCATCAATTCCTGGAGTAAATACAGCACAGGAAGAAGTAGGCAGTAGAATGGCAAATGTTTCTGGTGCACAAAAAATTATGGCTAATCCTGGTTATTTTCAAAATTATACTGGTTCAGATCCAAGAACATTTGATTTTACATTTAAACTTATTCCAAATAATAAGGCAGAAGCAAATACCATCAGCGAAATTATTCGTTTAGTCAAAAAATTCTCTAGTCCAAGTACGGATCAATCTGGTGTAATTATGACTGCTCCTAACTTTTTCACTCTTCAATTAGATAATAAAAATCCTCTTCAAGCTTTGTTAAATATTCAACCTTGTGTGGTTAGTAATGTAAGCACCAATTATGCAAGTACTGGAGTTCTTGAAACAACAATGGATGGTAATCCCAAATTTATGGACTTAAAAATAACATTTAAAGAAGTAAGAGCAATGGAACAAAAGGATTGGTAAAATGGAACAAATGAAAAATACATTCATATTATATGATAAAGATGAAACTGATGATTTCATATATAGCGATTATACATCTAGACCCGTAAGGAGAGTTTTTGATCTTCCTGAAAGTTCTGATAGCAATTATATAGATTATAAAGTTATTCAAGATAATGATTTAATTGAAGGAATTTCACAAGACCTTTATGGTAGTCCTGATTTTTGGGATATTTTAATTTTAATAAATGAAAATGATGATCCATTATTTTCAATGCCATATGATTATGATGTACTTACAGATATTTCAACTTCTGTAATTGAAAAATATATTAGTGATTATTCGGGAGTTTATAAACAAGCAACAATGGATGAGTTAAAAACAAATTATCTAGCTAATTTGGAAAAGAAAAATGAAACAGAAAGCACAATCAAAATTATAAAACCAGAAAAATTATATGATTTTATAAAAATTGTAAGAGAGTATTTCATAAAAGAGAATATATGAAAATGATTTATACAAAAACTAAAAACTCTGTTTTACAAATGGTAAAAAATTCAGAAAAATATAAAATTATAAGCAAAAAAGAGTTCTTAAAGTTCTTAAAATTATCAAAGGATAATAATGTCTAGTTCAGTAGAGTCGGTAAATCAATCATCATCAATATATAATATAAGTATAACTATCAATGATTTTTCAATTGATAAAGAATTAATTCAAGACTACGCTGTTAATTGGGAAGGATTTAGTATATATGGGCACTTAGTCATAAATGACATTTATGATATTATCAATACTACTGATCTTAAACCAAATGATGAGATTGTAATATCATATACTGATGTTTATGATAAATTATTTGCTAGAAATTATAATATAGTTTCAACTTATGAAAAATTTGAGCAAGATTCTAAATTATTGAGAATAAATTTTAGAGATGTTATATCATCAAAACTAGAGCGAATTTATATTGATAAATCTTACGAAGAAACTAAATTATCAGAAGTATTTACTGAATATTTTAATAAATATGCTGCTCCATTAATATCAGGATATCCTATAAATTTACATTTTGAAAATACAACAGAATTAAGACACAAATATTGTATTCCTAAAGATAGAAATTTTTTAGAATTTATAAATTTAGAACTTTATAAGGAAGGATATTTTTTATATCAAGATAAACAAGATATATACTTAACAAAGGGTGTAACAGTACCTGAGCATAATTATCCTTACAAACAAGTTCCTCCTCATGATGTATATGGGTTTAACATAATTAGCTATAGATTAAAATTTAATAATTTAGAAAATAAAGAAATTCCAAGAAGTAAGTTTTTTGTTTATAATCCAGCTGGAAAAACTATGGACCATTATGATGAAACCTTTAGCTCTTACAAAGAACGTCTTAAAATTGTTAAAAATAATATTACAGATGAACAAGAATTTGAAGTCACTGAAAAATTTAGAACTCAAGAGTATTTAGTAGATAATACATATTTTTATTATTATCCACATATGAATAATAGTATTCTTGAAATAGTTGTTCCCGGAAATATAGAGTACTCAAAAATTTATAGAATTATGCAAGTTGACATGGCGGGAAATAGAAATTCATTAACTTCACAAAAAACTGGTAATATAAAACTTTCGGGAAAATATAAGTGTTTTAGAGTACAAGATAAACTAGTAAATGGAAAACGATTTATTCAAAAATTATTTCTTTATAGAGTTGAAGAAACACCTGATATATTTAAGAAATGAAAATATATTTAAGAAATGAAAATATATTTAAGAAATGAAAATATATTTAAGAAATGAAAATATATTTAAGAAATGAAAATATATTTAAGAAATGAAAATATATTTAAGAAAGGCAAAAAATGAAATTATATAGAGGTATTGTAACAAATAATAAAAATCCAAAATCAAATGATTCTCCAACAAGAGATGGAAGAGTACAAGTAAGATTATTTGAAATACACGGACCAAATGTTAAAGATAAAGAATTACCTTGGGCAGAAGTTATGCAAGGAATAGATTATATAGGGTTTTTTGATGGTCCAAAAAATATTACTGCGCCATATGATTATAATGCTTCAAATAAAGGAGAAACACCATCTCCTGATCCAAAAATAGGGTATGGAAAAAATACTATTATAGAAATTGGAACATGGGTGTTTTGTTTATTAGATCATGATAATCCAAATATGCCTATTGTTATAGGAACAATAGCATCTCATAATGAAATAAATGAATTTTCTAATCCCAAAAATCAAGTAACTAGAACAGTTTCTGGTCATATGGTAGAATTTGATGATAATGATGGAAATGAAAGGATACATATTCATCATAAATCAGGAACAGATATTGAAATAGGACCAGATGGCACTGTAACAATTGTTAATGTAAAAGATGTATTTATGCATACTTATGGTGAACAAAAGGAAACCATCGATGGTAATGAAACTAGACTTATAAAAGGTAATATTGATGAAACATCAAATGGAACTTGTACTGAATTGTATAAAGGTACTCAACACACAACTTCAAATACACATATAAAACTCAATGCTCCTAGGATTGACTTAAATTAGACACCTTTAAAAATATATAAATACCATAAAAGAGGCACTTATGGATATATATTATGACTATAATTCTTTAACAGAAGTTGTTACCAATGAAAACGCCATTAATAATTCATTAAAAAATATTCTTTTAACTCGTATAGGATCATTACCTGGAAAACCTACATTTGGTTCGCATATTCCAGAACTATTATTTGATTTTGAAGATAGTATAACAGAAGGACTTCTTATAAATTATATTATTGATGCAATTTTAGAGTGGGAACCAAGAATTACAATTAAAAATGTAGAAATAAAATCTATTCCAGAATACAATAGAATGATAGCAAATATTACTTATGAGTATAAAATGATGGGCAAAAATGTTACAGAAGTAGCAAATATTTTGCTTAAGGATTAAGGAGTACTAATGGCAATAATAAAAGAAACTATCCCATTTAATTTTGATGAAATTTATAATGGTATTGCTGCAAAATTTGCAGAAAAAGGATATGATTCACCTTACGATGGATCAAACTTAGCACAGCTAATTACATCAATGGCATATACAACTTCAATGTTAAATGCCAATACAGCTGCAAATATTAATGAGACAATATTATCATTAGCAAGAAAACGCCCTAATATTATTCAAGATGCAAGAATGCTTGGATATGAAGCAGTTCAAAAAATAAGCTATACTTATGAAATTGAATTAATTTTTGATAAAACTAAAAATTATACTATACCAAAATATACTGAATTTTCTGCTGGTTCTAATAAATATTATTACATGGATGATGATATTGATTATGATGCTACTGAAGGTGATATCCTCAAAATTAGAGTTAAAGAGGGTGTTTTACATAAATATGCGGATGAACCAGAAAATCTTAAACAAATTGTGGCCAATCTTCAATATTTTGATATACCATATACAGATGTTGAAGAAAATGGAATCGAAGTTTTTGTAACGAACTATACTCAAGAGGGTATATTAATGACAAAGACTAAGTACAAAAAATCCGAAACACTCTTAATGGATATTAGTGATAAATTAAGTAGGGAATTTGTTAGGGTAGAAGATATACATTTACTTACTCCTAGAATATATTTTGTTCTTTCGGGTGTTGGTAATCCTATACCAAGAGGTTCTATTATTGAATTTAATGTTTTGGTTTCTAAAGGTGAAGATGGTATAATGACTGTTGATCCTACTACTACTATTGAAGACATAACAATAAGACCAGGATATAGAGAAGTTATTGTTAAAGGAAATACAGAAGAAACAAATCAATCAATAAAAGAAAATGCACCATTATTACATAATACTGCTGGAAGAGTTGTAACTGCAAATGATTATATTGTTATTGCAAGAAAACATCCATCATGTAAAGAAGCATTTATTTTTGGAGGAGAAGATGAGCATCCTAAAAGATTGGGAAATATATATTTTGCTTTAACACCAGAAAAAGTTCAAAGAACATTCTCTAATGACTCAGAAAATACAGAATTTATATATGATTTTATTGAAAACGATGAAAATAATTATTTACTTCCTGAAGATTTTATCTCTACTGATATTGATATTCAAGGAAATATAGTAAACCCAGGTATAATTGATAATATAAGAATGCTTAATTTGCCAGCATTAGAATATAATATTAGAAATCCTATTTATATTTATTTAGATTTCAATATTAATATTAAAAAATATGCTATTTCAACCAATAAAAAAATTATCAGAGAAAATATTTTTGGTGTTCTCAGTGATTATATTGCTACTCTCGAAACATTTGAAACAGAATTTTTCTTATCAAATGTAACTAAAAGACTTGATGGATATTTAACAGATGTTACTGGATTGGATATAGATGTAAATTTTCAAATAATGTTAGATAAACACTCTATTGCATATGAATCAATACCATTTTCTTGTCCTAATCCTGATCCTACTGATAGTCCATATTTAGCAAATCCAGCAATAGAATTTCAAAAAGAGTACATGATTCATCTATATTTAGAAACTCCATATGAAGGAATATATAATAATGATAATTTTTTAATTTTAGATAATTTGCCTAAAATTGATACTACTCAATTTATCAATGGGCATGATTTACATGTGGATTTTTCAACTTATGCAGCTGATACTATTCCTGATGCCCTTAAAAATAAACTTGAATTTGATATATATGTTAATTCCGAAAAAGTAGGAGTATATTCTATATATAATGATAGAAAAATACTTATCGAAGTAAAAATATTTTGTAAGGATGATGATAGTTTTCCTGTACCCGGATATACACAAATTCACAATGATTATTTTGATACTCCTAGATATTTAGATATTGTTTATCCTAGCAAGAACTTCAAAACAATACGAAATAGTATTTTTAAGTTAAGAAAATTAAATATTATATAAGGCAAAATAAATGATTAAACAAATTATTCCAGCCATAACACCATCAAATATTACAGATATTCAACTACTTAAGGATGCACTTGATATATTTTTAGATTATATTGAAAAGAACTCTAATATTTCTGAAGATATAAAAAATATATTTGATCAAAATAAGATTCCAATATATGAAGAATTTGTAAAAATATACCTTAATAATGTGTATTCAGTTCTTAGCAAAACTGAACATAATGAAAAATTATATAATGCTCTAAAAGGTTTATATGGAGCATTAGGAAAAGATATTGATACTATTGATACATCAATAGATATTATAGGACTTTTAACTGAAGATTACATAATTACTAATAAAGATTATAAATCTGCTAAAGGTACTCCAAAAGCAATGGAATACATTTATAATATTGTTATAAATTCTGGTGTTCAGAGAGATTTCTTAGAAGATAATACAGGCAATTTTAGATATTATGAAAATGGAAATCTTTTTGAGTATAATATAGAAGGCACAATGATGTCAGAAGTTTACGAGCAATTTGTAAAACCTCTAGCACACCCTGTCGGATGGGCATACTTTTATCAGCGAATATTTTACTTAAATTTCATCGATTATTTTGATCTCAAATTTGTTTATACAGTAAGATCAATGGAAGTTAGATGTATGAATGGTGATATATATTCTAAAGATGACTATGCTACTAATATATCTCATGATGGGTCTCAACTAGTTCAAAATAATGTACCAGAATTTATATATACTCAATATGTTGGTGAAATACATAATAAATCTAAATTAGTGACAGTGATATTTGAGTCAGGTGAAAAGATTATTTCTAATCAATTTCCAAGAAGTCTCATATTATATAATGCAGATGGTTCTGAAAAAATAAATTATGATAATTTTGATGGAAACTGTGGATTTTATTTAGATTATGATGTTAAAACAGAAACTACTGTTGATGATAATATAGATTTTCATTGGACTGCTCAATTTGCTAGCACAACGGGAAAAAAGAATGATATTGGAGCAGGAAATGTTTTTATAGGTAATTTCATTATTGGTGATGAATTAGTTAATAAAGATACCCCTGTAACATATCAGTCTATAATAGGCAAATTTGGTGGAACTTATGCTACTCCTTCATTAAACGAAGGATTACCACCTGAATATTGGGATTTAACATCATATAGACTTGATGATTATAATTTTATTTTTGATGCTGGTCTACCTCCAAGAGCTATTGATTCTAGTGTAGATGAAAAAGATGGGATAACATATCCTAGATGGGATGAGACAAATGAAGTTGCTCGATATGATGTTGGTGGATATTCTGGAAATACTGCAGATGATGAATATGATTGGGAACAAGTACTAAAAATAATACCTCATCAAGAATTTGGGTTTGATGAACCATTCGGAGATCAAAAATATTGGGATAATTATGAATTAAAATTTGATAATTTTACATTTGATAGCGAATATGTAGCCGAAGAATTTTCAATAATTTATGGGTGTAATACATTTGATACAGATATTAGATGGGATTATTTTGTATTTGACGCTAAATATATATCTGGTGGATTTAATGATGCAGAAGTAATTACAGAAGAGCTAAATACTTTATGCCCTCAATATTTTACACATATAAATATAACTTGAAAAGAGTATAAATACTATAAAAGAGGCAAAAATGAATGAACATTTTATAAAAGTAAAAGGTTATTTCAAAATTGAGGCAATAAAGGATGGAAAAGTTATTGACTCATTTGAAAAACACAATCTAATAATGGATTTAGCGAGAAGTACTTTCGCAAAACTTCTAGCGGGTATTAATGGAACTCCAATTGTTGACAGATTTGTTCTTGGAACTGAAGGAAATATTGATGGTGATTTTCTTGCACCTAAAACTGAACTTAATGGATTTACATCAGATAGAGAAATGTTATTTTCAGAAGCAACAGGAACTGAAGGAACAAATTATGAGTCAATATATTTTAATACCTCTGGGGTTTCTGGAGATACTGTAACAGCAGATGATGGTGTATCAACTATAAAGACTACTGTTTCGGGATCAGATGTAATATATGAAATAAATATTGATAATATGGCAGCAAATGGAACAGGAACTATAATTTTTACAGAATGTGCGTTCTATACTGGTTCTGAAATATTTTCAATGAGAACATTCAAAGGTAAAATTAAAGATGATACAGTATCTCTTAAAATTACTTGGAAGATAATGTTCTAATGAAAATTTATAAATACTTAAAAAGGAATTAAACTATGGCAATAAATTTTAATCTTTCCACTTACTCATGGTTTAAGGATAATGAAACTGTAATTTATGGATCAAGAGCAACATCTGCTAGTGTAAATAAAGCAACATTATTTCTTAAAAAGGAATTAGATGGTCTTTATAACTATACTAAAATAAAGTTTTCTAGTAATCCATTAGAATGGGATGCTGGAACAACTTATGAAATTGGAGATGTGGCTTCACATAATGGAACTATATACCAGGCAACAGCGGAAACTGTAACTGAACCACCATCTGCAGATTGGGAAATATTTAATACTTCATCAGAAGATTTATCATTAAAATATGTTTCTATTGGTGATTCAAATTATATAGGATCTTATGATCATGGTTCTGTAAAAGGAATGATAGTAGGTTCTGATAGCACAAATGCTATAAGTACACCTAAAAACGGTTTAATCCCTTGGGATAATGGTTCAAGTTCTAGTTTAGGAACATCATCTAATAAATTTAATAATATATGGTCAGTAAATGGAAATATAGGAACTCTTACAAGCACAAATATTTCTAGTACTGATATAACATCTTCAACTATAGAAGCAACTACAATGACTGCTGATTTATTTGATGGAAAATCAACGTCTGCTGAATATGCAGACCTTGCAGAGAGATATGATTCCGATAAAGTTCTAGTGTCTGGAATAATTGCTGGAATTGGAGGAGAAAAAGAAATAACATTATTTCAACCAGGAATGCCTTTAGCTGGTGTTATTTCAACAAATCCTGCATTTAAAATGAATGATATACATAATGATAATGAATTTAGACCATTTGTAGCTCTAAAAGGAAAGGTACCTTGTAAGGTAAGTTCTCCAGTAAGAAAAGGCCAATATATAATAGCAGGAAAAGATGGTTTAGGATATGGAGTAATATCTATTCCAGATAATTTAAGGGACTCAGTAGTAGGTATAGCATTAGAAGATTCTATTGATAATGTTGTTAATATTAAGGTCTAAAAGGAGTACAAATGGCAACATTTGAAGAAATAGATTATACAGATTTTTTAACTAATTATGGATTAAAGGATGGTGAGCGAGCAACTGCTATCAGATTAAATTTACCACTTTTAAGACTTAAAAAAGAAACAAATGTAACATATAACTCTTTGGCGTTAATTAATGGTATGCCGGGTATTCCTTGGAGAAATGTAGAGCCATATATTGTTGGTGACATAGTACAAAATACTCTTGCCGATAATAAATTTTATAGAGCAAGAAAAAATAATACAGGAATTAGACCTGATTTATCACCCGATGATTGGGAAGTTGCAGAAATTTCTGATTATACAAATACTCTTAACCCAGCTAATATCCTTTATAAAAATAATCAAGATGCTTATACTCCAACTGGGGATTATAATCCTGCTACTAAAAAATATGTTGATGTAAACTTATCATATTATTTGTTAAAAAATGAAAAAGCAGTTGATTCAGCAAAATTAAATGGTGAAGTAGTAACCAATACATTATCTGATAGCATGACAAAACCAGCATCAGTAAAATTAGTTAATGTTCTAAATACAAAAACCGATACAAAATTAGATGCTTCAGAATTTAATGCTAATAATATTATTTCAAAATTGGAAACAGTTGATGGTGCTTTATCAGGATTAGATGCTGATAAATTAGATGGTAAATCCTCTGAAGAATTTATGTTTAGAGGTGATTCCAATAACTTTGATACTCTAAAAACTCCAGGTTCTTATAAAATTATGCCAGGAGCAACAGGAGCACCTAATGGAACAAGTACATTCTCAGTAATTGTTGGTGGTCACTCAGGAAAATATAATCAAGTAGCTACTGATATAACACTAAACAAACTATATTATAGAAGTTTTAATACTTCTTGGAGTGCTTGGAAAGAATTTGCAAGTGCAACTGGAAATGTTGCTACAGCAGATAAATGGTCATCAACAATGACAATAACATTGGCAGGGGATACAACAGGAAATGTTACTTTTGATGGTTCTGCTGATAAAACTTTAACAGTCTCCGTACTTAATGATTCGCATATACATGATGTTAGATATTATACCAAAACAACTTCAGATGGTAGATTTTTAGGATTACATGCAGATGCAGATAACAGTATATTGTTTAATAGTATTCCATTAACCGATTTTATAAGAAATAATGTTGATAGTACCAATTCTGCAGATTATACTTGGACTGGAGAAAATACATTTAATGATATAGATGCTGATAATTTAACATTATCCGGTGATTTGACTGTTAATGGAACTACAACTACAATAAATAGTTCAACAATTCAAGTTGATGATAAAAATATAGAACTTGGAACAGTAGCATTACCAACAGATATTACAGCAGATCAAGGAGGAATTACTCTTAAGGGTAGTACTGATAAATCTATAATATGGGATAAAGCTCAAGATAAGTGGTTATTTACACCTGGAATTGTTGCTGATATTACGGGTACTGCAGATAATGCAAATACATTGGATAATTTAGATAGTACACAATTTTTGAGATCAGATGATGACGATATAGATACTGGAAAATTAACAATTAATAAAGATATTGGAAACACAGAGGATTATAGTTCGGGACAATTTGAATTAAAATGTGAAGATGGTAAAGATGTGTCTATGGGATTTCATAGAACAGGATACACAGCTTGTCAATTAAGACATAGTTCAAATGGACTTATATTATCAGGAACAACTCAAACTGCAACAGCTGATATGACAGTTACTGGAAAATTTATTGGAACTTCAACATCTGCAGAGTATGCGGATTTAGCTGAGAAATATACATCTGCTCATAATATACCTAAGGGAACTATTGTAACTATCCCAGAGAATGAAGATTATGAAATTAAAACTTGTTATAAAAATGATGTACCATTTGGTGTAGTTTCTGATAAACCAGGTTTTATTCTTAATGAAAAAATAAATGGAATTGAAATTGCTCTTATAGGACAAACTCCTATAAGAATTAATGGTCCTGTTAAAAAAGGACAACCAATAACAATTGACAATAAAGGCGTAGGAAAAGCTTGTGATTATAGTATTGAACACCATAAAATAGTAGGTACAGCTTTAGAATCCAACTTATTAGAAGAAGAAAAACTTGTAAGGTGTACTATTTCTTAATATATTCCTATTTGAGATAGTATATCTTTAAATAATTACTATTTGTGTAGTTCTAAAGATTATAAATACTTAAAAACAAGAGGTATTTATGGCAACTACTGGAATAATACAACGAAGAAGTACTAAGGCATATCTTATTCAAAATCCTCCTATTATAGG
>Ga0256840_1001285_pt1 | contig 23998 bp, 27 predicted proteins | sample 355202metaG_FD_185969 | JGI IMG/M metagenome (GOLD analysis project Ga0256840, IMG submission 185969) | Hydrothermal vent microbial communities from Mid Atlantic Ridge, Atlantic Ocean - 355-202 | ecosystem: Environmental > Aquatic > Marine > Hydrothermal vents | place: Atlantic Ocean: Mid...
GCTTTTGTAAAGTAGCCATCATCTAAAACAAAATCTTCATTTATGGCTTTTTGCAAGTTGAAGTTGCTTGACATCACATAATTTAAAAAGGATTTATCTACATGTTTTGTACTAGACAAACCATATCCATTTTTGAATTTTTTTGCCTTTTTGAAAACAGAAGTGTATCTTTTATCCAAAAAATATAGGAAATCAGTACCATTTTTCTTAAGCGCTCCTCCAAAGTTGTTTATACCACCACTAAAATCCAAAATACCTATAAATTTCCCTTCAAAAAAGATAGGCACAACACTTCTCAATCTCAAACCTTTTTGACCAGGCTCAAAAGTCGTAAGAGGCTTTTTCGTTTTTGCTACTTCTTTATATGATTTTACACTACTTACATCTTCACCAAAACTATTTGGCTTCCAAGATTTAAAGAAAGATTTTAAATCTTTGGTTATAATTTGAACGCTTACTTTTTTAAAAGGAGTATTTTCTCTGTACATTTTACCGATGCCCGATATGATGCTTTTCAAAGGCACATTGTCACCACCAACTACAGCTGTTGTGATGAGTTTATTGTTAGCTAAAAGCATAGCGTTTGTGATCCATACATTCTCTTTTGATTGTATTTGGTCATTTAAAGCAACTTTGAAACTCTTGGTCTGCTTTTCAAAGGCATCATTTTTTATAGATTTTACTGAAATGTAACCATCTATACCAACTGCCACAAAACTGATCAAAATAATCACGATCAATGGAATCTGAACCTTCTTGGCTATACTCATCATATGCTCCTTGTATATTTGTTATAACAAACTCTATCATATTGGTTCTTAAAATTATATTGAATTTTGCTGTTGGGCACCATTTTTAACAGCTTTTAACCATATATGTATTATAGTTTGAAAAAATTAGTGAGAATATATGAAAAAAGCAACCAAAAAAGAGATAGCTCAAGTCAAAGATATCTTTTTGGAGCATTATAGCAACGCTGTTACTGAACTAAAGTATAACAATCTATATGAACTCCTTATATCTGTGATGCTTTCGGCTCAATGTACTGACAAAAGAGTAAACATCATCACGCCTGCACTTTTTGAGAAGTATCCTGATGTTTTTGCACTAAGTAGCGCAGATATCGACGAAGTGAAAGAGATCATTCACTCCTGTTCTTTCTTTAACAATAAAGCAAAAAATCTCATCAAAATGGCTCAAAAAGTTATAGAGGATTTCGATGGAACCATACCACTTGATGAAAAGAAGCTAATTTCGCTCGCTGGAGTTGGGCAAAAAACTGCACATGTGGTTTTGATCGAGTATGCAAATGCAAACTTGATGGCAGTAGATACACATGTCTTTCGAGTAGCACACAGACTAGGACTCAGTGATGCACAAACTGCTCTGAAGACCGAGGTTGATTTAACAAAAAAATTCAAAGACCATCTGCACACACTTCACCAAGCCATGGTGCTTTTTGGTAGATACATCTGCACTGCCAAAAATCCAAAATGCCCTGAGTGCTTTTTAAGCGAATTTTGCAAAAGCAAAGAGAGTTTTAAAGCGAGATAATCCCCTCTACAACTTGTTTGATTTTCTCTACTGAATTCAAATCACACTCTTCTCTTGTGGAGTGTGGAAATCTGATATTTGGTCCTATCGATACTGCCTCTTTTGGGCTCTTTTGTTTAGCTATGAGTATGCCGCACTCCAATCCTGCGTGTATGGCTTCAAATTTTATATTTGGTATATATTTTGATGCTATATCTTTTACCTCTTTTGCAAAATCACCGATATATGGCGTCCAAGCCTCATGTCTGGATGGAAACGATGTCTTAAAACCGCTGATCTCGAAAAATGACTTTGTTTGAGCCTCTAAAGTATCCATATCATCATCGCTCATGCTTCTTAGAGAAATTATGATTTTAAAATTGTTCCCATCTAATTCAACTACTCCGAGGTTTGCACTGTCTTGAGGGATATTTAACTCTTTATTCCACGCTCTTACACCTTGGGAAAAGGCATCTATGGTTTTGATGATCAGCTTTGAATTTTCTATCTTTTTATAGCCACTATCTTCTACTTGAGTTATCTCTATATGCTTGGTATCTTTTAAATTATCTCTACATGTAAAGGTGGCTACGGCATCTCTTGCTACGGAGTTTCTTCTCTCTCCTGCTTTTATATCTATGAGTTCACAATCATGCTCACATAAAAATCTTGCTAATATTTTGATACTTGAGGGTACATTTTTGTCTATATCTACGCCACTGTGACCTCCGGGCAATCCAACCACAGTTGCTTTAAAAATCTTCTCACCTTTTTGCAGTGGAGCGAACTCTATCTTTTTTTCACAAATCACATCACTTCCACCTGCACATCCTATACATATGGCATTTTCATCTTCTGAGTCTATATTTAGGATATTTGGAGCTGTTATCTCTAACTTCAGATTTGAAGCTCCTATCAAGCCAACCTCTTCATTTGCGGTAAAAAGTGTCTCTAGGTTGTCGTACTTTTGCATGCAGTAGAGCATTATCGCTACACCCATGCCGTTATCTGCTCCTAGAGTTGAGTTTTTTGCTCTTAATATATCTCCATCATAAACCAACTCCACTTTTGGAGCGTCTCCTAGACAAACCATATCGTAGTGGGATTGCAAGCAAACTTTTGGCTCACCTTTTTTGCATAAAACATTCTGTGCTTCATCGACTTTTGCCTCAAAACCCGTCTTTCTAGCATAATCCAAAAGATAATCTTTCAACTCATCAGACTCATAACTACATCTAGGAATAGCTGAAATCTCTTCAAATAACTCTAAAACACTCTTCATTTCTCACTCCTTAATTTTCTAATTTCAACAAAATAGGTATTTCCAAGATACACGACATAAAATACAGAGACAAAAAAGATCACAAAAGGGACGAGTGATATTATGTACAAAAATAGTGTTTTCATCCTTAGTGATCCTCTGTTTAGGTATCTTATCATATCGCTTTGTTCTCTTGTTGCTATGTTTGAACTTATATCGTATATCAGCATCTTGTGAAAAAAGTAGTAAAGAGGCAGGTTAAAAGCGATGATATTTAAAAGCGGTATAAAATAAAACGGGATCAACAGAAAAAATAGCAGTATCATCACAAACACCCACTTTAGAACTAAAAACAGTGCCTCAGCAGGATTTGAATACCCTCTCATCTCAACATCACTATAGTGCCTTCTTTGCAACTCTTTTAAAATCATAGGTGTCATAAATCCAAGCACGATAACGGCTATAAACACAGAAGCGTAAAGCACGAAAAAACCACCTACGGCATAGACCAGAAATGAAGCCAACCAAGATGTAAGCGCATACTTCATCAAAAATTGTATAATTGAAGAGTTTTGAACATGGGCAGAAAAAGTATCTGTGTGTGGTATGCCATTTTGCATTGTAGTTGTGACACTATGAACATCTAAACTCGCATGCATGCTATCTAGCCCGACACCTGCTAGAACAAAAAAGAGTATGTACATTATCACCAAAGTTGCCAAAAAAGGCAAAATCGCATACTTCAACATTTTAACAGTAAAAAAATCCTTGATACTCAACAACAATATACTCATATCTTGCTCCATAATTTTTCATTTAGTTTTAACTCTTCTACGATGCCAATAGCAAGATATAGAGTATGTACATAATCCATAGCAACTTTATAATCCAAAAGCGACTTGAACACAGATGGTTCAAAAAGATCCCTGCCGTAATCTATAGCGATATAGATATGTGAATATATAAAAGATACATGTATGTTTTTTGAACTCTTCTTGCGAAATTCTAATAATCTCTTCATGAGTGAATGTGTCAGTATATACCTGGCTTCAATCTGATCACTGCCATAAACTACGAATTTTTTCTCAAATTCAGGATTGTCCATCTTAACCAATTCACCTCTGGCACTATTGTGTGACTGAAACCAACCACCTACTAAATCTCCAAACGAACTCTGTGCAACATCCGGTAGAACAAGAGTTCTTGCACTGAATTTTTTATTAAACTCGCAAATGATAAACAGACCTTTAAATATAGTGCTCCAACTCTCTTTGCCTTTGGAGTCAAGATGCCTCTTTTGCGCATGTATGTCTGATAATTCAATCCCTACTCCATCTACATCGCCACTTATATAGTCATTCCCCTCTAATCTGTCTGGGGTAGTCGCAAAGAGTTGTGAACTTATGAATTTAAACTCTTGTACATGTTCATCTTTAGAGTAGTTTAAATTTTCATCAATAGCACTGATCAAGGGCTTTATAACTCTGTCTTTAAACTCTTTTGTATAGTCTTGTTTTAAAAACTTATATGCAAAACCCAAGATAGCTACATTTGTAAAAAATAACCAATCAAGATGATTTTTTGCATATGAAAAAACCATAAAATCCATCAAAAGAACAACACCAAAAACCATCAAGATTCTTGATTTTACATTTTCTCTCCTCTTTTCCAACTCTTTTAGAACAGGATGAAGATTTGTATAGTAAAAATCTGTAATTTCACTTAATGATTTCATACCTAACTATCCCTATTTATCGAACAACTCTTTTACATCTATATTTTTTCTCTGTGCCTCTTGTATCTCAAATACTTTTTTTGCTCTATAGTGCATCATCGAAGCCATAAAATTTGTTGGAAACATCTCTATAGCGTTATTGTAGTCAGTCACTGCTTGATTATATGCTCGTCTTGCAGCACTGATTTGCTCTTCTATCTCATTTAGAGTTCTTTGGAGATGCATTACATTTTCATTTGCTTTTAGATTTGGATAATTTTCAACTGCTACCATGATAGAGCGAAGGGCTGAACTCACTTTTGCATCAAGTTCTATCTTTTGTTCATCACTTAAGTTTGGCTTATTTGCCATAGAGCGGAGTTTGGTCACATCCTCTAGTATGCTCTTTTCATGCTTCATATACTCTTGAACACTAGAGACAAGATTTGGTATGAGATTGTATCTTTTCTTTAGTATCGTATCGACACTTGCAAAGATATTTTGCACCTGATTTTTCTTTGATATCAATGAATTGTACATCAATACAACTATAATAACGATAACTATAACAACAATAAATCCCACAGACATATCAACTCCTTAAGTAGTGTATCATAAATGAAATGTTATCATAATCAAATGAAAATATTATTAACCCTTGCCATAGCTCTGCTTTTTAGTGGATGTCTCTATTTTAACGATAGAGGTGTCTCTACAAGATATTACAACGAATGCCATGAGTATTATGACTCTATGGGAGTTTATCATAAAACTTGCGATAAAAATCTGCTAGAGTATAAAGATGTGACAAACAGCGTAAAAAAAGCGGTCTCAAATTGATAGATATAGATAAAATCCGAACTGATAGACTTAAGTGGTATGAGTGGAAAAATATAAAATCTTTAAGAGAGAGCTTAGCTACTTTGCCCAAAATAAAAAATGTAAACTTTTCACTAGGCGACATCATCAAGATAGATAGCACCGAGCTAAGCTCTAAGCAGAAAGAGGAGATAAAAACACTCACATGGGAGCTTAGACCTTGGAGAAAAGGTCCTTTTGAGCTTTTTGACACATTTATAGATAGTGAGTGGCAAAGCCAGATAAAATACAATCTTATATCTCCATATTTTAACTTAAAAGACAAATGTGTAGCAGACATCGGCTGTAATAACGGATACTATCTCTTTAGAATGCTAGAGCAGAACCCTAAAAAATTGGTCGGATTTGATCCATCCATCCACTATAAAACTCAATTTGACTTTATAAATCACTTTTTACGCACAGATATAGAGTTTGAACTTTTGGGCATAGAGCATCTTCCATTTTATGAAAACAAATTTGATGTTATATTTTGTTTGGGTGTTTTATACCATAGAAGTGATCCGATAACTGCGCTAAAGGCTTTGAAAAATGGATTAAATAACGACGGATATGTGATACTTGATACTTTTATGATAGATGGAGTTGAGCCTATAGCTCTTACTCCACAAGATAGATACTCAAAAATCCCAAATATATATTTTATCCCCACTATAAAAGCACTTGAAAATTGGGCAAAAAGAGCAAAATTTTCAAACTTTGAAGTTTTAGAGATAAGAAAAACAGACTTAAACGAACAAAGAAAAACCGAGTGGATACAGGGAGAAAGTTTAGAAAATTTTCTAAACCCAAATGATCAAAACTTAACGATAGAGGGATATCCTGCTCCAAAAAGAGTCTATGTTAAACTAAGTAAATAAATTACCGATATTACACAAAAGGCTCTACATGCAGAGCAAAAAAGAGGAAAATGTATGGCAAATGAAGCTAGAGACTTAGCTCGTGAAGAGATAGATAAAATCGCTCCGATTGAAGAGAATTTTGAAGATGATATAGCTGAAAACGAAGAGGATTTATCAGGAGAAAAAGAGTATCTTGGATTGAAATTAGAAGATGAAATCAACACTCATCAAAAAATAAAAAAAAGCCTTTGCGGAAGTGTCGTATCCTTAGAAGAGAGTCGCTCTGAAACTATGTTGCAAACTACTGATGATATGGTGGTAGATACGATGGGACTCATACATAATGGATTCATCTATGGGGCTGCAGAGTATGCCGCGATATTGGCGATAAATGAGGTGAACTTAGTCACAATTTCTTCAAAAGTCAAATTTTTGGCACCAGCGAAAAATGGAGACATAATCAACTTTAATGCAAAAGCAAAGTTTGAAGATTTAAGAAAACGAGAAGTTAAAGTTATCGGCGAGATAAATGAGATAAAGATCTTCGAGGGTATCTTTCAAGCAGTAGTCTTAGAAAATCATGTCTTAAAAACAAAACTAAAAAACATAAACAAAAATTACCACGCCAAATAGCGTGGTAAAAATTTATGCTTTAAACAACTCCAACGAACAGTTTAAGTCTTCCGTCAAGTGACTCATATGCTCTGCGGCAGCTGCTATCTCTTCTACGCTTCTTGCATTTTGAGTTGAAACTGTTGTTATATTTCTCATATTTTCTATGACATTTTTCATCTCACCAGAGATTTCATTTGAACTCTTGGCGGATGCTTGGCTGATTTTTGTTGCCTCTTCAAGCGTGGCGTGGACATCGTCTATGGTTCCTTCAACCTCGACGGAGTTATCTATGGCTTTTTCAAACTCTTTTGTATTTTTTTGCATCTCTTCACTTATATTGCTAACGGATTGAGTTACTAGATTTATAGTTGCGGAGATCTCAGATAGACTTTTTTGCGTTCTCTCAGCTAGCTTTCTAACTTCATCTGCCACAACGGCAAATCCTCTACCATGCTCTCCTGCACGAGCCGCTTCTATGGCTGCATTTAGAGCTAGTAGATTTGTCTGATCTGCTATATCGCTTATGATGCCTAGTATCTCTTTTACATTTTTAGTCTCTTCTTGAAGGTTGAGAATGTTGTCTGCCAACTCATTCTCTTTTACGGCACTATCTTTTACTATATCTAACAGATCGCTTATACTTTGCCTTGTATCATTTAGAACACTAAGAGCATGTTTGACATTTCCTTCGCTATCATTTACGGATGCAACAGCACTCTCTAGTTTTGCAAATGTCTCTTCTGCTATTTGTGCAGTTTCGGCAACTAACGATGACTCATCTTCGGCTCTTTTTCCTATCTCAAGAGCAGTAGCTGAAAGCTCAGCCGCCACAGAGGTATTTTCACTTCCATTCTCTTTTGCACTTTTTATGGACTCTTGTACCTTTTGTATGAAGGTATTGACTGCGATTGCTACTGAGCCTATCTCATTTTTACCTATGACGGGAAGTCGTTTTGTCAAATCTCCATCACTACTAGAGAGTTCTTCGGCAGCCTCTTGGATGGTAAAAAGATTTCTTACCATAAAACTTGAAACTACAAAAGCTAAAATTATAGCAATGATGATGGCGATGATAGCTACAATAGTTATGGTTGATTTAAAATTAAAAATAGCATCTCTATTTTTCTGTGCCACACTCTTTTGTTTTGTCATGATAAGCTTATGAGCCTTGTCCAATAAACCCATCAACTCGTTTTGATAACCTTTTATCTCGGCTATGCTTTCTTGTGATTTTACTTGTTTGTTTATATCGGCGATATCTTGATTCATTTTTGCAAGTGTGTTTTTTAAAGTTTTATTTTGAATTTTTGATTGCAGATGAACTAAAGCTTTCGCTGTAGCGTCTGATTCACTCATATACTTTTGCAAATCAACATTTTCTTTAGATATCGAATAGATATCTGAATAGTTCACGGCTTTCAATACCGACTTTTCCACTGTTGCAACATTTGCCATCAAAGCATCTGTCCGCTCAACTTCTACTATGGCACTCGCTGATCTATTCATCGCCATATAACTTATACCATTAACTACAATCAATGCAACGATCATCGCACCAAAAGAACTCAATAAAATCTGTCTCATACTCATGTTGTTCATCTTTCATCTCACCTAATAAAAAGAATTTTTCCTAAAAAAGTGGGTTGAAAGACGCAATCTCACAAGACATTTTTTTAGTATATTAACTTTAAACAAAGTTACTAATTCGATCTATATCAAATAGCTATCTAAATAATAATAGATACTAATAGATAAAAATCATTTGTAATTTTACCCCCCCCCGCTTAATATAATCTAAAAATGACACTTTATAGGAGATTTTAAATATAATTTAACCAATTTGGAAGAGTATTTTGTTCTCTCCACACTGTCGTACTCTCTCCGTGTCCTGGATAGATTTTGTAATTTTCTTGGATCTTTAGAAACTTTTCTATGCTTTTTTTCATATCTTGCGCATCACTAAATGGAAAATCCACTCTTCCAATCGAATCTTTAAAGACAAAATCCCCGCTAAAAAGCATATCTTCTATCAAAATAGCACTGCACCCTGGTGTATGTCCTGGAAAAAAGAGATACTTTATCTTCACGCCATCTATCTCGAACTCTTCATCTCCCACTACCTCCACATCTGTTTTGCTTGGTGGAGTATTTTGAGAAAAAGGATCATTTTGCAACATAAAAACATCATCTTTAGGTGTATATATAGGTATATTATAAAACTCTTTTAACTCTGCATTGCTCCAAACATGATCAAAATGCCCATGAGTGTTTAAAATCGCAACAGGATTTTTGACATTTTGTTTTACCCATTTATCAGCGTCAATGCCTGGGTCAATTATAAACTCTTTTCCATCAACCTCTGCTATATAGCAGTTTGTCATATACATACCACACGGTTTTTGTTTTATCTTCACCATTTTTAAATCTCCTACTATCAAGTTTAATCCAATCTTAATAAAACATACTACTTATAAAGAAGTAATTAATATTTTCTTCAGTATAATTACATGATTATTATACCAAACAAAGGTACTATATTGAGTAAATACCAGCTTATCGAGTCATATCTTATCAAATTTCTTCAGGATGAAGTATATAAAACAGGATTGAAAAATGTTGTACTTGGTATAAGTGGTGGTATTGACTCTGCAGTCGTTGCGGTATTGGCAAAAAAAGCTTTTGGAGATGCTCTTCTTGGAGTGATGATGCCCTCGGCAAACTCCAGTCAAAATAGTTTGGACGATGCACTGCTTTTATGCGATAAATTTAACATAAGATATGAAAAGATTAGTATAGCGCCCATTTTAGAAGCATACTTTAAAGATGCTCGCGTTAGCAATCTTCGGATTGGAAATTTTAGTGCAAGAGCCAGGATGTCTGTGCTTTATGATATCTCTGCGCGAGAGAGTGCTTTGGTTTTAGGAACTAGCAACAAAAGTGAACTTCTTTTGGGATATGGCACACTTTTTGGCGACTTAGCAAGTGCACTCAACCCCATAGGCGACCTCTATAAAACACAAATTTTTGAGTTTGCAACATATCTAAGCATACCAAAAGAGATAATCTCAAAGCCACCTTCAGCTGATCTATGGGAGGGTCAGAGTGATGAAGATGATCTAGGCTATACATATGCCACTATCGACAAAGCTTTAGAAGATTTTATAGACAACAGAATGAGTGAAGCAGAGATGTTAGAAGCGGGATATGAACAAAATCTCATAAAACTGCTAAAAGAGAAAATATATAAAAATCAATTTAAAAGAAAATTACCATTGATAGCAAAGATAGGAGATAGAACGATAGGTCATGATTTTCTATACCCTAGAGATATAAAACTATAAGGAAACAAGATGAATTTAAGCGTCAAAGAGATCCCGTTTTACAAACCGTACATTGACAACAAAGAGAAAAAGTATGTCAATGAAGTGATAGAGTTGGAAAAAGCAAATAAAGTAGAAAAACTTGAGAGTGATTTTACAAAATACATAGGATGTAAGTATGCCATATCTACTAACAACGGTACTTCTGCTATGCACCTTGCCATGTGTGCGCTTGACCTTAAAAGAGGAGATAAAATCATCTGCTCTGTGAACTCTTTCCCATCAGTCGCAGAAGTTATAAGACACTTTGATGCTGAACCCATATTTGTAGATATAGACAAGGATGATTTCAATATAGACTTAGACAAATTTGAAAAGTTACTTGAAAATAATCGCAGCAAAAAGTTAAAAGGTGCTTTCATAAACCACATAGCAGGTCAACCAACCAAGCTGGACAGACTATATAAAATAGCAAAACTTTATGATATCAAGGTTGTAGAAGATGCCTCTGAAGCTCTTGGTGCTACATTTAATGGAGCAAAAATAGGAGGACTGAAAGCCGATATAACCACTTTTAGATTCTCTCCACAAATGAAACATGCAGTAGCGAGTGGCGGCATGATGTGTACAAACAGCGAAAGCCTCAAAGAGCGAGCAATGTTGCTAAGAAACCATGCCATCATCAATGATGGTTGGGATGCTTACGGAAATCTTGGATATGTTTATGATGTCGTAGATATTGGGTTGAAATATGACATGAATGAACTAAATGCAGCTTACGCGTTAGGTCAATTAGAAAAAAATGACTATTTTATAAGAAGAAGACAACAGATAGCAAAGATTTATGATGATGAACTAAAAGATTGTGGTCATGTCAGCACTCCTGTGGAAGTTCGAGACCATATATTTAGTCAATACATCATAAAAGTAGATAAAAATAGGGATAGTTTTGCAAGAGAACTCAAAGACAAGGGGATAAATACCGCACTTCACTATATACCATTGCACCTTTTGACATACTATAGAAAAAAGTACAACATGAGAGTAAATGACTTTCCAACTGCTCTTACAAACTATCAAAAGATACTATCTTTACCTATCTATCCTAGTCTAAGCGACAAAGATGTTTATTACATTTGCGAAAAGATAAAAGGAGTTTCAAAAACTCGTGTTTGATAGAGCTAGAGTTGTTCTTTGGGTAGAGGAGTATCTCTTCTACCCAAAAGGCTTTTTCCAATACCTCCTCTCTTTTCTCCTGCTCCCATTGACATCTATTTACTGCTTGATAGTCATATCCAAAAGAGTATTTGCTAAAAAAATTGACTTTAATATCCCAATCATCAGCACAGGAAACCTCACTATCGGTGGAAGTGGAAAGACTCCTGTGACGATAGCACTGGCAAAAAAACAAAAAGATTGTGCGATTATCCTAAGAGGATATGGTAGACAGAGCAAAGGTTTGATTCTAGTATCGCAAAATAACAAAATCCTGTGTGGCGTAGATAAAAGTGGCGATGAAGCTATGCTATACGCAAAATCACTACCAAATGCAACCGTTATCGTCAGTGAAGATAGAAAAAAAGCTATAAAATATGCTAAGGATTTGAAGTGCGAAATCATCTTTTTAGATGATGGTTTTAGCAAATCAGATATAAAAAAATTTGATATACTTATAAAGCCAAAAGCAGAACCAACCCTTCCTTTTTGTCTGCCAAGTGGTGCATATAGAGAACCAAAGTACCTATATAAAAATGCAGATATAGTGCTAAAAGAGGATGTGGACTTCAAAAGAGTGGTAAAGATAACAAACCAAACAGACAAAATGATACTCATAACTGCCATATCAAAACCACAAAGATTAGATAAGTATTTACCTGAAAATCTAATCGATAAGATATACTTTGAAGACCATCATGCCTTTTCAAAAGATGAACTAAACAAAATAGTAAAAAAACATAGTGCAACCTCAATACTAACGACACAAAAAGATGCTGTCAAAATGGAAACTTTTGGATTAAATCTCTCGATAATGGAACTAGATATAGAGATATCAAAAAATATCAAAGATAAAATCAACGATTTTTTAGACAATTTTAGGTAAAATAGTAAAATATAGCGAGGTTTTTTATGAATAAAAATATTTTACTAAACTATCTTAAAGAGCATTTTCAAGAGTTTCATAAAGATTATAATGTTGAAAAGATAGGTATATTTGGAAGCTACGCAAGAGACGAAGCAAACGAAAACAGTGATATAGATATTTTCGTGCAAATGCATCCAAAACTTTTAGATATGGTAGCTATTAAACAATATATAGAGAAGGATCTTAATCTCAAGGTGGATATTATCAGGTTAAGAGACAAAATGAACCCTTATCTAAAAAAACGAATTTTAAGAGATGGTATTTATGCTGTATGATAAAGAGTTGATTTTAGATACGCTAAAACAGGTAAAAGATGCTTTAATTGTGATTGAAAAAAGATGTTCTTTTGCAAAAAGTGCTGATGATTTTTGTGATAGCGATGAAGGACAGGAAAAACTTGATAGTATATGTATGAAACTCATAGCCATCGGAGAGAGTTTAAAAAATATAGACAAATTAACAAACAAAAAGCTATTTATTCACTATCCACATATCAAATGGAAAGAGATTAAAGGGATAAGAGATATTTTGTCACATCACTATTTTGATTTAGATGCGGTTGTTATATTTGATATATGCAATAATGAGATCGTTGAACTACTAGAGACCATTAGCCAAATAATTGAAAAAGTTGGCAACAACGATTTTTTAGACAATTTTAGATAAAATCGCATATCAAGGAGTACAACATCAAACAAAAGATACAACAAGCAAGAATCCTTATGGATGCTCTTCCTTATATAAGGAAATTTAACAAAAAAACTGTCGTCATCAAATATGGTGGCTCAGCACAAGAAAATCCTGAGTTAAGAGAAAAATTTGCTCAAGATATAGTTCTTCTGTATCTTGTAGGCATAAAGCCAGTCATAGTGCATGGTGGTGGAAAAAAGATAAGCAATCTACTCGATAAACTTGAGTTTGACAGCCATTTTGTAGATGGTCTCAGAGTGACAGACAGTGATGCTATGGAAGTGGTAGAGATGGTGCTTGGTGGAAGCATTAACAAGCACATAACAAACCTTCTAAACCAAAGTGGAGCTAAAGCCATCGGTATAACAGGAAAAGATGCAGGATTTATAAAAGCAAAAGCACTGAACGAAGAAAAGTATGGACTTGTTGGCGAGATTACAGATATAGACAAAAGTGTTGTAGAGGGTTTGATCAATGAAAACTTTATCCCCGTGATCGCTCCCATAGCGACAGGGGGCATGAATCATCCTGGCTTTAACATCAACGCAGACCTTGCTGCTAGCAAAATTGCTGTGGCATTAAAGGCACAAAAAATCATATTTTTAACCGATACTGCTGGAATTTTAGATAAAGACAAAGAGCTAATCTCCACACTAAACAGAGATGAGATAAAAACCCTAAAAGAGAATAAAACCATCACAGGTGGTATGCTACCAAAAACAGATGCTTGCTTAGAGGCTCTAAATGGCGGGGTCAAAAGTGCTCACATCATAGACGGCAGGATAGAGCACTCTTTACTACTAGAGCTTTTCACTAGTGATGGAATTGGTACAAAAATAAAATAAGGAACTATTTGATGTTTATAGAGACAAGAGGAAATGATAATTTAAAACCAAAAGAGGTTGAGTTTTCATATGCTATTTTAAACCCTAGTGCTAGTTTTGGTGGTCTGTATGCACCTAAAACTTTGCCAAAACTTCAGAGTGATTTTTTTCAAAAGGCAGTTAAATCAAACTATAAAGAGGTTGCTAAAGAGATACTTTTGAAGTTTAAAATTGACATTGATGAAAAGATTATAGATAAGGCACTCTCTCTTTATGATAATTTTGATGACAAAAGTAACCCTACTGCTGTTGTAAAGATTGAAGAGGATCTATATATAAATGAACTCTACCATGGTCCTACTCGTGCTTTTAAAGATATGGCACTGCAACCTTTTGGTTACATTCTTTCAAATCTAGCAAAAAAGAAGAAACAAAACTATCTCATCTTGGCTGCAACAAGTGGTGACACAGGTCCTGCTACTCTTGATACTTTTGCAAATAAGCCAAATATCAAAGTCGTATGTATGTACCCAGATGGCGGGACAAGTGATGTTCAAAGACTTCAAATGGTCACTCAAGAGGGTAAGAATCTCAAAGTTTTGGGAATTGTAGGAAACTTTGATGATGCACAAAACTCACTCAAATCCCTTCTAGCTTCACCATCTTTTATAGAGGCTCTAAAGAGTAAAAATATAAAACTAAGTGCAGCAAACTCTGTAAACTTTGGTAGGATTATATTTCAAATCATCTACCACATATATGGATATATATCTCTTCTAAAAACTTCTGATATACAAGGTGGGGGCTCTTTTTATGCCATCGTTCCTAGTGGAAACTTTGGTAACGCTTTGGGGGCATATTACGCTAAAAAGATTGGTTTGCCAATCAAAAAGATTTTGATTGCTTCAAATATCAACAATATCTTAAGCGCCCTAATAAACACAGGAGTTTACGACATAAGAGATAGAAAACTTTTAAAGACAACTTCACCTGCTATGGATATACTCATCTCTTCAAATGTTGAGCGGGTACTGTTTGACAAATTTGGCGCTTCAAGGTGCAAAGAGTTGATGAATGACTTAAAAACAAAAAGATGCTACAAACTAACCGCAGAAGAGTTAAAAAGCTTGAGAGAAGATTTTGATGCAGTTTATAGTGATGATGACTTCGCCAAAAAGAAGATAAAAGAGTATACTCTGAAGGGTTATGTCATGGATCCTCACACTGCAACTACTCTAAAAGCTTATGAAGAGCTGAAAAATGATGATTTGCCTGCTATAGCTTGCTCAACTGCCGAATGGACAAAATTTGCAACGACTATGGCAAGTGCGGTTGAAGACAAAGAAGTAAAAGATGACAAGGAGGCACTAAAAAGCTTCAGCAAATCTCTACATGTAGAGGTTCCAAAGTCTATATCGGCACTATTTGACAAAGAAATCATACATAAAAAGGTACTCCAAAAAGAGGATATTCAAGAGGAAATTTTGAAATTTTTAAGCGAGGAGATTTAGCATGATAATCATTCCTGCTAGAATCGCATCAAATAGATTTCCAAATAAAGTCTTGGCAAACATAAATGGCTTTCCCATGGTCATCGCAACTGCAAAAGCTGTCTCAAAACTAGATAGTGTAGCCATAGCTACCGATTCACAAGAGATAGTCAATTTAGCAAAAGATTATGGATTTGAGGCTGTCATGACAAGTAGCGAACACCAAAGCGGGACTGATAGGATAAATGAAGCCGCAGACAAACTAAACCTAAATAAAGATGAAATCATCATCAATGTACAAGCTGATGAGCCTTTTATCGAAACTAGCGTTGTGCAAAAAGTCATAGATAGAGTCAAGAAATCCATCAACGAAAACGAAGATATAATGATGACAAGTTGCTATAAAATCATCGATAAAAAAGATGCAAATGACCCAAACTATGTCAAAGTAATCATCAATGACAAAAACAATGCCATATACTTTTCAAGAAGCAAGATCCCCTATGACAGAGAAGAGCATGAGAGTTATTTTGGGCATCTTGGTATCTATGGATTTACAAAAAAATCTCTCAAAGAGTTCTGCTCTTTACCACCATCTCCCCTTGAAAACATAGAAAAACTAGAGCAGTTAAGAGCCATATACCACGATAAAAAAGTAGCGATGGTAGAAGTACAAAGCAAAAGTTTTGGCATCGACACAAAAGAGGACTTACAAAGAGCTTTAGATTTTTTCAATAAGCTTCCATAAAGAAGCTATCTTACGCTATATGGCACAATGTCTTTAACTCTTTTATCTACTATAGCTCTGCCTATCGTAAAATGGTATAGTGACTGGAATGTATCTGTTTTCAGCCCAAGTAACTCGTGAAAGGCATCATCCAAAAAGCACCCTATACCTGTAGCACTTAAGCCAAGAGATGTGGCTTCAATATAGAGTTGTTGCCCTATAGCACCACACTCCCAAAACAGTTCTTTATACCTATGTTCTCCATACTTTGATATCTCATCTGAAAATCGGCATAGCATACCAAGACTAAAAACTCCATCACTTGCTATACTTTGAGAGCATGAAATCTGCTTGGATATCTCTCTATAGTCACCGTAATTTAGCAAATACAAATCATCATCTATCTCTTCCCAAATAAAATCACTTTTAAGTGCCTTTTTTAATTCACCAATAGTGTGATTTACCCTTGCATATAGATACAATCCTTGTTTTAAACCATCTACATTATGAACAAAAATAATCAAATTTGCTACATTTTGCAAACCTAAAAAAGAGATTTTTGTGCTCTTCATGATGGTTATAAATTGTTCATAATCAATCTTTGAGTCTTCTTTGTTCATCATTTGAGCACTTCTTCTCTCCAGTACCACTGTTTTTGAATTTTTAGTGGGGTGTCTCTCGTACTCTACTATATTCTCACAAGCCAACTTTGTTTCAATAGATGAATTTGTAGCATTTATAATCTCGTCTATCAGTTCCCAATCCTGATAATCTGGAGCTAAACGATTTGCCCTCGGTAGTTTTGTATTTGATGATATGACATCCATATTTACAGTTTTTTTTATTTTATCAGGAGAAATTTGCAAAAAAATCTCAGGTATTTCATGTTCTTTTTTTTCAATCCTTCCGATTTGATTATACCCTAAGATTTTACACATAGAATTATCATCAATATCTTTAAGTAATCCAACTTTCCAACCCAAGATTTTGGCACTTATTTCAACTGCTCTTTGGGCATGACCTATATCGAGCATCACATATCTAAAAGCTCTCTCCCCATACTTCCAAACTTCTCTATATACGATTGAACTAAGAGCAAATAAAAATGTACCCTCCTGAACATTATCCCAAATATCTGTATTAAAAGATTTTAATACTTCGAGGGAATGGTCTTTTGGACTATAATGAGAAAGTGTACTCAGTTCAGAAATGCCATCAATTGGAGGCAAAATCAAATATGCTTCGCTCGGATGAAGATTTCCACTAGAGGCGTTACATCTAAGCGCCCAAACACTATCTCCACTAGATTTTATCGCTGAAATACCAAGCGAAAATTGAAAAAGCTGAGAAATAGAATCAATCGACAAAAGAGAAGATGGAAGATCATCTGTAAATATTGAACTATATGGTGGAGTGGAGTTATTAGAAGCCAAAGGAAGCTCTACATGTAGAGCTTCCTCATAGCTCCTAAATGGATCTGGTTGATTTGCCCAATCCATAAATCCTATACTTTTAGCATATCTCGCATAGTAATGTTTGGTTCTATTGTGATAGTTAAATATCATCTTTAAATTTTTATCCATCCTCTATCACACTAAAATTACCCCACCATTTTACTAGCCAATTCCAAAAGCTCTTTTTTGATTTGGAATTTTTGTGAATTTACATAGTCTATAGTTACGAACTTAAACTCTCCATCTCTGTAAACTACCACCAAGCCATCTTTTGACTCTTTGCTCAAGAGTTTATCTATGGCATGGATCACAAATTCGGTAGCCATAAGCCTATCGTAAACTGTTGGATTTCCACCTCTTTGCGTATGTCCTAGTATCGTTGCCCTTGTCTCAATGCCTACATCTTTTTCTAGCCATTTTACCAGTTTTTTTGTGCTGTTAGTTCCCTCTGCGACAACTGCGACAATATACTTTCTTCCCTCGTGCAACTGTTTTTTTAACTTCTTTGAGAGACTTGCAAGATCATACTCTAACTCTGGAATTATACAAACTTCTGCACCACAAGTTGCAGCCGAAACAAGTGCTAAGTATCCACAATTTCGCCCCATAGTTTCTACAACGCAGGCTCTTTTAAATGATGCCGAAGTATCTCTTATGGCGTCCGTTGCATACCTTATCATATTTAAGGCGGTATCGACACCTAGACAATAATCAGTCCCAAATATATCATTATCGATAGTTGCAGGAATTCCTACAAAATCAACACCGAAATCATCATAAAACTGCTTTAAAGCCCTAAAAGAGCCATCTCCACCTAAGATAACAAGTCTGTTTATGCCTAATTTTTGTAGATTTTCATATGCTTGTTGTCTATATTTTAACTCAAAAAATCTCTTTGACCTTGATGAACGCAATCTTGTTCCACCCTCATGAATGATGCCTGCAACATCACTATGTTTGGCTTCCTTGATATTTCCATCAATCAACCCCTCTAAGCCATCATATATAAGATATGGCTTAAGAGCTTTATCAAAGCTATAATCTACAAACTTTTTGATAGCAGGATTCATCCCCGCACAATCTCCACCTGAAGTCAATATACCGATAGCCATCTTTTAGAGCTCCTCTTCGTAAGCATAGCCGTTGTTTTGCAGCATCTCTTTTATATGCTCTTGATGTTCCACTCCCTTGGTCTCCAAAACTATCGTAATCTTGGCATCCCCATAAGCTAGCTTTGTTGAAGTTCTGTCGTAATCAATCTGTATGATATTTGCATTTGCATCTCTTAAGATATCAGTCAAGTACATAAGAGCTCCTGGCTTATCTATGAGCGTTATGAGTAGCTTCATCTTTCTATGCGATTTGATCAAACCTTTCTCTATGATGACTGAGAGCATCTGCACATCTATGTTTCCACCACTTAGAACTATGCCTATATTTTCATCTTTTTTAAAATCAAATTTTCCGTGCATCACTGCAGCCACTCCCGTCGCACCTGCTCCCTCAACTACTATCTTTTGTCTCTCAAGAAGATACAATACTGCTGTAGCTATCTCTTCATCATCGACTGTAACAACATCATCCACCATATCTAGTATATGCTTTAAATTTTTTGGACTCACATCACGAACTGCTATGCCATCAGCTATAGTTCTGACATTTTTTGAATTTTGCACCTCTTTTGCTTTAAAAGAGTTGTACATAGCTGGAGCTCCTTGTGAAACTACTCCTATGACTCTGATATTTGGATCTATCTGCTTGATAGCCGAAGCGATTCCTGTGATGAGCCCACCGCCACCAATTGGCACTAAGATAGTCTCTAAATCTTTGATTTCATCCATCATCTCTAAGCCGACCGTACCTTGCCCTGCTATCACTTTTTCATCCTCAAATGGGTGGATAAAAATCAAGTCATTATCTTTGGCATACTTTAGTGCAAACGAATAAGCCTCATCATAATTATCCCCATGCAAAATCACTTCTGCGCCCAAGGCTTTAGTACCTGTGACTTTTAGTAAAGGCGTAGCTTCAGGCATGATAATAACAGCTTTTATACCAAAATGTCTAGCGCTGTATCCAACACCTTGCGCATGGTTTCCTGCACTCGCCGCTACGACACCTTTTGACTTTTCATCTTCACTTAAAGAGGCTATTTTGTTGAAAGCTCCTCGTATCTTGTAAGCTCCCGTTAACTGTAAATTCTCTTTTTTTAAAAATACATTTGCCCCTACTCTTTCACTTAAAAGTGGTGCAAGTATAAAAGGAGTTTTTGCTATCACATCACTTATAAGCCTCTTTGCTTGGACTATTTCGCTTAATTTTATCATTCTTTATCCCATAACTCTTTGATGCTCCACTTTTGAACATCTGTTTTGTACAACTTTCAATCCTGCCTCTTTTGCTCTTTGGCATGCTTCATTGTTTACGATTCCGAGCTGAAGCCAGAAAACTTTCACATCATCTCGTTTTAAAACTTCATCAAGTAAGCTATCAGAGATAGCAGGCTTCCTAAACATATCTACCATATCTACTCTCTCAGGAACTTCACTTAGACTTCTGTAAACCTTTTCACCTAGTATAAAATCATCTTTGGGATAGATTGGAATTATCTTATACCCAACACTTTGGAGGTACTTTCCAACCATATTGCTATCTTTAGTCTCATTTGGCGAGAGACCGATAATGGCTATAGTTTTTACCTCTTCAAAAATTTTTTTAATCTCATTTGCATCATTTGTATTTATAGTCGGCATTGGACATTCCATAACTACTCCTTATATTTCATTTAGAGCAATCTTGTGAGGCTCAGACCAACGGAAGGATTTGCCCTCTAAGAGATTGCTCTAAATGAAATATTTATTTTTTTAAAATTATACCCGATTCTATATGATTCGTATGCGGAAATTGGTCAAAAACAGCAAAATCCACCACTCTAAAATCCTCTTTTAGTATATCCAAATCTCTTTTAAGAGTAGTTGGATTGCAAGATATATATATAATATTTTCAAATTTTGATATAAACTTTAAACTATCTTTATTTATGCCAGCCCTCGGCGGATCTACAAATATATGAGAAAAATCATACTCTTCTAGTTCGATATCAGCCAACCTCTTAAACTCTCGCTCTTTTTTTAGGGCACTTGTCAGCTCTTCCACACTCATTCTTAAAAATTTTATATTTGATATACCATTTATTTGAGAGTTATAAAGGGCTGATTTTATAGAAGTTTTAGAGATTTCAGTAGCTAGCACTTTAGAAAATTTGGAACTAAGAGGCATAGTAAAATTTCCATGTCCGCAATACAATTCAAGCAAATCTCTCCCATCCTTTACATGAGAGACAACCCACTCTAGCATCTTCTCATTTACTTTGCTGTTTGGCTGAGAAAATCCACCTTCTAGTATCTTATATACATATTTTTTATCCTCTACATGTAGAGTCTGAGTGATAAAGTCTTGACTTGTAACTACTTTTATCTTTTTAGCCCTGCCGATGATGGATATATCAAGATTTTTTTCTAGTTTTTTTGCCTCATCTTTAAACTTTTCAAAAAGTGGCTTATGATAGATAAGCGTAACCAAAACAGAAGATTTGCAAGAGAGAAACTCAACACTATAAAGCTTTGCCCGCAACTCTTCGTTTTTTTGTATATAATCCCTCAGCTTTGGCATCAATTCAAAAATCTCATGAGAGACTTTCGGACACTCATCTATCTTTAGCACACCTTTGCCCTCAAGATTGTGCATACCGTAGCTAATATCGTCTCCATCATGCCAAATTCTAAACTCAGCTCTATCTCTGTAATGCTCACTTTCAGAGGTAAAAAACTCAAAGTCTTGGATATCAAAAAGCTCTTTTATATACTCTTTTTTCTGCTCTATCTGCTTGGCATAACTAAGGTCATAAACTTTGCAACTACCGCAAAGTCCAAAATATTTACACTCCATAGGAAAGCACCAATGAGGAGATTAGTCCTATGACTCCTCCAAAAAATCCACCCCAAATAACAAGCCAACCTAAGTGCTCTTTTATAAAATCTTGCACTATCTCTTTGACTATTTTTGGTGTCAGTTCATTTAGTCGTTTGTCTATCATATGTTCGATGGAACCCAGCATATCTGAACTCACTCCCGAATTTTTGATATAACTATCTAGTTTTTTCCTAAAATCATCACTTTGTGAAATCTGCTCAACTGAGCTTTTTAATTTATCGCAAAATGGCTCTTTGAGAGAGCTAAGAGCATCCGCGCCTCCAAACATACCTAGCATTCCACCAAAAGAGGACTCCATAACAGTTCCAACAAGAGCATCAAACGCAGGAGTAAAATCACTCTCATTGATAACTTCACTTAAGTCTATATTTCTCTCTTCTTGAGCAAAAAAATTATCAATCTGCTCTTTTGTAAAAAATTGATTCATCATGAGATTTTTTATAGAAGCTTTAAAAGCTTCAAACCTTAACTCGATCACGCCAGAACCATAAAAAAATGGTACTTTTTCAAAAAGCATATGTATAGCAATCTGATTAGTTAGAGCTCCAGAAAGTGCAAAAAGCCCCGTGTAAAGTAGTAGATTTTTATATGGCTCGACCACAAAAAAAGAGATAATAACTAGCAAAACAGAGATTAAATCTGTTGCAAAACTTTTATTCATCATATCTGTCCTAAATTTTTTTGCAATTATATAGAAAATATACTAAAAAGTTGTTTATCGTACGCTATTTGACAATAGTGTACGATTTTGATATACTCTGGTTTTCAGGAGTAAAAAATGACCGTTACACCATCAAAATTTAGAAGCAACCTTTATAGACTGCTTGATTCTGTACTTTTGAGCAATGAACCACTTGAGATAAATCGAAATGGTAAAAAACTTTTAGTTGTGCCTGAACATAAAAAGAGTAGAATCTCCTCTATAATTCCTAAGAAAATATCTTGCGCAAGCGACAAGGAACTCATAGATACAGATTGGGACGATGAGTGGAAACCATTTATTTAGACACTCATATAGTGGTTTGGCTTAGAGAAAAAGAGTTGAGCAAATTTTCAACTAATGCGATAGAGGGCATTGAAAATGCCACAAAACTTTTTATATCACCAATCGTTAAACTAGAATTAAAATATTTATATGAGATAGGCAGAATAATTGATACTCCAAACAATATAATAGGCGACTTAAACGATATGATTGATTTAACTATAGATGATATAGATTTTTATAGTGTTGTTAAAAAATCTCTCTCTTTGGAGTGGACAAGAGATCCTTTTGATAGGCTTATAGTAGCAAATACTATGGCTAGGAACTCTACTTTGATCACAAAAGATGAGAAAATAATATCTAATTTTAAAGATACCTTATGGTAAAAAATTTTTAGATTTTTTCCAAAACTATTTCTTAGAGACAAATCCTCCCTTTGGTCTGAGTCTCACGAAATAGTTTTGGAAAAAATCTAAAAAAGGAGAATGTATGCCAAACAGAGAAGATTCTTTCAAACTGCTCAAAGAATACAATGGGGATGCTTTGGTGACTCATGGTCTCTCAGTCGAGGGGGCTATGCGGTATTTTGCTAAAAAGAGTGACGAAGATGAGGAAAAGTGGGGGATTGTTGGGCTTTTGCATGATTTGGATTATGAAAAATTTCCTGATGAGCATTGTCATAAAACCAAAGAGATTATGGAGCCTCTTGGGTATAGTGACGAAATCATCAGAGCTATCATGAGCCATGCTTATGGGATTTGTACCGATGTTGAGCCTATCTCAAAAATGGAAAAAACTCTTTATGCTGTAGATGAACTTGCGGGACTCATCACAGCCTGCGCACTTGTACGACCATCAAAATCTGTGATGGATTTAGAGGTAAAATCAGTCAAAAAGAAGTTTAAACAAAAATCATTTGCTTCAGGAGTGGATAGAGAAGTCATCAAAAAAGGGGCGCAAATGTTGGATATAACGCTAGATGAACTCATATATGATGTCATTCAAGCCATGAGAGAGATAGCGCCTAGCTTAGGTTTGGGGCTAAAATGAGAACTTTATTTAAGATTTTTGCGCTATTGTTGTTTGTTTTGTCTCTCTCGTTTGGAGCTAAAATTTCTGATGTACAGATACCAGATACTTTGCAAAATGGTTTAACTTTAAATGGCGCGGGAGTCAGAAGCAAGTGGTTTCTTGATCTGTATGTCGGAGGATTATATCTCAAAAACAAGAGTTCAAATGCTCTACATATAATAGACTCAGATGAAGCTATGGCTATAACCCTTCACATAACCTCATCTATGATATCTAGTGAAAAGATGCAAGAAGCTACTATGGAGGGATTTGAAAACTCTACAAAGAAAAATATCGAGCCGATAAAAACTCAAATCGAAAAATTCATAGCGGTTTTCAAAGAAGAGATCAAAGATGGTGATATTTATAATTTTATATATGAACCAAAAATCGGTGTAAAAATCTACAAAAACTCTAAATTTATCACCACTATCAAAGGATTAGAGTTTAAAAAAGC
>Ga0256840_1001286_pt1 | contig 23998 bp, 18 predicted proteins | sample 355202metaG_FD_185969 | JGI IMG/M metagenome (GOLD analysis project Ga0256840, IMG submission 185969) | Hydrothermal vent microbial communities from Mid Atlantic Ridge, Atlantic Ocean - 355-202 | ecosystem: Environmental > Aquatic > Marine > Hydrothermal vents | place: Atlantic Ocean: Mid...
TTTTATTTTTTTAGCCAATAATAAACTTAATTGTTTTCTTCGTAAAGCACTGTTATATCTTTCTATTTCTAATTCCGTTTCTGGCTTTATTTGTGGCACTTTTACAGGTGTCCCAGTTCTGTCTACGGCAACAAAAGTGTAAATGCCTTCGTTTACTTTTGTGCGTTCTTGAGACTCTCTGTCTTCCATCCAAACATCAACAAAAATTTCCATAGATGATTTAAACGCACGAGAAACTTTTGCTTCAACCGTAACCACAGAACCAACAGGTACAGCTTTTGTAAAGACTACATGATTAACAGATGCTGTTACAACAATTCTACGTGAATGACGTTGTGCAGCAATACTTGATGCTCTATCCATACGAGCAAGAAGTTCGCCTCCAAAAAGATTGTTTAAAGGGTTCGTTTCTGCTGGTAAAACCATGTCAGTTAAAATGGTTAAAGATTCTTTAGGTGTTTTCATAATTTATTATGACTTATTTTTTTTGCAAAAATACAATGAAAATTATTCTACACCAAAGTAAAAAAGTGGATTTAAAACTTATATTTTCGCTCTAAAGAGTAACGTAATAATTCGCCTTTTCCTTTTAAGCCTAAAACTCTAATAATATTTTTACGATGAGTTTCTACTGTTTGAACACCAATAAATAATTGTTCAGAAATTTCTCTCGAAGTTTTACCGAGTGAAATAAGATCTAATATTTCAACTTGTCGATTAGTTAATGTGCTTTGTTTGTTTTTTTTATCATCTAAATTTAGTGCGTTTAAATTTAAATCGTTATCAAAATAAGTTTCGCCTTTGTGTACTTTTTTTAAAGCAAATAGCATTTCTTCTAAAGTAGCCGATTTTAAAATATAGCCAGTAGCTCCAGCTTTAATCATTCTTTCTACAGCTTCTATTTGGTCAAACATAGTAAAGACTAAAATGTTAATGTATGGAAATTTTTTCTTTATAATTTTAGTAGCTTCAATACCATCTAATATAGGCATTTTAATATCCATTAAAATTACATTTGGACGTTTTAATTCCACTATTTTAAGTAAATCTTTACCATTATTAGCTGTTCCAACAATATGAATATCTTCTTCGTGTTTTAATAATAATTTTATACCATCAATTAACGATTGGTGGTCTTCTGCAATAGCTAAGTGTATCATAATGGAATATCAATAATTATGGTTGTACCTTTATTTATAAACGACTCTATAACAATAGTGCCTTCGATAGATTCTATTCTTTTTTCGATGCTTTGAATACCCATTCCGTCAGATTTTGAAATGTTATTAATATCAAATCCTTTACCATTATCTTCTACCATAATGTTTAAAGAATCTTTGTGATTTGTAAAGTGTATAATTACTTCTGTTGCTTTTGCGTGCTTTATTACATTGGTAATTAATTCTTGTACAATTCTAAAAATAGTTAATTCTAAACTGTTTTCTAATCTGTTTTTTAAACCGTGTGATCTTACCTCAATATTTATTTTATTAAGCTTTGATATTTTATTGGCATTGTTAATAATTGCTTTTAACAAACCTTGTTTAGCAAAAACACCAGAATCTTTAACGTTTGCAATCCGTCTTATTTTTTGATACGCTTCTTTTATTAATAATTTTGTTTGCGTAAATAATGTTTCTGAATCAGCACTATTTTTATGTTTTTGAAGGTTTTCAAAATTAAATTGCAATGTTGCCATTAAAGCACCTAAATCATCGTGTAAATCGCTTGCGATTAATTGTCTTTCTTTTTCTTGACCTGCAATCATAGCATCAATGGCTATTAATTCTTGTTCTTTTAATAAATTAGATACTTTTTGTTGTTCAAATAATTTTTCTGTTTGTATGATTTTCCGCTTTTTCTTATTGTTTTTATGGACTAAAAAACTGGTAATACTTCCGAATAAAAGTAATAATAATGAAATAATTAATAAGTTTTTATTTCGTGTTTTATCTGCTTCAATTTGCAAATTATCTGCACGCAATTTTTCATTGTCATATTTTTCTTTTATACCTGTAATTTCTATATTTTGTTTGATGTCGTTTATACTGTCTTTTAATACAATTAGTTTGTTTAAATAAATACTTTCGTTGTAATAATCTTTTTTAAGATTATAGGCTTCAGATAAATTTTCATAATAAAGAACATTACTTTTTGCTATGAATTTTTTTAACGGTATAGCTCTTGATTTATCATAATACAAAATAGCACTATCGTATTTTTTTAAATTTTTATATGTATTTCCTTGGTTATTATAGTTGTAAGAAAGACTTTGATTATCTTGGTATTTAATTAAAAAAGGAGTTGCTTTTTTATAATAATAGAGAGAAGAGTCTGTGTTTTTTAATATATTATCATATACAACACCTATGTTTGTATATACTTGACCTGTAGTTGCTGTATCTTTTAATTGCATACCTAATGGTATCATTTTATTAAAATATTTTATAGCGTTATTACCATCGTTTATTTTGTAAAAATTGGTAGCTATTCGGTTATAAATTTTAATGTTCTTATCTAAATTTTTACTTGTTTTTAAATATTTTTCTAATTCATTAAGAATTTGATCTGTGTTGATTTTTAAGTTGTTTTGATGGCTTAATATTGCTAAGAGAAGTATGTTGCAATCAATTACATCTTCTTTTTTATTTAGTTTGTCAAAAATATTTTTTGAAAGCGTAATGTTTTTAAAGGCAAAATGGTGATTGTCTAATCTAAAATTATAATCTGCGTTGTAGTATAACCAAGTTGCTTTATCGTAAGCACTTATTTTTGTTGTATCAATTTTATTAAGTGCTGTTTTTGTTTCTGAAAAATTATTGACAGATAAGCCGTTTAAAACGGTATTAAAATTAGTTTTTTGAGCATATAAAATAACTGCAAATAAAATATTTGCAGTTAATATTGTTTTTTTAATAAAACCAACCACTAAGGTCTTCCTATTAAAATATTACCATTATCAGAGTTTGGGTTTTCATGTAGACCTAAAACATCAATTTCGCAAGTTAATTTTTCATGCACAGTATCTGAATACATGTTTAAATTAGTAAACAATAATGTGTCTCTTTCAATTTTTAAATTACAGTTTGTTAAACTTACTTTAATTTTTTTATTGTTATTTGTTGGTATTTGTTTTATTAAATTAAGTTGTAAATAACAACTATCTTTAATTATTACATCACAACAAAGTATTGCACTTACAAGATGATAAATATTGTTATCTTCATTAACCACTTCTAATTCTATATTTGTGATAATTTGGTTGTTAATTGTAAAAGTAGCGTCAATATCAAAATTTTTAGAATCATAAATCCTTTTAGTTTGAGTTGCTTTATTTTTGTCTAATTTTTTAAATTTCATGGTTTTATATTTTATTAATTAATAAATGATTTAAATTCAATTTTTGGTAATTCTCTGTCGTTTTTATCTTTAAATGCTTCAATTTCTTTCTTAAAAAGATTGTGTAAGTTATTTACAATGCCATAAGTACTATCTCCACCAATAAAAACACCAACTATGTTTTTTTTAATTTTAGCACTATCTTCTACAATTATTGCACCTGAATTTCCGGGAACTAAAGACATGGTTTTTGTTATAATTTGATTTTTATATAGTTTATAACCATTGCCATATTCTATTTTAACGATTGCATTTTTTGAATATAACACGCCTTTATCTTGTGGACCATCAGAAGAAAAGGTTCTTAAATTTTTTAACTTATAAAAACGATTGTTTATATTAACTATTTTATGATGCAAATATTTTTTGCTATTAAGTTTAATACTCGTGTTTTTGTTAATTTTTGCAATTGCTACATCGTATTGTTCATTAAATAAGCCCCAAAATAATTTTGCAATTGGTTTGTTATTATAATAAATTTCAGCGCCTAATTTTTTATTACCCATTAAAACATGATAATTACTAATAATAAAATTATTATTATTGTGTTTTAAAGATATTATTCCACCTAAAGTACCTGCTCGATCTCCAAATATTTTACCGTCAATTTTTGTTTCTTCATTGTTGTTGTAATAGTGTTTAAAGTTTTCTTTTATATCAGTATTTAATTCAATTTTTGTTTTTTTTATATCGTAATTAAAAACGTATTTTTTAATTCTATTTCTCATTTTAAACCACGGTGTTATATTTATAGACACTTCGGTAAATAGTAATTGTTTTATTATGTTAACTAATTCTTTAGCTCTTTGAGTAGTCATTACATTATTTTCGTTTTTACTTCCTGTTTTGTAAGAAAATTCAAAACTTGTTTTATTATTATTGTTTATTACGGCTATGTATCTAAAGCCACTTTCTTTTTCTAATACACTACCAAAACGAGTATATAATTCTTCTAAATAACCATTAGCTTCTTTTTCTGTCATATTATTTAATATTAAAAAGGATTAAATAAATACACAATAATAAATATAGCTATTGCGCCATAAGAAACAATTTTAGGGTGTTTATCGGTAATAGAATATACTTTATAGTCTGTTTGTTGTATTGATGGCATGTCTTCTTTTGAGATGTTTATACCTATAAAGCCTGGAATAATTACGCTAATAATACTCACAGATAACGATACAATAACTCTTAAAAACCAAGATAAAAATCTATTACTATCAATAGAACAATTCGTGTTTAAATAATAAAATATTATTATTAAAACAAAAATGGAAGCACCGATTGCGAATAAAGAAACTGTTTTTTTCATGCGTATTGTTTTAATAATAGTTCAAAATTATGCTAAATATAAGCATAAAAAAATACCCAATACTGGGTATATTTAATTATTTGCAACAATAAACACATTGTAGTGTGTGTTTTACTCCGTTTTTTCCATGTAAATATGCGAAATTCCATCTTCTAAGTAAGCTTTCCCTTTTTTTATAAAATTAAGGTTGTTGTAAAAATTTTGTAAGTACTCTTGTGCAGATATAGCAATGTTTTTTTCGTTAAATTGTGTTTTTATTGCTTTGATAGATGTAATCATTAAATCATATCCATATTTATTGTGTCTTTCGTTTTTAGAAACTATAACTCTACCAATACTTGCATATTCAAAATAATCGGTTGGTTTAAAAACACGTGCATAAGCAATTAATTCACCTTCTTTATAACCTAAAACATGAAGTGCTTTTTCGTCTTTATTATCTATATCTTGATAAACACAATCTTGCTCAACAATAAAAACTTCAGCACGCAATCGTAATAAATTATATAATTCTTTTTTTGATAATTCGTTATATGTTTTAACGCTAAATAGGATCATGGTTTGTTTTTTTGCTAAGTTACGTTGTTTTTATTGAAACTAAAACAACAAAGATATCGTAAGTTTAAAACCCACCATGTTTTATCACAGTGTATAACAGGTAATTGCGGCTTTATGCTTAATAAAAATTTTAGTACTTTAGCAAAGTTAAATAATTAACTCAAAGTTTCGATATTTAAAATTTGAAACTATTTGTTATACCAAACATAAAACCTTAAATCCAAAAACAAATAATTAAATCATGAGAAAAAAAAACAAAATATTTAAATTTTTTCACCCTTTTTTTCTTACTCAACAGAGCAATACAACTTGTAGAACATTACATTTTGTGTACCCTTTATATTCCTTAGCATCAGATTTTAAAATGTTTTTTGAGTTGTTGACATTTAAAACCCCTTTAAATTTTACAAAATAAAACCTATGAAAACAAAGCAATCAGAATTTGACATAGTAATCGTGGGTGCTGGATTATCTGGAATTGGAGCTGCATATCGTTTGCAAAATAATTGTCCAACTCTTAACTATACTATTTTAGAAGGTCGGTCGGCAATTGGTGGTACATGGAATTTGTTTACCTATCCAGGTGTTCGTTCAGATTCTGACATGTACACTTTTGGATTTCCATTTAGCCCTTGGAAAAACCCTAAAGTAATTGCAGACGGACCAGATATTTTAAACTACATCAAAGACACAGCCGATAAATTTGATATTACAAAAAAAATACAATTTGATAGAAGAGTAATATCCTCTTCATGGTCATCTAAAAATAAAAAATGGACACTTAAAATAGGAAACAACATAACTAAAAGCGTAGAACATATTAAGTGTCGTTTTTTATATATGTGTTCTGGCTATTACAATTACAAAGAAGGTTATACACCAGATTTTCCAAACATAGACTCGTTTAGTGGAAAAATTATTCACCCACAACATTGGGATCACAAATTAGATTATACCAATAAAAAAATTGTAATTATTGGTAGTGGAGCGACAGCAGTAACCTTATTGCCAATTCTTGCTGAAAAAGCCAAGTTGGTTACAATGCTTCAACGTTCACCAACTTATATTTTAAACTTACCAAGTGAAGATGTAGTTGCTAATTTTTTAAAAAGAATATTGCCAGCTATAATTGCTCATCGAATTTCTAGATGGAAAAACATTTTATTTAATTTAGCCTTTTATAACGCTTGTCAAAAATGGCCAAAAACACTAAAGAAATTTTTAAAAAATAGAATTAAAAAAAGTTTAGGTAATAAATATGTTGACAAGCATTTTGACCCAAAATATGGACCATGGGATCAACGTTTATGTGCAGTACCAGATAACGATTTATTTGAAACTATTAAAAATGGAAAAGCAGAAATAGTTACTGAAACAATAAAAACCTTTAATAAAAAGGGCATTTTGTTAGATTCTGAAAAACAATTAGAAGCAGACATAATAATTACCGCAACTGGTCTAAAAGTCCAAATGTTTGGTGGTATGGAATTACTTAAAGATGATAAGAAAATAGATGTTTCTAATCAACATGCATTTAAAGGTGTCATGTTGAGTGATGTACCTAACTTTTTTGTAGCAATTGGTTATACTAACGCTTCTTGGACATTAAAATGTGATTTAAATGCGCAATATGTTACTAAAATATTAAATTACCTAAAGATTAATAATTTTACTGTTTGTGTTCCCGAATTTGATCATGAAAACATTAAAACTGAACGCTTATTAAATTTTGATGCGGGTTATATTTTAAGGGCAAATAAATTTTTACCAAAACAAGGCGATAAATCACCATGGAAAGTTTATCAAAATTATATTAGAGATTTATTTTCACTAAAATATGGTAAAGCTTCTAACGAATATCTCAAATATAAATAAAGTATTGTGTAATGATTACAACAGTTGCCAATACATAAAAGCAATATCCTAAATAGCAATAAATTATATAATTCTTTTTTTTGATAATTCGTTATATGTTTTAGTTTTAAATTGAATTATGGTTTGTTTTTTTGCTAAGTTACGTTGTTTTTATTATTTAGCTTTAATTAAGAAAAACATAGCAAGGTTTTAAACTTACTATGCTTTGTTAAAAATACAGTTGTTAATTGACTTTTTTTAATTTATAACCAAATTTTTAATCGTTGTTTTATCATTTATTTTTATCTTAAAAAAATAAGTACCTGAATTTAATTTTGAGGTGTCAAAAATAATAGTATGATCTCCAAAATATAATTTTTCATTAACTACTTCTTCAATTTTTTTACCATCTAAAGTATAAAAATCAATGTTTACCATGGTAGAATCGGTTAAGTAAAACTCTATATTTGTTAGTAAAGAAGCTGGATTTGGATAAATGTTTATTGATGGAAAACCTACATATAATTTTTTTGAATTTACTGTGTTTCCAAAAGGAATTCCATCTACCCAATCTTCATTTTCCATATTGTAAAGTGTGCCGTCTGCAATACCTTTTTCGTCTGTTAAACGTTTGCCACTTCCATCATTAAAATTCCAATAAGCTTTTAAACCTATTTCATTTCCTACCAACTCTTGGTCTTTATTGTCATTAATTTCGGTGATAGTTCTTGCTGTATTCCAATAACGTAACTCATCTATAACACCTGTAAAATTACTTTCAAATGCATCTGTTGTACCATAAAAAGAACCTATATTTAAATCCGTTGGCATTAATATTTGAACAGGATCATTAATCGTTGTTGGGTTTCCGTCAATATAGATAGTGTTAAGGTTTCCGTTTTCAACAACATAAGCCAAATGATGCCAAGTATTTAGTGACACGTTTTCTAAAGTGGTGTTTGATGTTGTTGCATCCCAAGAAGGGTTTGAAGTACTGTTTTTTAGCATAATTCTTTTTCCATCGCCTCCTAACCAAAGTAAAATAGCATCGCCTGTTGTTGCTGTTTGTTTGACCCACATTTCAATGGTAAAATTTGGTGAATTAAACGAAATATTATCTGTAATTACAACCTCATCATTAAAATCATTACTAAATTCCAAAGCATAATTTCCTTTTGGTTTAACCTCTACAACAACATCATTAGAATCGGTTGCTCCTTCATTATCAGTTACTGTTAATGTTACCAAATGTAAACCTACTGAAAAATAAAGCTCAACCGTTTTTTCTGTGCCAATTTCTATACCGTTTTCTGACCATACATAATTTGTTATTATAGCATCTGGATCGTTAGATAATTCTCCATTAAGAGTGATGATTTCTTGTAAATCATTATCGTTATCCGTTACAACAATATCATTTCCAGCATTTGCAATCGGATTAATGTTCGTTCCGTAAGGTAGTATTTTAATTAATGTATTGTCTGTTGAAATTATACCGTCATTATCTGTAATTGTTAATGTTACATTTACTTCGCCAACAACAAAAGGAACATTATTATTAATCTCTGTAGTAGCAATAACACCTCCATTTCTTTCCCATGAAAAGCTCGTAATTGCTGCATCATCAACAGATAAACTACCGTCAAGATTTACAAATACAATTCCATCATTATCATCATCTCTAATATATTGATCTTCACCAGCATTTGCTACTGGCGGCGCTTTAATTCCTTTTGAAGCATAAATTGTATTGCCATAAGCCCCTAAATTTAATCTATTTCCATTATTTGATGGTTCGTTTGAATACTCTAAATTTGGGTCTCCTCCATTTATACAGACACTTGAATTTGCATCATTTTCCCAAATAGCACTTGTATTGTTCCAACGACCCATTTCGCTTTTTAGGTGTAAATCTGCTGTTGTATCGTTTGTGTTACTAAAAATACCTCCTAAAATAATATGCTTAAATAATGGATCAATAGAAATGTTGCCTTTGTCTGGATTAGTTCCAAAATAATTACCTGTTGCATTAGCCCAAAGATTATTAAAAGTACAAATTGCACTATTACCACTTGCAATGTCAATTCCATAACCAGAGGCAGATGAATTACCGCCTTGAATGGTATTGGTTATTATGTTGTTTTTAATAATGGCTGTTAAACCTGTTTCATAAGTCCATTCTGTATTAAAGCCAACATTACCTCCTAATCTAATTCCGCCACCAATACAATTAACAATGGTATTGTTTTCAATTAATGTGTTAGTAACATTTTTTAAATTAATTCCGCCTGTTTCTCTTATGTTTTCAGCAGTCACAGAATTTCCACATTGTAAAATAATATTATTTTTAATAATGAAGTTTTTTGCCGATGCTGATTCTTTAGCATCTAATGCAATTGCTGCACCTGCTGTAAACTCTAAACGGTTGTTTGCTATAATTAAATCATCGGTAATTCTATTAGATTGACCACTTGTTAACTGAATGCAAAAATTAGAGTTTCCTGTTTTTTCTGGTTCACCATATATGTGGTTGTTTTTTATAGTGATGTGATTACCATCATACCATCTAATACCCGAGTTTGATGTTACCATAAAATCACAATCTTTCACGGTTAAATTTACTGGGTCTAACATATAGACTAATGAATGTCCACCACGAATTCCTTTACAGTTTTCAACGGTAATATTTGTGCCATTTTGCACGACAAAACCATCATCACTATTTTCATAAATAAAAACATGCGAAAATAAAATATTTGCTATTGATTCTGTTGAACCGTTGCGAGTTTCAAAATCAACTGCAATATAATGACCTTGCCCATCAAAAACATGACTATTTACTGTGTTTTGAATTGTTTGACCTGTTATTGGATTAAAAATAGATTGATTGTATTTATTACCATCAATTTTAAAATCTCGCAACGTAATATTTTGCATAGCTTCTTTTTTATTAAATATCATTGGTCCTGTTTCGTGTATTATCCACTCATTGTTTTCTTGATAGTAATAAGACCAACCTGCATTGTCTTTTAATTTAATGGTTGTTAAATTCATACCAACACCTTTTAAAGTGGTATTATTGCCTGCAATTTGTAATGCTGCATCAATAATAAAAGTATCTGAACTAAGCTCTACAACTCCACCATTATCTTTTACAAAATCTAAAGCTTGGTTAATTTGAATATGGTCGTCTATTCCATCACACGAATAGGTTGTGGTTACACTATCTGAAAAACGTGTTGCGCTAATTATTTGTGCGTTAATAATAGTTGCGTTAATTAGGAAAAATAATACAAAAATGTATGACAAATTTCCCCTAAAATTTTTTGTTATAAAAACTTTAAATTTGTACATAATTAAGTTTGGTTGTTGGTTAATAAAAGAACATTTTTGAAGCCTTTAAAAGTAACTTCGCCTCTAAGGTAATTATTATTATTATTAAAAGTGATTTCAATTTAAAAACGTAAATATTGAGTTTGTAAGCGTAAAATACTTGTGTTACAAACACATATAATTAATTTCTACTTACTATATTTGCAATCTAATTTTAAGTCAATGTCAATAGAAGTAGTAAATGCAAGTAAATTTTATGGGAAACAAAAAGCATTAGACACTGTTAGTTTTTCTATAAAAACTGGTGAAATTGTAGGTTTCTTAGGTCCAAATGGTGCTGGAAAATCGACTATGATGAAAATTATTACAACATACATTAAACAAGATGAAGGCGAAATAATAATTAATGGTTTTGACACCTTAACAAAAGAAGCCGATGTTAAAAAATCGGTTGGTTATTTGCCAGAACATAATCCCCTTTATTTAGAAATGTATGTTTTAGAATATTTAGAGTTTTTAGCAACCATACATAAAGTATCTAAAAATCGTATTAATGAAGTAATTGGTTTAGTAGGTTTAACACCTGAAAAACATAAAAACATAAATGAACTTTCTAAAGGTTATCGTCAACGAGTTGGAATTGCTGCTGCTTTATTACACAACCCTGAAGTGTTAATATTAGATGAGCCAACAACAGGTTTAGATCCCAACCAATTAATTGAAATAAGAAACTTAATTAAAGAAATAGGAAAAACTAAAACTGTTCTTTTTTCTACACACATTATGCAAGAAGTCGAAGCTGTTTGTAATAGAGTAATCATCCTTAATAAAGGTAGAGTTGTTGCCGATAATACTATTAATGAGCTAACTAAAGAGAAATCTTTAACAGCTGTTTTTACAGCATTAACACGTTAAGTAATTGTAAATTATAATTTATTTTTTTGTTAAAATACTTGCTAAATAACTAAAATATCACTTCATTTAAATAAAATAACTATCTTTGCCGTAGAAAAAGTGATTATTGATACTATTTTCCTTCCTAAAAAAGTGTATCCACACATCATCAATAATCCAAAATATTATTAAAAATTAAAAACGATTACATGTCGAAAAGAAAACAAAAATTCCAACAGAATTTTAAAAAGAAAAAACAAAACAACGAAATTAAACATTTAGCAAGAAAAATTACAAAAGTACTTAGTCAAAATGCTAATAAAAGTCTAAACTACAAACAAATAGCATCGTTATTAGAAATAACAGATGCCGATGGTAGAAATCAAATTACAAAACAATTAGCAGCTCTTTTATCTGATAAAAAAATAATAGAAGGCGAGCGAGGAAAATTTTTAATAGTACCAGATAATAACTACTATACAGGTGTTATTGACGTTACCTCAAGAGGAAATGGTTATGTGATTTGCGATGATTTAGAACAAGATATTTATATCCCTTCACGTAATATGAATCATGCGCTACATAATGATACTGTAAAAGTATATGTGTATAGTAGACGAAAAAATAAAAAAACAGAAGGTGATGTTGTAGAAATTATTCAAAGAGCAAAAACCGATTATGTTGGTGTTTTACAGGTCAATAAAAATTTTGGCTTTGTAATACCAGACGATAATAAAATGTATACTGATTTATTTGTTGACAAAAAGTATTTTAATGGCGCTGAAAATGGCGATAAAGTATTGGTTAAAATGACCGATTGGCCCGAAAGATCTAAAAATCCTTTTGGTAAAATTACCGATGTTTTAGGTAAACCTGGCGATCATGATACCGAAATGCACTCTATTTTAGTAGAATATAATTTACCTTATAAGTTTCCTAAAGAAGTAGAAGAAGATGCTGCAAAACTACCTATAAAAATAACCGAAAAAGAAATTGCTAAACGTCGTGATTTTAGAGATATTCTAACTTTTACAATCGACCCAAAAACAGCAAAGGATTTTGATGATGCTTTGTCATTTCAAATTTTAGAAAACGGAAATTATGAAATTGGTGTTCATATTGCAGACGTAAGTCATTACGTACAAGAAAACACCATTTTAGAAGATGAGGCTTACCATAGAGCAACGTCGGTTTATTTAGTTGATAGAGTTGTACCAATGTTGCCCGAAGTGTTAAGTAACAATGTGTGTTCTTTAAGACCAAACGAAGAAAAGCTAACGTTTTCGGCTGTTTTTGAATTAGATCATAAAGCACATATTGTAAACCAATGGTTTGGCAGAACTATTATTTATAGCGATGCTCGTTTTGCTTATGAAGAAGCTCAAGTTATTATTGAGAATAATATAAAAGAAACAAGAAACAAGAAACAAGAAGTAAGAGAAGATTCTAAATTAAATTTAAAAATTCCTGCTGATATTTCCTTAACAGATAAAGAGTATAATACTACGCCAGAACTTGCTAAGGCAATTTTAAAAATGGATGAATTAGCAAAAGTATTACGTAAACGCAGAATGCAAGCCGGAGCTTTGTCTTTTGATAGAGCGGAAGTGCGTTTTAATTTAGATGAAGATGCAAACCCAATAGGTGTTTATACAAAAGTTTCTAAAGACGCCAATAAACTAATTGAAGAGTTTATGCTACTTGCAAACCGAAAAGTAGGTGAGTTTGTTGGTAAAAACAAAAACGGAACACCAACAAAAAAGACTTTTATTTATCGTATTCACGATGAACCTGACACTTCTAAATTAGAAGATTTACAGCGAATTGTACGTAAGTTTGGTTATGATATAAAGACGGATTCAAGAAAAGACACCACACAATCTATCAATAAATTACTTACTGATGTAAAAGGTAAAGCAGAACAAAACATGATAGAAACGCTATCTATTCGCTCTATGAGTAAAGCTGTTTATACTACCGAAAACATTGGTCATTATGGTTTGGCTTTTGATTATTATTCACATTTTACTTCGCCAATTAGACGTTATCCTGATGTAATGACACATCGTTTGTTACAACATTATCTTGATGGTGGAAAACCAGCTAATAAAGAGGTTTACGAAGAAAAATGTAAACACGCTTCAGAAAGAGAATATATGGCAACAAAAGCCGAAAGAGATTCTATAAAATACATGCAAATTAAATATATGCAAGACCATAACAATCAGAAATTTACTGGCGTAATAACTGGTGTAACCGATTGGGGAATTTATGTTGAAATTATCGAAAACAAATGCGAAGGAATGGTGAGAATTAACGATATTCAAGATGATCTTTATACATTTGACGAAAAAAAATTCTCGGTAATTGGTCAAGCAACTGGTAATACCTACACTTTAGGTGATGAAGTTACTGTACGAGTTAAGAAAACGGATTTAGAACGTAAACACTTAGATTTTTGGTTGGCAGATTAATTATTATACTTATTACATTTTGAAATAAATTTAATTGTTTTATTAAATTTGTTTTAATGTGTAATTGGTGTTGAAATCTTATAAGATATTAATACTTAAACGTACCAAACTCACTTTTTATAGTGAGTTTTTTTTTGTCGCTTGCTTTTACACTACCTATTATTTTAGCATCAATATCAAAACTTTTAGAAATTTTAATAATACTATCGGCTATTTCTTTAGGCACATATAATTCCATTCTATGACCCATATTAAATACTTGATACATTTCTTTATAATCTGTATTAGACTCCTTTTGTATTAATTTAAACAAAGGCGGAACATCAAACATATTGTCTTTAACAATATGTAAATTGTCTATAAAATGCAATATTTTTGTTTGTGCGCCTCCACTACAATGAACCATACCATGTATATCAACTCGGTGTTTATCTAATATTTTTTTTATTACTGGTGCATAAGTTCTTGTTGGCGATAACACCAATTTACCTGCATTTATAGGCGAATTTTTAACAACATCCAATAATTTTATACTACCCGAATATACCAATTCATCAGGTACTTTACTATCAAAACTTTCAGGGTATTTATTGGCTAAATATTTAGTAAAAACATCGTGTCTTGCAGACGTTAAACCATTAGAACCCATACCGCCATTATACGACTCTTCATAAGTTGCTTGTCCAAACGAAGCTAAACCAACAATAACATCACCTTCTTTAATATTTGCATTATCAATAACATCTGTTTTTTTAATTCTTGCCGTTACCGTAGAGTCAACAATAATGGTTCTTACTAAATCACCAACATCGGCAGTTTCTCCGCCTGTTGAATGTATATTAACTCCATACTCTTTTAAATAAGTAAGTATTTCTTCTGTTCCGTTTATAATTTGTGAAATAACCTCAGCAGGAATTAAATTTTTATTTCTACCAATTGTCGATGATAATAAAATATTATCTGTAATACCAACACATAATAAATCATCAATATTCATTATTAAAGCGTCTTGAGCAATGCCTTTCCAAACGGATAAATCTCCAGTTTCTTTCCAATACATATAAGCTAAGGAAGATTTTGTACCTGCGCCATCTGCATGCATAACAATACAATAATCATCATCATTAGTTAAATAATCGGGTATTATTTTACAAAATGCTTTTGGAAACAAACCTTTATCAATGTTTTTTATTGCTAAATGAACATCTTCTTTAGATGCTGAAACACCTCGTAAGTTATACCTATTAGTACTTGCCATAATAAAAAATTGTTATTAAATTCCGTACAAAAATAAGTTATAATATTAATAATTAAGACGCTAACAATTATTTTTTTATACTATTAATTTTTTAAAAGTATTGTGAAATAAGCAGGCTAAAACAACAAAAACACATATATTTATGATGTCTAAACAATATATATGGATTATAATAAAATTATAAATAGTGCGTATTCTACAATTAAGTTAATTGAAAACCATGGTAATATAGCAACATATATACCCGAACTTGCAAAAGTAGACCCATTAAAGTTTGGTGTGTTTTTACAACCAATAAATAAAAATGGTTGTGGTGTTGGTCATTTTAATGAGCGATTTTCGATACAAAGTATTTCTAAAATATTATTATTAACCCTTGTTTATAAAGATGTAAAAAGTGATTTATGGAAAAGAATGAGTTTTGAACCTTCTGGAGATGCTTTCAATTCATTAGTTCAATTAGAGGTTGAAAAAGGCATACCTCGTAACCCATTAATAAATGCTGGCGCTATTGTTTTATGTGATATTTTACTTGATTTATATTCCAATCCTAAAAAAGTGTTTTTAGATTTTGTAAGAAAACTTGCTGCAAATAATTCGATTGATTACAATACTGCTATTTATAAATCTGAAAAAGAAACAGGTTTTACTAATTATGCAATTGCGTATATGATTAAATCAAATAAAAATTTAAAAAATAAGGTTGACGATGTGTTGGATTTGTATTTTTATGCTTGCGCTATTGAAATGACTTGTGAAGAGTTGTCTAACACATGTTTATTATTTGCTAATCAAGGGGTTATTGTAGGTTCTGATGAGCGAATTTTAAGTAAGAGTAGAAACAAAAGAGTTAATGCAATTATGCAAACTTGTGGTTTTTATGATGAAGCTGGTCAGTTTGCTTTTAAGGTTGGTTTACCTGGCAAGAGTGGTGTTGGCGGTGGAATTATTGCAATAAACCCTAATAAATATAGCGTTGCTGTTTGGAGTCCAAAATTAAATATAAAAGGGAATTCTGTAAAAGGGATGAAGTTTTTAGAATTATTAACCAATGAAACTGGTTCTGTTTTTTAAAAAAAATCCAATCAAAATTTTGATTGGATTTTTTTATAATTTATGCTAAAAATATTAACCTTCGCAACTTAAACATTCTTTCTTTTGTCTAAATTTTTGAGCCGCATTCATGCTGTGTTGGTAATACATAGATTTTACACCTAATTTCCAAGCATTAATATAAATTTTATTTACCTCTTTTGTAGGCATATCTGGGTGAATCATTACGTTTATAGATTGTCCTTGGTCTATATATTCTTGCCTGTTTGCAGCTTGATATACAATACTCATTTGATCAATTTCTGGGTATGTTTTAAACACTTCTTTTTCTTGTTCTGACAAGAAGTCTAAATGTTGTACCGAACCATCATAATCACGAATACTACGCCAAACATCGGCTGTATTTTGCCCTTTTTTTACTAATAATTTTTCTAAAAACGGATTTCTAATTGTTGTTTTTATTTTAGCAATATCTTTTACATAACTATTCGACCAAATTGGCTCAATACCTTGAGATACTTGTCCTAAAATAAAAGCAGAAGATGTTGTTGGTGCTACAGCCATTAAAGTGGTGTTGCGTCTTCCATAACCTTTTAATATTGCTGGTTCGCCATATTTTACAGCCATTTCTTTAGAAGCTTTATAAGCTTTTTGTTTAATGGTTTTAAAAATTTCTGTATTTAACATAAATGCTTCTTCGCTATCAAAACCTATCATTTTAGATTGTAATAAAGAATGCCAACCCAAAGCACCTAGGCCTAAAGCCCTATTATCTTTGGCAAAAGCATAGGCTTTTTCCATAAATGTAAAAGTAAGTTGATCGTCACGATCTGGAGAATTTTTATACACTTCTAATTTTGTGATAAATTCTTCCATAACAGCATCTAAAAAATAGGTTAAGGTTTCTACAGCATCGGTATCTTTCCATTTGTCATAATGCAATACGTTTATTGATGATAAACAGCATACAAAAGACCATTTATCATTAGACGGCAACATGATTTCAGTACATAAGTTAGAAGCAAATATTTCTAAATTTTTATCTTTATATACATCAACTGTTCCGTTATTTACATTGTCTTTAAACAAGATATATGGATAACCTATTTCACCTCTACGCTGCAATATTTTTGCCCAAATAGTACGTTTTTCAATATCGCCAGCAATCATTTCTTCCATCCATTGGTTACCAACAGTAACACCATGTGTTAATTCTTGAATTGGATTTCCTTCAGTACCAATTTCTAAAAACTCATTAATATCTGGATGATCTACTGGTAAATAGGGTGCAAAACGACCTCTTCTTACCGAGCCTTGACTAACCACATCAACCATTTTTTCAAACAATTGCATAATATGTACTGCGCCAGACGAAGTACCATTATTTTTAACTTCTGTACCTCTTGCACGTAGTTTTCCGAAGTAACCCGAAGTTCCGCCACCAAGTTTAGACATCATACCAACTTCTGATTGTGTGTATAGAATGTCACCCATATCATCAGAAATATGTGAACCAAAACAACTAATTGGTAAACCTCTTCGTTTACCAAAATTTGACCAAACAGGCGATGCTAATGAAAAATAACCTGCTGCCATGTATTTATAAAATTTATCGGCAAAACCTTCTATTTTAAGAATACTTTCTGCATGCTCGGCAATTTCTCTAATACGTTCTTCTGGTGTTGTTTTTCCTGTAAGGTAACCTGCTTCTAGAAATTTACGGCTGTTTTCTGTTAACCATTCAATTTGGGGAATTTCCATTTCTTTTCGAGCCAATTTTCTAGCTTGAATTAACCTTTCAGCATCTGTTAAACTTTGTTTTAATAACTCTTTTTCTTTGTAATTCATAGGTTAAAATAGGTCGTCACTGGTTATACTTTTGGTTCTTTTACTGTAATTTATGGAACGTTTTACGAAGAAATCTCCATGTTTTGTTCCTATAATTTCGTCATCAAACCAATCGGTTTGTGCAAGTTTTTCTTTATCTATATCAAATATTTTTTCAATACCAATACTTTCTAACGAGTTATTAAATCTGTTTTTTATAAACTCATTAATTACATCTTTTGGTAAAAAATCTAATTCTCCATCTTCAAAAATCCAATCAACAATATTACTTTCAGATTGAAATGCTTCTCTACAAGTTTCTTGAACCATTTTATTGTAATCATCATCAAACCAAGTTGGGTTTTCTTGTTTTATAATTTTAATTACATCAATACCAAAATCGCCATGAATTTGTTCTTCTTTTGAAGTTGCTTCTACCACATTAGAAATCCCTTTTAACATGTTTTTATGTTTGTTAAAAGCCATAATTATTAAAAATTGTGAAAATAAAGAAACATGTTCTATAAATAATGAGAACAATAAAATAGATTCTGCATATTCTTGAATATCTTCGCTTGAAGCATTTTTCACAGCAGTTTCTAAATAATGAACTCGTTTCATTATTACTGGTTTCTTTTTAAGTTTTCTAAACTCATCGTTTAAGCCTAAAATTTCTAACAAATGAGAATATGCATCATGATGGCGAACTTCACTTTCAGAAAAAGTAGCCCCAACCGATCCTATTTCTGGTTTAGGCATTCTATGGTGTATGTTTCCCCAAAATGTTTTTACAGCAACTTCAATTTGCGAAATTGCAAGCATGGTGTTTTTTATTGCATTGCGCTCAGAATTACTAAGCCTTGTTTTAAAATCTTGAATATCACTTGTATAATTAAATTCAGTATGAATCCAATACGAATGTCTTATTGCATCAACATATTCGTATAACTCAGGATATTCATATGGTTTTAAATGGATTCTTTTTTCAAAAATATTGGTTTTTCTACTTCTTGCTTGTTCGTTTCTATATAAAATATACGCTTTTGCAACATCCTGAAATTCACTTTGCATTAATTTTATTTCAACAATATCTTGAACTTGTTCTACTGTTGGAATGTATTTTGGATCTTTATATTTTCTTTCTAATAAAGCACCAATAACAATTTTAGAAATTGCAATAGCATCTTTTTTAGTTCCATGATCTACAGAAATCATGGCTTTTTCAATAGCATTTGTAATTTTTTCTAATACAAATTCGCTTGTTTCGTAATCGCGTTTTATTATTTCGGTTATTTCCATATTTACTAAAGGTTAAAACAATGCTTTAACTGGTTATATAAATTTATTTATATAAATTACAACGCCAATTAATTGAAAATATTTTTAATACTGTTTTCTTATTTTATTAAGTGATAATTATATTAATTTGGGGTAATTCTCACTTAAATTTTAAAGGTTGAATTGTACTTTACAAAGATGTGTTTTTTTATTTAATTTCTGAGGTATTGTTATTCACAAAACAAGGCGAGTTTTTAACAAATTGCTTTTTTTTACTTTAATTTGTTTTTTTTTAAATTATTATATATCAATATTTTAAACTTTTAAACTTTTGTTAGTAGCTGATTTTACTATACTTAATAAAAATGCATTTTCTGTAAAAAAATTAAAATATATTTTAATTTTATAAATATTTTTTTACCTAATTATACACCTGTGAAATCATACATTTTAGTATCTTTGCAATACTAACTTTAAAAATTAAATATTATGATGAAAATGATTCATTCTTATTGGGCATACTTAGTAGTTGCTCTATTATTATTTACGGTAATTAACGTTTTAATAAATGCTAAAAAAGAATTTAAAGATAAAGATTTTAGATTGGCTTTGTTTACATTAATAGTATCGCACATACAACTTGTTATTGGTTTTGGTTGGTATTTTATGTCGCCTGCATATAAAATGTTAAAAACAAACGGAATGGGAGAAACAATGAAAGATTCAAACTTACGTTTGTTAACTGTTGAACATCCAATGATGATGGTTTTGGCCATTGTTTTTATAACAATTGGTTTTTCAAAACATAAAAAGAAAACAAATGACGCTGCTAAATTTAAAACAATTCTTGTTTGGTACGGATTAGCTTTGTTGTTTGTGCTTACCAGAATACCATGGTCTCAATGGTTGTAGTTATAAAACTATAATTCGTTTTGGTTTATTTAATGGTGTCTGATATAATATAAAACTATAAAAAAATGAAATATTGGAAACGTTACACAAAACAAGAACAAAATAAAATAATTGATGAAGCTTTACAGAAAAATGTTGATTTTTCTACAGATATTAGTTTAGGTATGCCTGCTTCTAAATTAGACGAAACTGTTTTTGCTAGTGATGCGCCAATTTTAAAAGACTCACCATTATTACGTTCGTTTGTAAGTAATCCAAATCATATTGGTTGTCATACAACAGGTACATCAGAAGCTTCTTTTTCTGGCACTCATGAAATAGAGCGTGAAGTTTTAAAAGTTTTAGCTGTTGATATTTTTAAGTGTGAAGGCGATTTTGATGGCTACATGGCAACTGGTGGAACAGAAGCAAACATCCAAGCAATGTGGGTTTATAGAAACCTTTTTAAAAATCAATATCAAGCCAAACAAAACGAAATAGTAATTATTTGCTCTGAAGATTCTCACTATTCTATGCCCAAAGGCGCCAATTTATTAAATATTGATATTGCTCTAATTCCTGTTGATTTTTACTCAAGAGAAATTAAAATAGCTGAATTAGAAAAAATAATTATTCAGCAAAAAAAAGAAGGTAAAAAATATTTTATTGTTGTTTCTAACATGGCAACAACTATGTTTGGGTCAGTAGATAATCCAACTGTTTTTTCAGATGTTTTATTAAAACATAATTTAGAGTTTAGAATACATCTTGATGGTGCTTTTGGAGGTTTTGTTTATCCTATAAATAGCGAGAAAACAACTGTTAATTTTTCAAATAAATACATTAGTTCCATTACAATTGATGCTCATAAAATGTTGCGTTCTCCATATGGCGCAGGAATATTTCTATGTAGAAAAGGCTTGATTAAAAATGTGTTAACCGAAGAAGCTCAATATGTTTCTGGAATGGATTTAACACTTTCTGGTTCTCGTGCTGGTGTAAGTGCAATTGCTGTTTGGATGATATTGTTTTCTTATGGTCCTTATGGTTGGTTTGAAAAAATTAGTGTCCTGTTAATGCGTACACAATGGTTGTGTGATGAATTAGATAAATTAGATGTAAAATATTATAGACATCCAAGAATGAATATTGTAACCATGCATGCCGATAAAATTTCGGATGATTTAATGCATAAATATGATCTTGTTCCTGAAACACATAACGGAAACCACAAATGGTTAAAAATTGTTATTATGGATCATGTAGAAGTAGATGATTTAATGGCTTTTGTTAATGATTTAAAAAAGGAATTATCTAACCTATAATTTCAAGATTTTTTAAATAACCACTTTCTTTAACTAAATCATCAATCATTCTTCTACCAATTATCCATTTTTAAACCAAATAAATCGATTAGAAAAATTGCTTTCAATAAATAGAGAAGGATAATAAATATTTATCCGTTAATCTATATTTTCAAGATGAAAACAGGTTTGGATTAAAAACAGATTTAGGCAGATGTCTTTTAAAACTAAAAAACCAACTTAAATTTAAATAAAAAAAGTAATTTTACAACTTATATTAAAGTGTATCAACTTGTACAAACTTCTAAGCGCTACATATAAAGAATTTTTACTGCTAAAACGAGATTTAGGAGGCTTGGCGATTTTGTTTGTTATGCCATTAGTTTTGGTGGTAACTGTAACGTTAATTCAAGACAGTTCGTTTAAACAAATTAACGACGTTAAAATACCCATACTGTTTGTTGATAATGATAATGGAGCTATTTCTAAATCAGTACTTAAAAATTTAAAACAAGGTAATTTTGAAATAAACACTAAAATAGAAAAAAATTTCATTACAGAAATAAAGGCAAGTAAATTGGTTTTAAAAGGCAAATATAAATTAGCTATAATTATCCCAAAAGGATTGACAGTAGGTTTACAACAAAAAGTGGATAATAATGTGCAAAGCATATTACAAGGTTTTGGTGTAGAAAATGAAGAAATAATAGACAAACCAAAATCCGTTACAACAGCAAAAGAAATAAAACTTTATTTTGATCCTGCAGCACAATTATCTTTTAAAAATGGAGTGAAAAACGCTATTGATAAAATGGTTTCTAAAATTGAAACAAAATCAATTTATGCTGTTTTTCAAAAGGAATTAGAAATAGAAGGTAATTTATTAGATCAAAATAGCTTTATTACTTTTAAAGAAATAAACCCTGTAAAAAAGAATGACCAAATAAAACCAAATTCCGTACAACATAATGTGCCAGCTTGGTCGTTATTTGCCATATTTTTTATAATTATACCATTATCTATAAACATTGTAAAAGAAAAAAACCAAGGCACATCGGTTAGATTAAAAACAAACCCGGTTTCTTACACTACTATTTTAGGTTCAAAAATACTTGCTTATTTAGTGGTTTGTATGTTGCAATTTCTATTAATGTTATTAATTGGCATTTATTTATTTCCATATTTAGGTTTACCATCATTAACAATAAACGGAAGTTATTTTTTACTATTTATTGTAGCTTTGTTTGTTGGTTTAGCGGCAATTGCTTTAGGTATTTTATTAGGTACAATAGCAAATACGCCAGAACAATCTGCTCCTTTTGGTGCAACTTTAGTGGTTATTTTAGCCGCTATTGGTGGTGTTTGGATTCCAGTTTTTATCATGCCAAAAATCATGCAAATAATTGCAAAAATTTCCCCTATGAATTGGGGTTTAAATGGATTTTATGATGTAATTTTAAGGAATGGTAAATTTATTGATATTTTACCTGAAATAAGTTTACTTGGGTTGTTTTTTATCATCCTTTTAAGCATTTCTATTTACTATGATAAGATAAAAAACGCAGTGTAAAACGTATATTATTGCTATAAAAACAAATGAAAACGATAACAGAAACAACTAAGATAAGAATTCGATTTAACGAAACAGATCCTTTGGGTATTGTTTGGCACGGAAATTACATTACTTATTTAGAAGATGGCAGAGAAGATTTTGGAATGAAACATGGTATTTCGTATTTAGATGTTCAGAAAAATGGTTTTATAACTCCAATAGTTGAATTGTCTTGCAAGCACAAAGCACCTTTACGATATGGCGATGTAGCAACCATTGAAACTACTTTTGAAGATTCTCCTGCGGCAAAAATGGTGTTTAGCTATAAAATATTTAACCCAAAAGGCGAAATTGCTTGTTTGGGTAAAACAATTCAAGTATTTTTAGCTATTGAAACCGATGAATTATCACTAACCTTACCTCCATTTTTTGAAGCTTGGAAGAAAAAAGTAGGCTTGTTATGAAAAAAGTTTACATTACAAATAACCATATAATTTCTTCTTTAGGTTTTGATTCTGAATCAAATTTTAAAAATATTACGAATTCAATTTCGGGTATTAAAGAACAGAAAAGACCAAACGGAAAAACGTTTTACAGTTCATTAGTCGATAAAAACAAAGTAGATACCGCATTTGCTACAATTGGCGAAGTTTCTAAATACACAACTTTAGAAAAAATGATGATACTATCGGTTGATCATATTGTAACCACTTCTCAAATAAAAATCACAAACAAAACAGGTTTAATAATATCAACAACCAAAGGTAATATAGACACCTTAAATCCAAATTCACCGTTTTATGGTGATAAAAAAAGAAGTTATTTATCGGAATTAGGAAATCAAATTCAGCAATTTTTTAATTTTAAAAATGAAGCGATTGTAGTATCAAATGCTTGTGTTTCTGGCGTATTAGCTGTTTCGGTTGCAAAACATTTAATTCAATCAGAAATGTACGATGATGTTATTATTGTAAGTGGCGATTTGGTATCAGAATTTATTTTATCTGG
>Ga0256840_1001287_pt1 | contig 23990 bp, 20 predicted proteins | sample 355202metaG_FD_185969 | JGI IMG/M metagenome (GOLD analysis project Ga0256840, IMG submission 185969) | Hydrothermal vent microbial communities from Mid Atlantic Ridge, Atlantic Ocean - 355-202 | ecosystem: Environmental > Aquatic > Marine > Hydrothermal vents | place: Atlantic Ocean: Mid...
GCTAGCGCGGCTTAGCCAAGTTTCCAATTTCTTCGTTATTGATTTGAACCATAGAATAACTATGCTTAAAATCAATGCCTCGAACTTGAAAACTTGGCGTTGCCAGAACTCAGCTAGGTTATTCAGAGCTTCCTTAACACTAACTACCATGCCCTTCTGCATAACCTTTTTTACGAATTGCGACGACGCATTCCACTTTAGTACACATCAAACCGTCCTTTCTATATAGACCATATTCAAACGTTGGCGTACTACGCCCTCTTTCTGCAAGCTCCTTAAATATTTCTTCTTCTTTTTCTGGTGGGAAATCAAATCGTAACTCTAAATCACTATTGCCAGGCTTTCGAAAATCGACAGTGAGACGGCGTGTCCAGACGTGATAATCAGTAAATACTCGAGCACAAGCAAGTGGTGCAATCGGGTCTGCCAAAGATGCTTGAAAGCCACCAAACATACTGCCACCCATATTACGTGAGATCCATGTGAGAGGTAAGGTAATACGTACTTTTCGCCAGTCATCCTCAAGTGAGGTTACTTTTAAACGCATCATCCACCATGCAGGCCACCAACTTAAGAGCTTTTCTTCTGAAAGTAGCCATTTGAGTTTTTTAGCTAAGCTAATACTGCTAAATGTTTGTTTTTTTGACACGGATTTATCCAATACTGACTGATGACCCAGTAATCTTAGCTTAAGAACTGATAAATTGGCTTATAATCTTTTCCTCAGTTCTTTGAAACTATTTAAAGGAGAGACTGATTAAGGAAACAAACTTGACAAGCAAGGCTTTATCGCGTCTAATCGCGCGACTTAGCTATACGCTAAGAAAAACACCCCAATTAATCACTCGTATTTGAAGGAATAATAAAATGTACGCAGTAATCAAAACAGGTGGCAAACAGTACCGTGTTTCGCCTGGTGACAAATTAAAAGTTGAAACTATCGATGCAGAAGTTGGCGCATCTTTCGATTTCGATACCGTATTAATGATATCTGATGGTGACGATCTCACTGTAGGTACTCCAACAATTGCTAGCGCAAAAGTAACAGCTGAAGTTGTTGCTCATGGTCGTGGCAAAAAAGTTGAAATCATCAAGTTTAGACGTCGTAAGCACCACCAGAAGCGTACAGGTCATCGTCAAAACTTCACTCAAATTGAAATTCAAAGCATCAACGGCAAGGGCGCTGTAGCTAAGAAGAAAGCGGCACCTGCTAAAAAAGCAAAAGCTACTGATTCTGAGAGCGATACAAAAACAGCGACTAAAGCTAAAGCACCCGCTAAAAAAGCAGCAGCTCCTAAGAAAGAAACTACTACTAAGAAGCCAGCTGCTAAAAAAGCACCTGCAAAAAAATCATCAGGTGCTGATGATTTAACAAAAATTGAAGGTGTTGGACCAAAAGCAGCTGAAGCATTAGTTGCTGCAGGTCTTGCTACATTTGCTGATGTAGCAAAGTCAACTGAAGCTAAAATCAAGAAAATTCTTGATGAAGCTGAAGGGCGTTTCGGTATGATGAAGCCAGCATCATGGCCTAAGCAAGCTAAACTAGCTGCTGATGGTAAATGGGATGAGCTTAAAAAATGGCAAGACGAGATGGACGGTGGTATTGAATAATACCTCTTACATTTAGTTGCTATAATTAAAGGCAGTTCTTATTGAACTGCCTTTTTTTTTGCTTATGTTTTATATAAAACCAACCATCACTTTTACACAAAGATTCTACTTATTTCTGCTACAATCCTATCACTTTTAATAATGACCAGAATAATAAGTTCTTAATGCCTCTCGATACCATCTACCACGTCAACACACCTGAAGGAATTAGCCTTAGGTTATCACCTGCAGGGCCTGTTCCACGTATGCTCGCGTGGATGATTGACATCCTCATACGATTTGCAATTAATGCCGTTCTGTTCTCAATATTAGGTTTTATGGGTAAAACAGGTCTAGGAATTGGTTTAATTATCTCTTTTCTCTTAGAGTGGTTTTACCCTGTGTATTTTGAGCTATACAAAAATGGCCAAACGCCTGGTAAAAAAACATTTGATCTTTACGTTACGATGGAAAATGCCAGCCCAATTACACCTGCAGCTTCTATCATAAGAAATCTACTTCGCTTTGTTGATTTTCTACCACTCTTTTATGGCTTTGGATTTGTAAGTATGATGTTAACTGATCGTTTTCAACGTTTGGGGGATTTGGTTGCTGGCACTGTTGTCTTGCATCAAACGCATGAAACCAATGTATTGGATGAAATCAAAGCAGAGCCAATCACACCACCTGTCTCATTAAAACTCAATGAACAACAAGCACTGATTCGATTTTATCAACGACGACCTTATCTAACCGATGAACGTGCCGATGAATTAGCAAGGTTTACCGTACCTTTGATTGACAAGGATGAGCCAAAACCTGCATCGCGCCTAATGGGAATATCTAGCTGGATTATGGGAAATCGTTAGATGAGCGCTATCAGACAATCACAATTCGTAGATAAGCATGAGGCTCTGTGGAAGCACTTTGATGAGTGGCTAGATTACCAAGAGCTTTCAAGCTGGGCAAAACGCAGTAAAAAGAAAGCTGTAAAAGTCCCTGATGATCTTGATTTCCCTCTTGCATACCGACAAATTTGTCATCATTTTGCATTGGCTAATTCTCGTTTATACAGCCCTATTTTAGTTGAGCGACTAAACAAATTGGTGATACGGGGTCATCAAAAACTCTACAGCACTCGCACCCATTTTTGGCGTGATTTTCTACAGTTCTTTGCGGGGGGCTTTCCTGCTCTCATTCGACAAGAATGGAAGGTTGTAAGCATTGCCGCATTTTTATTCTACGTACCTTTTATTGCCATACTGGTTGCTATTCAATTTTACCCTGATTTAATTTATAGCGTGATGGATGGTAGCCAAGTACGTGATCTTGAAAGCATGTATGACCCTGAATTACATAATAAATTAGGGCGAGAACGAGAGTCAGATAGTGATTTATATATGTTTGGTTATTATATAAAACATAATATTGGTATCGATTTTCAGTTGTTTGCTGGTGGAATGCTGTTTGGTATCGGCTCCCTATTCTTCTTATTGTTTAATGGCATTTTTCTTGGTGCTGCTTTTGGGCACATGACTTACATTGGTTACTACGACACCTTCTGGGGTTTTGTAGTTGGTCATGGTGCCTTCGAATTACAAGCCGCCTTCCTCTCTGGTGCCGCTGGTTTAAAACTGGCAGAAGCCCTAATCATGCCAGGTAGAAAATCACGTGGACGTGCCCTAATCGATAATGGGAAAATAGCAGTAAAGATCATGTATGGCGTTATAGTATTCAGTATTATTGCCGCATTCTTAGAAGCCTTTTGGTCATCAACTGTGATGCCCGTGATGATTAAATATGTGGTGGGGGCTTGCCTTTGGGCACTGGTTGCCGCCTATTTTATTTTTGCAGGGCGTAAAAGCACGTGAACCTAAACGAAATACAAGCCAATATCCGTTTACGTAATCCTTGGGAAGCAGTAGACCTGGGTTTTGCTATGGTGAGAAGGTGGTGGAAATCTATCTATATTCCACTTGCAATTCTTACTTTTGGTATTGGTATTCCACTATTTTTTATAGTCCCTGAAGATCAACTTTGGATTGCAGGAATGATTTTTTGGTGGCTAAAACCACTGTATGATCGACTGGTATTACACATTATTAGCCATAAACTTTTTAATGACGAGTTAACAAGCTGGCAAGCCTTAAAAGCACTACCTTCATTAATTTGGAATACAGGTTTTTTCCAAAGTATGACATTCAGGCGCTTCTCTTTATCACGAGGGTTTAACCTACCTATCTGGCAACTTGAACAATTACGAGGTGAACCACGAGCAAGTAGGCAACGTATATTGCATATTGCTTCCCATTCACAAGCTATCTGGCTGACCATTGGTTTATGGATAATAGAAGGAATTCTAAGCTTATCTCTTTTCGTATTATTATTATTATTTTTACCTGAGAGTCTACAACAGGATTTTCTTGAAAATTTATTTAGCAGTAATAATATTGACTATGCGCGTTGGTTAGATATCCTTAATTATTGTTTTTATATTGTTGTGGTAACAGCTGTTCATCCTTTTTATATTGCTGGTAACTTTGCCCTCTATATTAACCGTCGTACGCAGTTAGAAGCATGGGATATTGAGCTAGATTTTAGAAAATTAGCAAGTCGCTTAAAACAAACGTCACAACATTTACTACCTGTAATGTTTATTGCATTTTTCACCCTATTTTTTAGTGCAAGCTTGTTTTTATTCTCCAGCCCTAGTTATGCAGAAAACCCTGAAGCAAATAACGAAACTGAATATCTAAACAGAGATCGTCTCCCTGCTGATAAATCCAAAGCCATTATTAAAGAGGTCATGCTCACTGAAAATTTGGATGATAAAGAAATCTCCCATCGTTGGATAAAAAAAGATAAAAAGAAAATAGATTTAGATCCGGTTTTTTGGCTCAAGCTAAAAGCATTTCTTGAGCCTACCGCAAAAGTATTTGCTTTTATTATTGAATTTGGACTTTGGATACTTATTGCTATTGGTATCTTATTACTCATTTATTTTCGTGAGCGTTGGATGTATTTATTCCAAGGGAAGCGTGATTCAACAGACGAATACCAGTCACCAGATGTTATGTTTGGCATGGATGTAAGACCAGAGTCACTACCGAGTAATATTATTGATGAGGCTCGTAAACTTTGGCAATCAAAACAACACCGCGAGGCACTAAGTTTGCTTTATCGTGGTGCATTAGTGCGCCTCATTAATCAAGAAAAGGTAAAACTACAAAATAGCCATACCGAAGGCGATGTTTTAAAGCTTGCATCCTTAACACTCAATAATAGTAAACAAGGTTATTTGAAATCCCTAACAACACAGTGGCAATTAATTGCTTACGCGCACCGCTCTCCCAATGAGTCAGATATGAAAATGCTATTTGATCGTTGGACTAGTGACTTTGCCTTTGATAGTAGCAATGAAGATACAAACGAAACCAGAACAAAAGGTGAGCCTGATGAGTAATAAACTTATCATCATTCTTATTGTTTTGGTGCTTTCAATTATTGTGGGACTAGGTGTCTATAATTTTTTTCAAACTCACGAGTACAAAGAGGTTACTACGCACACAGGCTTTAAAGGTGAGGCACGAAAAAACCCTCTTTACGCCGCTCGACTATTTCTTAAACGAATGGGGATCAAAACAGAAACTAAAGAAAGTGTACAAGGCTTAGATGGCTTCCCTAATACCAATACGGTTTTATTAATTGATACTAATCGTTCGACTCTCTCAAATAAACGAACCTTAGAAATGATGGATTGGGTGAAATCTGGCGGCCATATCATTGCTAAAACGACTAAAGACTGGAAATACAGCGGCTCTGAAAAGATTAATAAAATAAATAAATCAAGAAAATACAGTCCTGATCCTCTTCAACGATATCTAGGTGTTCGTACAGGACCCCGTAGCATAGAAATTGATCCAGAAGATGAAGTAGAAACTATGGTTGATGAGCTTCTTGGTACTGAAATTAGTCCGACAGAAGGTGAAAAGACAGATAGTTTTTCTGATAATGAGAAAATCACGTTAAAGGGTACAGGTAAAAAACTTGCACTCAATATTAAACGTTTTCGAACTATCCTTTTAGATAATAGCTTTGAAAATAAGACTGAGAAAATTGCACTAAATGATAATACATTTATGATTCGCCAAAAAGTGGGCAATGGCTTAGTCACTTTGATAGCTGATATGTCAATCTTTGAAAATAGAGCCATCGAGAAAGCAGATCATGCTGAAATACTCTGGTATTTAATACACGGTTTACATAAGCCCATTTCTCAACCTGAGGCTATTTGGCTAATCAATAATGATGAGATGCCTTCATTGTGGAATATTCTCTGGAATAAGGCTTGGGTATTTATACTCTCATTATTACTATTATTCACAGCTTGGTTATTGCATAGCATACATCGTTTTGGCCCTATGATTCCTAAACAATCAGAAGATCGGCGTAGTTTAAAAGAACATATCAGTAGTAGTGGCAATTTTTATTGGAAACAGGAAAAAAGAGCTAAACTTATTGAAAGTTCACGCAAAGCTTTACTGAATCACCTTTCACGTATTCACCCAGGATGGGAGCAACGGTCAAAAGAAGAGCAGATTGCCTTGCTTGCAGAGCAAGCAGAGATGACACCAGAAGCTATTCAAAAATTACTATATTCTGATGCTAATAACCCTAGCTTTAAGCAGGCAGAAACCTTTATACAATTAATCAAAGATTTAGAGAGTCTCAGAAACAAACTTTAAGGAATCTCTGAATAAGAATTTGATAATATTTTAGACAAAAAAGAAATACAGGAACAAACTTATGACCGATATGACATTACAACAAGCCAGTGAACTTGCAGCAAAGCTTAAAACAGAAATAAGCAAAGCCGTTATTGGGCAAAAACAAGTTGTACATGAGACCCTCATTGCACTAATAGCTGGTGGTAATGTGTTGATTGAGGGCGTTCCTGGTCTCGGTAAAACCTTATTAGTACGTGCGCTTGCAGCTACGTTTTCGGGCAAGTTTAATCGCATACAGTTTACACCTGATTTAATGCCCGCAGATATAACTGGGCACACGCTTTATGATATGGATAATAAAACTTTCTCTGTACGTAAAGGACCCGTTTTTACCAATCTTTTGCTTGCAGATGAGATCAATCGTGCACCTGCAAAAACTCAATCTGCTCTATTAGAGGTGATGCAAGAAAGACAAGTGACTATTGAAGGTGAAGCACACCCTGTTCCGCTCCCTTTCATGACATTGGCAACACAAAATCCATTGGAACAAGAAGGTACTTACCCTCTTCCTGAAGCACAGCTAGACCGATTTTTACTAAAAATCTACATTGATTATCCCGATGATAAGGAAGAAGCATTGATGGTTGCTGCCGTTACTAATAAACAAACAGGGAATCAGCTAAATATCTCCAATGTGGACGCTGTAGCTAGCCCTGAAAGCATTGCTTCCATGCAAAAACTTACAGCCAATATTGAAGCTGACCAAAGTGTCATTGATTATGCCGTGCGTATAGTGCGCGCTACACGTGATTGGCAAGGTTTAAGTATCGGTGCTGGCCCTCGTGGCAGTATTTCACTCATTGCGGCGGCACGCGCCCAAGCAATGTTAAATGCTCGTGATCACATTACGCCTGATGATATAAAAGATATTGCATTACCTGTGTTACGCCATCGTGTTGGTTTAGCGCCTGAAATGGAATTAGAAGGCTATACCACTGATCAAATCCTCCAAGGTATTTTGGATAAAATAGAGGCACCTCGCCAGTAAGCTTCGGCAATACTGCAAATATCACATCATGCTTCCTATTCCTGATAAAAATACATTCTACCTTCTTGCTGGTATCACACTATTAGGGTTACTTGCTAGTTTTCTGCCGTCTTTAATTCCTGTATGGGAGTTTTTAGTATTTGCCTCGTTATTCGTCTTAGTCCTTGATCTAGCGATGAGTTATTTACTTAAAAGCTCTGTGAAGGCAATCAAAATTGAGAGAAACCTAGCAGGCTCTCTACCCTTGGGAGTTAGTCGTTTTGTAGGCTTAAAAATACATAACCTTAGCAATCGTACGCAACGATTGTCTGTGTTTGATCATTTTCCCCAACAAATAGAAGCAGAAGGTTTGCCGGTACACTTAAGTATCCCTGCTGAGCAACACGCTGATATTCAGTATAAAATTATTGCCAATGAACGTGGGACGTTAACCTTTCCACTGATACAAATACAACTTCAATCATATTTCACTTTTTGGAAAAGAAGTCTAAAACTACCTGTACGTAGTACCACCAATGTTTACCCTAACTTTTCAGCCATCTCTCACTATGCTTTATTAGCAACAGATAATAACCTTAGCCAAATGGGAATCATCAAAAAACGTCGTCGTGGTGAAGGGCAAGACTTTCATCAGCTACGTGAGTACCGAGAAGGTGATGCATTACGCCAGATTGACTGGAAAGCGACCTCACGTATCCAAAAGTTAATCTCACGTGAGTACCAAGATGAGCGTGACCAAGAAATCATCTTTATGCTTGATTGCGGGCACCGTATGTTGGCAAAAGATGATGACCTTTCTCACTTTGATCATACTTTAAACGCCCTATTATTACTCTCGTATGTCGCCTTAAAACAAGGTGATGCAGTTGGTTTAACAACATTCGCTGGTGAGGATTCTCGCTGGATAGCACCACGAAAAGGTCAGCACACTGTACAAAGCATTTTAAACACTGTTTATGGTTTACAACCCAGCACTGAATCTCCTGATTACAGTAAAGCAGCGACTGACTTGTTAATCCGCCATAAAAAGCGTGCTTTGGTTATTATTTTGACCAATCTACGAGATGAAGATAACGATGAACTCATTCCTGCGATTAATTTATTAAAGAAACGCCACTTGGTGTTACTAGCTAGTTTACGAGAAACCAGTATTGATGATGTCCTTAAAACACCAATTGATGATTTACAAACAGCCATTGATAGCGCTGCAACACAGCAGTATTTATTACACAGACAAAAGACATTTGAACAATTAACCCACCGTGGCGTTAATACCATAGATGTTAGCCCTGATAAGCTGACTGTAGATTTAATTAATGCTTATTTGGGAATTAAACGCAGCGGAATGCTTTAATTTCTACTAAATCACGAACAAGTAAGGATACCTTGTCACCCCCCCTGTTTTTAGGCATTTTGTATTCTTAGGATAGCTCCTAGAGAATAATTTGCTCTTAAGATATTTATTATTTTTACAGACTGGCTTATATTCAATATATTTTGTACTTTAAGGAAGCTAAAGCTGATTGGACTTGATCAGGACCTCCTTTAGGAAACACTGATCAAGTCCAATAAATTCTAGCAACGCCAAGTTTCCAAGTTCGAGGCATTTGTTTTTTGCATAGTTATTCTATGGTAAAAACAAATAACGAAGAAATTGGGAACTTGGCTAAGCCCCGATAGGGCTGGCTTACAAGGCATCACCTCCGTTGTTATAATTTTCCCGAAGGGAGCAACCATTCTGAAAAATGATGCCTAGGATCTGATGCCTTTTAAGCCAGCAGAATTTTATTGGACTTAATCAGTGTTTCCTTTAGGTAAGTTAAACTTTTAGGGTTTGTGGTTTTACCTCCCCAGTCATCTGTTGATATTTAGCTTTGTATTGATCAGCCATTACTGATAATGAAAAATGTTCTTCCGTATGCTTTTTTGCATATTTTCCCATTGTAATTCGCTTCTCTTCAGAATCTATAAGTGCTTCAAGATGCTTCATCAAAACTTCTTCTGTTTCACCGACAAAACCTGTTTCACCATGCTGCACTACTTCATCATTACCTGGTATTTTGGTAACTACAGCAGGAATTCCTGATGCTTGCGCTTCTAATAATGCTAAAGATAATCCTTCATAAGCTGAGGTCTGAAAGAAAATATCAAGAGTTGGGAGCATTTCTAATACTTCGCTCCTGTTAAGCATTCCTGTAACGTTCACACCTGAAGACTCAAGCATATCAACATCTTCTTTTTCACCACCACCTATCCAAACAAACTCTACGTCATCACGTTTAGCATTAATTTTTTTCGCAATAGCGGCAAATACCCAAGGTGCTTTTTGCATAGATATACGACCACCCACACCTATTTTTACCTTTTCATTTTTTTCATCATAGTTTTTAGTTGTAAGTTGTGAGGTGTCAATACCGTTACTGATTCTAATGAGTCGATCGTGATTGCCATACGTTATTTCATCAGAAATAATTTCAAACTCTTCTTTACCACAAGCGACTATAGTTCCACCCAGCCAGTAGCCGATATGCTCTAGAATCTTATAAATTTTTCTTTTTATGGGCTGCTTGATAAGTGGGTAATGAATAGCATGAGAGGTATATAACAAGTGATCATTTTTACGAAGAATAAACCCAGCAACACGAGCCAAAAATCCACCTTTTGAAGAGTGTGTATGAATAATATCTGGATTTAACTGCTTGATATTTTTAACTAAAGAAATCAATGCCTTTGTATCAATAATCGGATCAATCGAACGGCTCATTTGTACATGAATCAACTCAACTTTTGGATCAAAGAGATCACGCCAATTTTCGGGGGTATGCTCACGAATAGAGTGTAATACACTCACCCGATACCCATCTCGTACCAATCGATTGGCCATATCTACAACCCAAATAAAAACACCATGCTCCATAGGCTCTATTACGTGTACGATATGCATTTTATTTACCTCGCTTTTTTTCAAGCTTTTCTTGTAGAGATTGTTTTAAATTCATGATTGTATTTTGTGCATATTTGGCGGTATGAAATAAGGGTAATCTATGCTTTTGGGATGACCAACGAAGCCTATACATTGGTTCATAGTCACATGCATACTGTTCTTTTTTATAGGAGTTTTCATCATCAGCAAACATAAAATCAAAGAGTTGATTGTTTTTAATTGCATTGCCTATTTCATTACAGACCAATAGAAATAAAGGTGAATATCTATTCCCATATTTTTTATAAAAACCACTTTGATAATAATGCACTTGGTTTTTATCAGTAAACATATAATAAGATGCCATGGCTTCACCATCTAAGTTTAAGGTTTTTATAGCAGCTTTATTTTTAGGAATTAATCGAGCCAAAACTTTTTGATGGAAATCAACAAAACGACTTGAGTCAAAAATACAGTTGCCTGTTTTATCTCGCCAACGTGAGCAATTCATATCGGCCAACTGCTTTAAGGCAGGCTTAATTGAATCAAGTGACTCTGTCGATACTGTAGTTACCTCACCATTTCGTATAAGTTTTTCACCTTTTTTGATAAACATCTTTTTCCAACGTTTATCCATACTATCTTGATAGTGTTCAAAACTAGCAACTCTAGGAATAGTAAATCGAACACCATACTCAGTTTTATAACGATCTATTTTATGAGTAGATTGATCAAAGCATTGAAGGATTAACGCATCTTTTAAAATGAATTCAAAATCAGCGAAGCTCCACCTATCACTATGCCTAACAAGATATTCTGTTATCACTTTAATCATTGATGATTCATATTCTGGTAATACAATGAAATCCTGAAATTCACTAATAATTGCATCATCCAAGGCTTCACCATTACCAATAAAATATAAAGTCTTACCTTGTATTAATGATTTTGGTAGAGGAGGCTCACATATTTGAAAAGGAGCTAGACCAACTAGTTCACTTTCTTGGTAGAGGGCAAGGATAAAAAGTTCTCGATCATATTGATCTTTGAAGACCTCCCACCATGTGAACATCCAATCCCAGCTACAAAAAATACTACTTCGTTCACACTTATCGTAAAGACTATCCCAATCTTTTTGTAAAGATTGAAATCCTTCGACTGAATCAATTAAGCTCAGTGATAGCGATTTTGGTGCTATTGATGATATTTTGGGAGCGCTATGAGTCATTTCTATAATTTAAAATTAATTATTATTTTTAAGAGGTTAATAACCTCTCTATTCAATTAAGGAGATCCTGATCAAGTCCATTATTTTCAGCTTGCTAAATCTGTCGCTATTTTCCACGAAGATCGGCGCAATAGAATGACTATTACGTCTCACTTCATGAAAAATAGCGACAGATTTATCGAAGCTGAATTCTAATGGACATAATCAGTCTCTCCTTAACTAATTGTACAATTATTAAGCAGGTTTTAATGTTCTTTCCTGACAAAAGGACACACCAGACAGAGCAAATAGCTTCCTCATATCTGCACTAAAGGCACAAGGTGCAATTACTTTAATATTTTTAGCTTCTATTTGACGAATAAAGCTACCCAAAGCCAACTCTCGTTCATCATTACCTTCGATTTGTTTTACCCATGCTAATGAAAGCCTGACATATTCTGGCCTTATATGCTTTAGTAAGCCTAAAGATCTAGTCGATACAGAAAAATCATCTAAAGCAATTTTACAATTTAACTGTCTAAGTGCCTTCACAAATTTTATAAATACTGGAGCTTGATTTTGGCTCAATTCAGCAGGTAATAAGAATATTAAATGAGAGGTTTTATCCCCTATTTTATTTAGCCCAGGAAGAACCCATTCTGCAAAAGATACATCAGTCAGTGACGCCTCACTTAGGCGAATAAATAGATTCACATCTAAACTTTTTTTATTAATAAGTATCTGTAAAAGTCTCGTTATTTTTACTTTATCCCAAAATATTTGACGCTTTTCTTCTAAATCAATACCACCAGATTCAAATAATAAGTCATCAATTCCTGCCCTCTGTGCAACAGGCACCTTGAGAGAAAGCAAATAATGAGTAGAAGTCCTTTTATATTTATTTTCATTGGGCTTCATATCTACCAACTTCTGAGCTGATATTGTAGCTTCTTTTCTTTTAATTATTCCTCTAAGGATAGAGGCTGGTGTGATTTTTTTGTCTTTAAAGACTTTATTGGTATTAGTCTGCTCAATAATATTTTGGGTTAGCTTCTCATCTTCTATTCGATTCATTTCAAACTGGTTAAGAGGGTGCACCCAAAGTTGTAAACATTTATTACCCTTAAAAACTGATGGAATTATATGAATATTTGCACGAAAAACTGTGCCATTGGTTTTTCTTAGAGACAGTAATGATGAACGATTCATATTGTGTCTTAAAGTTTGCTTTTTAACAAAGCTTTTAAAAAGCTCATATTCATCATCAACAATAAGATCTGATACGGCTATTGCAGGTAATTCGTGAATAGAATTGATATCAAATAGACCAAGGTACGAAGTATTTGCATACAGGTGTAAATCCCTTGATATAAAAGCAATTGCTTCGTTGCTTGAATCTACTAGCCACTGACAACGTTTTTCAGAAACCCCTAATAATCGCTTACAACGACGAAAATCCCATTTGATTTGTACAGCTTCAATTAAGTATTGTAGATGTAAATTAGTTGCATCACTCCCTTTCTTAAAATGGAGTTTAGAAAATTGAGTATTATTGAAAGGTTTTTTTAAGGGAGTGCTTATTGTTTTTGTTGTGACTATAACGACAATCGTATCCGGTGCATACTGCCAAACCAGATCAGAGAGTGTCTCTACCGAAAAATCAACCTTGTCCGAGATAAAGACTAGACTTGCTACTTGCAGTTTTTTAAGCCCACGAACTACACTTTTTTTATCTGCATTCACAAGCTTAGCCTGAATATTCAAGCTAAACCCTTTTAGAGCAATCAATAAATCATCATAGATTTTTGATTGCTCTCCTATAAACAGACACTGTAAATCCTTTTTTCCCATGCAGGGACAATACTAAGTGCCCTATGTGGATAATACTGTTACCCGACTACTGCAAAAATATTGGGGATGGGTGGGATGTTATTCAGAGCTTCCTTAAAGAAAAATCTTTAGTTGGCTTATAAAAATTCCCATACATCATCAAAAGACTCAAGAGAACCTGCTTCAATCTCTTCGATCTCTACATTCTCAAATCCACAATAAGAGAAATTACCAACAGTATCATCAATACTTGTAATCAAGATATGTTGTTCACGCGAACCCATCGTTAATGTCAGCTCATCTTCAACATGAAAAATAAAACCAGGAAATATCAAGTTTGCTTCTTTTCTAGCACCATCAATGGTAGGCAATAAAATCCCTTCCATAGGTAGTTTTTGTGTGATTTCACGATTCGTAATAGCATTTACTTTCACTGTCATTCCATGGAGCGACAATATTTCCAAGCCTGCTTTTAAACCCAGACCACGAAAAGAACCCATCCAACGAATGACGGCAATTTGCCAAAGCTCTGCTTCATCCTTAGGATCTTTCACTGTGACTAACTCACCTACACGAGCAGTACTCGCTTCACTTTTTATTTGTCGTAAACCATAACCACCAGAACTACTATTTTCTGCTTGCCAACTATGTAGTTGTACATCGTAACCCTCTGCTATTGAATCAAGATCAATATCTGACCAAGGGCTTTCCACTGCATCTGAATTAGCAAGAGCTTCATAAATATTATCATCTTCAACATCTTCATTAACCTGATCAGCAAAAGAGTCAATATCATTTTCTCTAATCACCTCAATAACATCTGCCATACGAATTGCCAATGTAAGCTTTTCATCTCTTGGAAAACGTTTAAAGCGTCTATTACGAATAGTGGTTAACACATAAACTAAACGTTTCGCTAAACTATGCGTCAACATAGGCCATTTCTCATGTGTGCCCAAATCTGTAAGTTCGCTTAAGCTTACAAATTCATCCAAATGATTGATAACACCAGACAAATCAAATATACGACTAGTCGGTGAGTTAACCAAATCACTCACTGGCATTAAAGAAGCTGGTTCGTCACTGTTCAAAAGGGTGATATGTGCATATTTTGCTTTAACTTTTGAGGCATTATCTAAAATAGAAACATCATTAATAGATAATTTGAAGAAGTTATAAACCTTGGCCACCTCTCCTTGACGCAGAGTATTAGGTGCAGCTAAAGCAATCAGATTGATTAATTTATAATGATCTTCAATACTCATTTCAGGTTCTTGAGTATCATCTTTAGTCGGTATCGGCTTTGTATCTATTTTATTTTCACAGGCCATTAAGAATAAATGATGGATATCATGCCAGATAGACTTATCATGCTTAGCATAGACCTCATAACTATCCATAAGCACCTGATTCATATAGCTAACGGCACGACCTATAGCTAATAATAATTTCTTCTTGGACACCATGCTTTTTGTCAACATTTCGAGTGCCGCTAATTGATACGAGCCTGCAGTTTCCATCTGCAAAGACTTCTTTAGGTCAAAAATCTTCTGGCTTCTCTCTGGTAAAGGGAATGATCGACTTAAAAAGTGTCTATCGAGGTTCTCAATCACCATTTTTACATAGGGTAAAATAACTTCTGTTATATCAATTCTTACTTGTGGAGGAATTGATTCTTTATTCAGGTGTGTTAGCCCTAAGAATAGTTGCCGAGTCGCGGCCCCCATATCTGTTAAGGGTAAACTAGATACCCATTTTCTTGTTTTACTAACGGTAGTTAGATCAAGCATCTGGATACTATCTGTATTCTTTTTTTTGGAAGACATAGTTTGACTCATGTGAAACCTTCTTTTTATTTTTATATTGATTATTTATGGCTAAATACAGTTGCTAAATACAGTGGCTAAAACTATTGCCGTGATTTTCGACAAAAGCCAGAAGATCCAGAATGTAGCTACATATTTTCCCTATTTTAGCATTAATTAATCAATTATTCGATAGCCCGCTTAGACCGTTCGCCCGAAACTTCTTCAACCAATTTAGGTATTAAATAACCTGGCAGTACTGTTTTTAAGTCATTCAATAAGCAAATAGCTTCAGCTCTATCCACTTCAAAATGCGCTGCGCCATCAACCCTATCAAGTTGATGCAGATAGTAAGGCAGTACCTTAAATTCAAATAATCGATGACTAAGTTCAGCTAATGCCTTAACGCTGTTATTAATCCCTTTGAGTAATACAGATTGATTCAATAGGGTCACACCCACCTCATGTAAACTAGCTAAAATGTAGCCAACCCTCTGATCTATCTCGTTTTCATGGTTAGAATGAATCACCATAACTTTTTGAACCGATAATTTTTTTAACCAACTTAAAAACTCGGCATTAATACGTTCAGGTAAAAAAAGTGGAATACGCGTATGAAAACGTAGTGTTTTAACATGAGGAATTTCAACTAAATCAGCACACATTGCTTGTAAACGATTATTAGGGATCATCAATGGATCACCACCGCTTAAAATTACCTCATGAATACTACTATCATTACGAATTGCCAATAAAGTCTCTTGCCACTTAGCTTTATCAGGCATTGAATTCGCATAAGGAAAATGGCGTCTAAAACAATAACGACAATGCACTGCGCAAGCGCCGGTTGTAATCAATAACACTCTGCCATGATATTTTTGTAAAACCCCTGATGAAATAACCGAATCCAAATCACCGACAGGGTCAGCAATAAAACCAGCAATTGATTCCGTTTCATCTTTTACGGGCAACACTTGTTTTAAAAGAGGATCATTCCAATCCCCTTTTTTCATCTTTGCAATGTAGGACAAGGGAACTAAAAGCTTAAATTTTTCAGGATAATGCAACTGTTTTATAAACTTATCCTCATCCAATTCTAGAAGAGATAATAATTCAAGCGGGTCTCTAATCGCAGATGCAAGTGCTTCTTGCCAAGTTATCTCCTTAATAACGTCACGACTAACATTGTCATAAGTAACAGTGTCATGTTTAACAGCAATAAAATTAACTTTGTCAGAGGTAACTTGAGATACCTCTTTAACTTTTAGTGCTTTAGCAGTTATCATTAAGCGTATACCTTTATCCTAATATTTCTGTGGAGACAGTTCTCAAAATGGCAACCTATAGTACCAGTGAATTTAAAAACGGTTTGAAATTTATAATGGACGGTGATCCATACACTATTGTAGACAATGAATTAGTTAAACCAGGTAAAGGCCAAGCGTTTAACCGCGTAAAAATCCGTAACCTTAAAACAGGCCGTACCATAGACAAAACATGGAAGTCAGGCGAAAAAGTAGAAGCCGCTGATGTGATGGAAATTGATATGGAATATCTCTACGAAGATGGAGAATTCTGGCATTTTATGGAACCAACCACCTTTGAGCAACACGGTGCTGGCGAGGCCGCTGTCGAAGATGTAAAACACTGGCTAAAAGCTCAAGAGACATATATTGTTACACTTTGGAATGGAGCTCCACTAACGATCTCACCACCTAATTTTGTAGAATTACAGATTACAGAGTGTGACCCAGGTGTTGCAGGTAACACTGCTCAAGGTGCAACAAAACCTGCTATTGTTGAGACTGGCGCACAGATTAAAGTCCCTTTATTTGTAGAGGAAGGTGAAATAGTGAAAATTGATACACGCACTGGTGAATATATCTCTCGAGTAAAAGAATCTTAAAATACCCTCATATGTTCTTTATAATTTGTCACCCCCCCTCTTTTTATGCCTTTTGTAAGATAACCAAACAAGCTTACTTACAAAATGGCATAAAACAGGGGGGGTGACAAATATACTAGCTTTACTACATTGCTATAATACTAATGAGCTGGGAACCCACAACAGACCAACAACTACGCCAGTTGCGCGCCAAGATGAACCGCGATATCCGCGAATTTTTTTACCAACGAAAAGTATTAGAGGTAGAAACACCCGCACTCTCACAAGCAGGAAATACCGACCCTTTCATCCAATCATTTCAAACCACTGGATCTGATATAACAGAAGATCACAGCTCTACTATCCCCCAACGCTATCTACACACCTCTCCCGAATACCCGATGAAGAGACTACTTGCTGCAGGTAGTGGAGATATTTACCAAATATGTAAAGTCTGGCGCAAAGAAGAATCAGGTAAAAATCATAATCCAGAATTTACACTACTCGAATGGTACCGCATTGGTTTTACAGCTCAGCAACTAATGCAAGAAGTGAGTGAATTACTCCACAGCGTATTAACACAGATTAAACTACCCGATAAAATGTATTCTTATGAGCAACTCTTTCTTGAAAAGTTTGCAATAAATCCCCATATCGCTAGTTATGACGAAATTTTAGAATGTGTTGTAACGTCTATTCCTAGCCTAGATGCTTATACCTCAACAGATAAGCCATCTAATCAACTAGATCGACAAGCATTACTTGATGCTCTACTCACATATTGTATCGAACCAGATTTTGATAAAAACTGTTTAACCTTTGTTTATGATTATCCAGCCACACAATCTGCTTTAGCAAAGCTAAGTAATGAACAATGTGAGGGAGATGGAAAACCACCCGTAGCCCTGCGCTTTGAAGTTTTTTTAGGGCAAAAAGAGCTAGGCAATGGCTACCAAGAAGAAACGAGCCATCAACGAAATACTGACATTCTAAATAAAGAAAATGCGCAACGTCACGCAACAGGTTTAAAAGAAGTCACGGTAGATAATAACTTTATTGAAGCTGCAAAATCAGGTATCCCTGAATCTGCAGGCGTAGCTATTGGCTTAGATCGTGTGTTAATGGCGATTACAGAAGTAGAATCAATACAGAAAGTTATTAACTTTCCGTGGGACGTGGCATAATACAGCGCAATATTTACAACACCTTATTCGCAAAGAGCAATAGCTCAAGCATAAAATTAGAAACGGAGTAAAACATGGACTTTTTCATATCAAACGCAATGGCAGCTGGCGAAGCACCACAGGGTGGTGGCTTACAATTAGTATTTATGGTCGCGCTATTTTTCGGCATCATGTACTTCATGATTATTCGTCCACAATCTAAAAAGGCAAAAGAGCATGCATCATTGCTAGACTCTCTATCAAAAGGGGATGAGATTGTAACCAATGGTGGAATTTTAGGAAAAATCGTAAAGCTAGGTGATAATTTTGTAGAAATCAAAGTATCTGATAACAGCAATATCAAAATCCAGCGCCATGCTATTGCCAGCGTTATGCCTAAAGGCACAATGAAAAGCGCTTAAACAATACTCATTCAACGCCTGATTTAATCAGGCGTTTTTTAATGTTCAAATAAATTTCAACTTTAAGCTTTAATAAAAACGGGTTAATAAAAAAATGAATCGTTATCCACTGTGGAAGTACCTCCTCATCATCGCTGTGACGGTATTTGGCCTACTCTTTGCACTTCCCAATCTTTACCCATCTCAACCAGCCATTCAAATCAGCTCTGCATCAGAAATAACACCACTAGATAACACAGTGCTTGAGAATATTAAAAATACACTCACCAAAAAAGGCTTAGCCACAGAGAGTATTGAGACTTTAGGACCTAATAAAGTATTAATAAGATTTGATACACCAGACAATCAACTCGCGGCTCAAGAGGCGATTAATGAATCTCTTGGTAAGAAGTTTAATACTGCACTAAATCTTGCACCCGCAACACCTAAATGGTTACGTTCTTTCAACCCAATGAATTTAGGCCTAGACCTACGTGGTGGTGTTCACTTCTTAATGGAAGTGGATATGAAATCAGCGATTGATAAATCACTTTCTCGTAGTAGTGAAGAGTTTAGAACGCTTCTTCGTAAAAATAAGATTAATTACCTAGGTGTAAAACGTGTTGGTGACCACTTAGTTATTCAATTTAAAAATGAAGAGTTACGTGACAAAGCAAGAGCAGAATTAAAAAACCAATACCGCAACGAAATCGACTTTAGTGATGAAAAAGTTGCCAAAGGTGCAGCTCTCAAGGCAGTCCTTACTGAAAATAACATAAAAAATACTAAGCGCTTTGCACTGCAACAAAATATCACTACATTGCGTAAACGTGTCAATGAATTAGGTGTATCAGAACCCGTAATCCAGCAACAAGGCTTAGATCGTATCGTTGTTGAATTACCAGGCGTACAAGACCCAACACTAGCAAAGAAGATTCTTGGTACAACAGCTACCTTAGAATTCCGCCTTGTTGACGAAGGTCGTGATGCATACGCAGCTCAAGCTAGTGGACGTATCCCAGCTGGCGATATATTACTTAAAGAACGTAACGGAAACCCCGTTCTTCTAAAGCGTCGTGTAATGCTAACAGGTGATTATATTACTAATGCAAATGCAGGTTTTGATCAAAATCAACAGCCTTCTGTAAATATCACCTTAGATGGAAAAGGCTCAAAACTATTTGCTAGAGCGACAGGTGCTAATGTTCAGAAATTAATGGGTGTAGTTTTTATCGAACATAAAACTGACATTACAAAACAAGAAGATGGCACAATCAAAAAAGTTACCAAGGTAAATAAAGAAGTCATCAATATTGCCCGTATTCAAGATCAACTTAGCAAGCGCTTCCAAATCACGGGGTTAGATTCACCACAAGAATCTCACAATCTTGCTTTACTACTTCGTGCAGGTGCTTTAGCCGCACCTGTATATATTGTGGAAGAACGTACTGTAGGTCCAAGCTTAGGTGCTGATAATATTGCCGCAGGATTTAAATCAGTCATTATCGGCTTTGTATTAGTTTTAATCTTTATGGCTATTTACTACCGCGTATTTGGCTTAGTTGCTAACCTAGCACTAACACTCAACCTAGTGTTAATCATAGCAATCCTTTCAATGTTACAAGCCACACTAACTCTGCCAGGAATTGCAGGAATCGTACTAACTGTAGGTATGGCGGTAGATGCTAACGTGCTGATATATGAACGAATAAAAGAAGAATTACGCAACGGGCTAACCCCAAAAGCGGCAATTCAATCAGGGTACGAAAAAGCATTCTCAACCATTGCAGATGCAAATATCACCACCCTGATTGCTGCCATCGTACTGTATGGAATGGGAACAGGCCCAATCAAAGGATTCGCCATCACCCTTGCAATCGGGATAGTATCTTCGATGTTTACTGCAATTATGGGGACACGTGCCATTATCAATTTGATATACGGTGGTAAGAAAGACATTAAGAAACTTTCTATATAGCTGACAGATAGCGTTACTAAACAGAGATAAAAAATGAATACTAAAACACAGAAAAATATAAACTTCGTTGGTATGCGTAAGCCTGCCATGATCTTTTCAATATTGATGATTCTTGCCTCTATCGGCTCACTGTTTGTCAATGGACTAAACCTAGGTGTCGATTTTACAGGTGGAACAGTGATCGAAGTAGGCTACCCAGAAGCCGCTAACGTCGATGAAATCCGTAAAAGTTTAACTGCAGCAAAATACGATGCATCTGTTCAGCATTTTGGTACAGCTAAAGATGTTTTAATACGCATAGCACCCCATGAAGGTGTTGAACGATCAAAAGTTGGCGACAATGTTTTATCAATCTTAAAAGAAGCTAATCCTGCTGTAGAGATGCGTCGGGTTGAATTTGTTGGCCCTCAAATTGGTGATGAGCTTCGTGATGACGGTGGTACAGCGATGTTATTAGCTCTTGCTGGTATCCTAATTTACGTTACTCTGCGTTTCGAATTTCGCTTCTCTGTGGGTGCTATTATCGCTTTAGTACACGATGTACTTATCACAGTCGGCATTTTTTCTATCACCCGAATGGAATTTGATCTAACCATCCTTGCCGCCATACTCGCAATTATTGGTTACTCCTTGAATGACACCATTGTGGTCTTTGACCGCGTGCGTGAAAATTTCTTAAAACTCCGTAAAGTAAATGCTGTAGAGTCAATTAATACATCAATCAATCAAACCCTATCACGTACTATTGTGACCTCATTAACCACCTTATTGGTATTAATAGCACTGTATTACTTTGGTGGAAAAGTTATTCACGGTTTCTCACTTGCCATGATTATTGGTGTGATTGTAGGAACATACTCATCTATTTATGTAGCAAGTAGCTCACTGATTATGATGGGAATCACTCGTGAAGCATTACTACCACCAGAAAAGGATGATGACGGCCGCGAAGAAGATGGTAGCGTTGTTTAAACAAATTTATCTCACGTAAGTTTTATTAAAAAATAAGAAAACTCTTCGACTGCACTCAAAAAATGCTGTTAGCTATGCATATGCTGGGCGGAGTCGAAGTATTCTTCGCGCTTCCTACTTTGACTTTCCATCCTCTGAACAAAAAGCTATTTTACTCTTGATCATAAATAAACGAGAATAAATAGTATGTTCTCTAACCTTCCCTACAAAATAAAAATTGCATTACTTACGCTGATTCCGCTCATTCTAGCAATTAGCGCCATTGCCATCGCTACAGTACAACAAACTAAAAAACTAGCCACAACTCAAGCAACTGCATTTGAAAATCAATTAATCATTGCAAAAAAAGAAGAACTTAAAAATTATATGGGGCTTGCATACAGTGCTATCAAAAGTGCCTATGAAAATCCACTCATTGCAGAAAAATACGCAAAACAAGAAGCCTATAACACGCTGAAAAGCATGGATCTTGGTAAAGATGGCTATTTTTTCGTTTATGATTACAATGGCGTTAATATCGTCCACCCTCGAAAACCCCACCTCGAAGGTAAAAACCTCATTAACTTCAAAGATGATAATGGCAAATATCTAATTCAAGAGTTAATCAAAAAAGCCAAAAATGGCGGTGGTTACACACGTTATTTATGGGACAAGCCATCAGGCGGAAAATCAGTCGAAAAACTCAGCTACTCCATCGGTTTAGATAAATGGAAGTGGATGATTGGTACGGGCATTTACATTGATGATATTCAAAAAGGTGTTGTTGCCATGAAAGCCAAGGCGAAAAAGTCTACAACCAATACCCTCTTGCTAACATCAATGATTGCCATTGCTGCGACCTTAATCATTGCACTGATTGGTTTCATTATTAACCTTTCAGAAGGCAGGCTTGCCACCCAAAAAATGCGTGACCTCACACATAAAACGGTCAACTTTCAAGAAGATGAACGCAAACGAGTATCTCGTGAGTTACACGATGGTATTAATCAACTCTTAGTCTCTGTACGATACAAGCTCGATAATGCAAAAATAAAACTCAATAAACAGTCACCGAATGATGATGTAAAAGATGTGATTAATGCAGCTGACGATATACTAAGCACTGGCATCCAAGAAGTAAGACGCATCTCACGAGATCTACGTCCCACCTTATTAGATGATTTAGGCTTAGCCGCTGCACTTGATAGTTTAATAAGTGATTTTTCAGAACGTACCAATATTGAAGTAACCATCAAAAATAATTGTAAAAACCAGCGCCTCTCTCAAGAAATTGAAACAGCCTTTTACCGTATCGTGCAAGAAGCTCTCACCAATATTGAAAAACATGCTAAAAAGACAAAACATGTTATCCTCAAACTGGAGCAAGTGCGTAAGCGAGTTACTTTAAGCATCAGTAACGATGGAATAGGCTTTAACAAAAGCACGTTAGACCAAACCAACCCAGACCGTGGCTTAGGCTTACGCAATATGATTGATAGAGCCGAATTACTAGAAGGCCATATGACCGTAAACTCCTCTCTAGAAAAAGGCACCACTGTAATTGTAAATATACCACTATGAACCCATTAACAACTTCTACAAAACCTACTTCTTCAGATATTTCTATAGATCCTACAGATAATGAAACTACCAACATCATTACTGTTGTATTAGCTGATGATCACCCACTCGTACAAGATGGTATTCGTACCCGTTTTGAAGAAATTGAAGACATCAATGTCATCGGCGTAGCCAATAATGGGCAAGAATTGCTAGACCAAGCAGAAGCCCTAAACCCAGACATTATCATTGCCGATATCAGCATGCCCGTGATTAACGGCCTAGAAGCAACACGTAGACTATCGCAATCACATCCCCACATCAAAGTGCTTATACTTACCATGCATGACAATAAAGAATACATGCAAAATGCTATCGACTCGGGTGCAAAAGGCTATATCTTAAAAGATCAGCCTGCAGCTGAAATGATTAATGCTGTTCGTACAATCTATAATGGTAAAAATCACTTTTGCTCCAATGCAACCGAAGTAGCTAATAGTAAAAAAGATGCCAGTAAACTAACCAAGCGTGAACAGTTAATTTTGGTTGAATTATTAAATGGCTTGAATAATAAAAATATAGCTGAAAAACACTCTATCAGCGTGCGCACGGTAGAGTGTCATCGAGGAAATATCTATCGCAAGATCGAATCACATTCAATTTCTGGTTTGATTCGCTATGCTAAGAAACATGGGTATGTGTAGGTTTTGATTCATTTATCGAATGAGTTACTTTTTTTGTTTATTTTGTCACCCCCCGTGTTTTTTGGCATTTTGTAATTTGTCATTATGGTGTAGACCCACTACTGTCCGAGATAATATATCAAATATAAAGCTCCCTTTGAAAAGCCTTTAATTCTTGATTGTATTGCCTTCGTTTCCGTATCATTTCATCTTCAACGATGGGTCGTTGAAATAAGCCA
>Ga0256840_1001288_pt1 | contig 23967 bp, 22 predicted proteins | sample 355202metaG_FD_185969 | JGI IMG/M metagenome (GOLD analysis project Ga0256840, IMG submission 185969) | Hydrothermal vent microbial communities from Mid Atlantic Ridge, Atlantic Ocean - 355-202 | ecosystem: Environmental > Aquatic > Marine > Hydrothermal vents | place: Atlantic Ocean: Mid...
GTACAGTATCCCCTGCTGTAGAAGCGTGAGTCGACGATGTGGCCGGAGAACTGGCATTGACCCATGGGCTGCTCCTTGTCGGTTGTTCGAGGGGTACCGGCCGGCATACCGGTTCACCGGTGGCTGGTGGTGCCAACAGGGCACGGTTGTCGGCAACTACATTGAAAAGCCGGGACGTTTATCTGCAAGCTCCTCGGGTTCCGTCCGCCGTGCCGCTTCGCTCCGCCGGAGCGTCTGGTCCACGATCTCTTCGGCAAGGCCGGTGTAGTGTTCGGGATGTTCGAGCAGGGCCAGGTCGTCGCGACTGAAGCGGCCGCCGATATCGCTGTCGGCAAGCACGGCCTCTGCAAGGGGAATGCCCTTTTCCCGTGCCAGGGTGGAAAGGGTATGGACCTTCTCCAGGGCCTCCATCTTGCCCATGGTCTCGCTCAGGCGGAAGAGCAGCCACTCGGTGGTGACCATGTTCTTCTGCAGGTCGAGGTTCTGCCGCATCCGGTCCTGCCTGATCTCGAGTCCGTCGAGAACGGCAAGCACCATGCTGACCGTGGTGCCGGTATAGATACAGAGCTGGGGAATGGCCAGCCATTCGGCCCACAGGCTGCGGGGATCGCGCTCGTGTTCGTGGAGCATGCTCTCGCAGACCGTGGCGGCCAGGGCGCGGACGTGACGTGACAGGGCCACCACCCGCTGGCAGAGCACGGGATTGCGCTTGTGCGGCATGGTGCTGGAGGCCAGTGCACCCCGGGCCGACGGCTCGGCCAGTTCGCCGGTCTCGGTCTTCTGCAGGGCAAAGACCTCGTTGGCGATCCTGGCCATGGTCATGGTCAGGATGGCGAATACCGAGGCAAGCTCGGCAACACCATCTCTTGCGGTATGCCAGGGCACGGGATCATGACGCAGGCCCAGCAGTTCCATGGTCCGGCGTGCCGTTTCCATGGCCCGGGGACCCAGTGCGGCCATGGTCCCCACGGCCCCGGCGAGCTGGCCGTAGCAGATCATCCCCTCCAGGTGGCGGAGCCGGTCGATGTTGCGGCGGATCTCGGTCAGCCAGCCGGCCACCTTCATGCCAAAGGTGAAGGGCAGGGCCTGCTGGCCGTGGGTGCGGGCCACCATGGGGGTGTGGCGATGTTCCCGGGCCAGGTGCAGGCAGGTGGCCTCCAGACGGCGCAGGTCACGGTAGACCATGGCCAGGGTCTGGCGCAGGGCAAGGATCTCGCCGGTATCAAGGACATCCTGGGTGGTGGCGCCGAAATGGACATATTCCCCCCAGTTGTCGGCACAGGCGCTCCGCAGGCCGTTGAGCAGCGGGATCAGTGAGTTGCGGCTCCGGCCATATCCCTGCCGCACCATGTCCAGGTCCAGCTCCTCGATGCTGGCCCTGCTCCGGATCTCCGCCGCCGCGGCCTCGGGAATGACACCCAGCTCCCCCTGAGCCGTGGCCAGGGCGGCCTCGAAGTCGAGCCACCGTTGCAGGACGGCACGCTCGTCAAAGAGCGCGGTCAGCTCGGCCGTACCGTAGACATGGGGATTGATGGTAAAGTCCAGGGGATGACTGGCCATGGGATATTCTCCGCTGAGTCCGGCGGCTTCAGGTGGCATGCCGGGCATGTCAGTTCTCCAGTGCGCCGTAGGGCCTGGTGTCCGGGTAGAGCGGTGTCTCCCGGCACAGGGCCAGGGCCGCGGCCCGGGGCAGAATACCGTCCCTGCGGCTGCGTGCCAGGACCCGGGTGACGATGGTCCGCATTTTCCTGGCCACCGCCTCCAGGACCTGGTTCACGTCCGGTGTTGTCCGGGGACCGAACAGGCCGTCCATGGACAGGGAACCGCCGCAGCCGGCCACCATGTCCGGGACCAGGACGATGCCGCGCTCATGGAGCACCATCTCCGCCTCCGGGGTGACCGCCAGGTTGGCGCCGCAGACCAGGCCCCTGATCTCCATGGATTGCGCCTCCCTGACCGTGACCGACTGTTCCACCGCTGCGGGTATGAAGATGTCGCAGGGGACCTGGTAGATCCTGGCGCTCCGGTCGTAGTGGCCGCTGGCGGCGTTGTGGGGCAGCAGACCGTGGTCTCCTTCGGCCACCAGACCGTCGACATCCAGGGATCCGGAATCATCGGCCAGGAGACTTTTCTCACAGTCGGCAATGGCCCTGATCCTGACGCCGCTCCGGTGGAGGAAATAGGCGGCAGCCGCACCCAGACCACCGAATCCCTGGATGACCACCGTGGCCCGGTGGGCCGGGATACCGAGAAATTCCAGGGCGCCCAGGCAGGCGGCGGCAAGGCCGGAGCCGGCACGCATCCGGCCGAGGGTGGCGAATCCGGCGGGCTGGCGCAGGATGCGTATCCGCTGTTGGAACTGTTCCCGGTCAAGTCCCTGGGCATGGGCAATGGCGATCTTGATGGAGGGGATGCCGAGACGGCCGGCCACGCCGTCGAGCTCCTGCATGGTGGTGTTCAGGTCCGGCCCCATGGAATAGCGTTGCCGGATAACGGGTTCCATGGCCCGGAAAAACCGGTACAGGGCCTCCTGTTTTCCCGGGGAGCAGGGATCATAGTCGATGCCGCTTTTGGCGCCATCGGCCCGGATGCCGGCAATGCGCATCTTGAGGGTCATGTTGCGGGCCAGGTTCACCACGCATTCGCGGGTCAGGCCCTTCTGCACCCGGAGGCCACCGGCGCAGAGACGATGGGCAAGGCAGTCGATGGCCAGCCAGCCCCTGAAGCCTTCCAGGGGATCCAGGTATTCCAGCACCAGTTCCGGTTTTTTTTTCAGGCTGCTTTCGATGAGTTCCGGTAGCTGTGGCACGTATTATCCTGTGATGCTGATGGGGATCTCGAGTTCTGGCCGTCCCTCGTAAAAGGCCCGCATGGTGGGATGCTCACGATCCACCATGGAGATGATGAACGAGACCAGGTTGGAGTTGCGGGCCAGGACCGTATCCAGCCTGGTGGGGGTATCCCTGGTCGGGTCGTCGGCCCAGGCAACGATGTGCATGTGGTAGGTGCCGAAGGCGGTAAACCCCTGCTCGTCGATGCGACGGAAGCAGGCCATCAGTTCTTCCGGGTCGGTGATCCAGCCGCGCCGGTCCATGGGAGTGGTGGACTGGACGGCATGTTCAGCCATGACAGTGTCCATGTACGTCTTGAACGGCTCCACGCCGCGGGCGTTCTTCTTCACCGGCAGGACCAGACGCACAGTCATGACCTCCCCTGCCAGGTCACCGGCCAGGATGCCGTAGGCGCGCCGGACCGGGGTCTCGCCAGGCAGGAAATCACCGGCCAGCTTGCGCCGGCAATGGCCAATGATCTCCTGCCAGAGATGGTCCGGCAGGTCGATGCGCACTGCATGCCCGAGATCGCTCATGGTACTCTCAGCCGCCGGCAATGGGAATGATCAGGGAGATCTCGTCATCGCTGCGCAGGGGAACATTGTCCCATTCTTTCGCCTGGCCCTGGATCTGTTTGCCATTGACGAAGACCGACAGGAGGGCGGGATTCTCGTTCATGGTCCTGAGGCCGGGATAGCGCTGGATGAGCTGCTCGATGACCTGGGAGAGGCTCTCTCCCTGGATGTCCACCTCGCGCTGGTTTTCGGTGTGCTTACGAAAGGGAAAGGGGATGATGACTCTGGCCATAGCTGATATCCTTGATTTGCTGTTGTTCTGTTCAGGAGGGCGGCGCCAGTTGCCGCAGCGTCTCGTAACCCCTCACGGGATGGCTAACCATCCATCGGTCTGTCCGACCACAACGGTGTAAGCGCTCTCAGGGGCCGCAGATTTGTGCAGGCGTGCCTGACCGCTATAGCCTACCTATAGCCTACCTATGCGGGCAGGCACGACCGTGCTAAGATGCGGTCCCTGTGAGTGTTTACAGCACCTCTGCCAGGGCCCGGGGTACGTGGTGCAGGATCTCCTCCACCTGGGTGGCCGGGGTGGGCCGGGTCAGCTCCCCGGCCCGCCGGTTGACCCGGCCGGCGATGCGGCAGGCCTCCAGCGGTGTCTTTCCTGCCTGGATCAGGCCGCTGATCATGCCGGTGATCAGGTCGCCGGTGCCGCCGATGGGTTCCATGGTCTCCACCATGGGCTCGTCGATGGTATCGACGATCTTGCCATCCTGGCAGATATAGTCGATCCGCCCCTTGACGAACATGGTCGGCGGCGCGTTGCCGCCGGCATAGGCCCTGCGGATCAGTTCGGGCACATCGTGTTCCATGTGGAAGATGAACCCCCGGGTATAGGTGGGATGGTCGGCCTTGTCGTCGGCAAGGAAGGCCGCCTCGCCCAGGTCCGGGGTGAAGACGTCGTAGGCGGTGGCATCACCGCCGGCCTTGGCCACGTACATGGAGCCGGCATCGGCGATCAGGACCGGCCGTCTCGCCATGGTCCTGATGGCGGCGAGCACCTTCTTGTTCAGCTTCAGGTCCGGCATCATGTAATGGAAGGTCAGGATATCCACCTCCATGGCCGGCAGATGTTCGATGAGGTGGTGGTAGATCTTCTCGGAGCCGTCCCGCTTGCCGATGTCGCCGGCCACCAGCCCGTGCGGCGGGTCGGCGCCCAGCTCCCGGCAGATGAGGGCGGCGGCCTTCATCATGGCCTCGCAGCCCCGGTTGATGGCCAGGGGCTGACCGTCGATGGTGATGCCGGTGTCGCTGATGCCGATCTCCCCGAGCAGCAGGGGAAGGCCATCCACGGGAACAGAGCCTGTCAGTAGGAGCATGGTGTCTAGTCTCCGATCATTTTGACGAGTTCCTCCTTGGCCGTATTCAGGGAATAGGCGCAGAGGGAAAAGGCGATCTCGCCGGGATCCGGGGCGTCGCGCAGCCGTTTGCCGATCATGGCGGTGGCCAGGTAGGGGACGTCGGGACAGCCGCCACCGGAGATGTTGACGATCTCCTTTGTCCGCTTGTCCACGGTGATCTTCATGTTGGCCGCCCTGACCATGAGATAGTCGCCATAGTCCTTGGTCCGGATGAACTGGAGCGGCTCCATGCCCCTGGAGGTGATGGGGACCACGTCCAGGGGGACCATGTTGACCGAGTGGAGGAGCTCGGTGATGGCTGCCTCGGACTTGAGCGGGAACTCCACGCTCAGGTCGCAGCCGGTCCGGTACTCGGGCGGCGGGCTGACCACCCGGATCTCGTACCCTTCGTCACGCAGCAGTTCCTCCACCGCGATGACCGTGGTGGGATGGGCGAAGACCAGCAGTCCCCTGGTGATCTCGTCCCTGGCAAAAGGTTTGTTGTTCTTTTTATCTTTCTTTTTTTTGAACCATTTCATGGCATACCCTTGTGATACGTGAGGAAGGTCAGCGGCCGGCCCGGCCTCGCTGGCGATAGCTCATCACCACGACCATGGAAAAGGCAAGGCCGGTGAGGACCGCGATCTTGCCGCCAAAGGATGGCCCGGCGGACGTGCTCTGCAGGGACCAGGAGATGGCCACGGCGGCGCCGGCCAGCATGCCGAAACTGGCAATGGCCGCGTCGATGTCGCCCTGGCCGGCCTTGATGAGCTGGCGGAAGGGGCAGCCGTCGATGATCACCGAGGCCAGGCCGACCAGGGTCATGGCCAGGAAGGTCCAGCCGTGACTGAGGTGGGAGGCGGGCTGACCGTTCATTCCCGGATGAAACTGGCCCGTGGCCAGGCTGACCAGGAAGGCCGAGCCCAGGGCGGCAAGGACCCCGGAGAGCAGGGTCGTCTCCCGGACCAGGAAGAAATTCCTGATGCCGCCGGTAATACAGAGGCCGGAGCGCTGGGCAAAACCGCCGATGATGAGGCCGATGGCCAGGGAGACCAGCAGGGGCGCGCGCATGGCGGCCGGGCCCGAGACGCCGATGCGGATGAAACCAGGTTCCAGGACAAGGAAGAGGAGCATGAGCAGGGCAAGCAGGGGCATGATGTAGCCGTTGATGCGCGGCATCTCCTTTTCCCGGTCCAGGAAGGTGCCCTTGCGGATGTATTTTGCCCCCAGCCAGACGCCGAACACCAGGCCCAGCACCGCGGCCACCGCGGTAAGGTCGCCTGCGCCGAGGCGCTGCAGCATCTTGATGGGGCAGCCGATGAAGACCGAGCAGCCCAGGATGATGAAAAAACCGAGGAAGAAGCGGATGATGGGCGAAGAGCCGCCGGTTACCCGGAAGCGCCGGCTGCGGACGGCGACCAGGAAGGAACCGAGGACAAAACCGATCAGTTCCGGCCGGATGTAGCTCATGCGCACATTGCTGTGGAGCTGCAGGGCGCCGGCCAGGTTCTCCAGGAAACAGGAGACGCAGATGCCGGAGTTGGCCGGATTGCCGAGCAGGGAGAGGAGCACGCCGCCGCTGCCCAGAAGGAGCCCCGTGATCAGGGCGGTGTCGATGCGCTTGAGCCAGTTCATTCGCACCCTCCGGCCAGCCGTCTCTGCAGGTAATAGACGTTTCTGAGGGCCTTGGCGATCTCTTTGTCGTCGGGCTTGAGTTTCCTTTCCCGCGGCAGCTTGCCAAGGGCCTCGGTGACCAGGGCCTGGATCTCCTTGCCGATGAACAGGGGCGTTTTCCTGTCTACATACTCGGGCCTGGCATCGATGGCCCTCCGGAAATTGGTGATGGCGCCGGTCAGGCTGCCTTCGGCCAGGTCCAGCCGCGCCCGGGCGACATATCCGTAAGGGATCCCGGGGTGGGCCTGGATGATCTCCTGCAGCCTGGCCCTGGCCTGCCGGGTCTTCCCCTGCTCGCGCAGGAGACGCACATCCCTGAACAGGGCCGTGTCCCTGGCCACCTCCTCCCGGTAGGCCTTCTGCAGAAGCTCCTCGGCAGAGGGCGCGCCGTCACCCTGCTGACGGGCCGCAAGGCCGTGCTGGACGAGCATGCCCAGGGTGACGGCCACCAGTGCCGCCAGGATGGTGATGTTGAGTTTATCCAGCCAGTCCATGGCCTTCATTGCCTGCATTCCTCACGTATCCGGGACTGTGGCTACATGGGCAGTCCGGCCCCGGCCACCGGCGCCTTGGTGAACCCGGAAAAGTCGACGCTGCCCAGGGTGTTGTCCTGCGTCTTGTCCCTGATCAGGGTATTGATCCTCTCCGCATCCGTGGTGCCCCACCAGTTGCGGCGCGCATCCACGTCGGCCTCCTGGCCTTCCAGCATGGAGATGTTGTAGTCGGTGTTGCGGGCGATGTTGTTGTCCCGAAGCACGAACCCCTTGACCGCGTAGAAGAGGACGCCCTTGCCGTTGTCGGTGATGTTGTTGTAGCGGATGTTGGCCTGGCCGCCCTTCTTGACATAGATACCGAAGAACTTGTTGTTGCTGATCTCGTTATGGGTGATGGTGGGTGTAGAGCCCTTGCCGAAGAGGACGCCGCCGCCGTTGTCGGTGATCCGGTTGTACATGACGGCGACCACGCAGCGGACCGCACCCTTGACGTTTTTCATGCCGATGGCGACGCCGTTGTGGTGAAAGAAGCTGTTGGCGATGATCATCTGCGCGCCATGGGCGTGCACTGAGGTGTGGCCGTAGCTGAACTCGCAGAACTCGAGGATGTTATCCGTGCTGTTGAGAAAGTTGACGGCACCCCAGTCGGCGGGTTGCGGATCGTCGGCAGCACTGGTGAAGATGATCCTGGCATCGGGTGTCCCCTGGGCCAGCAGCCTGCCCTTCACGATCAGCTCGGCCCTGGGAAAATGGGCTGTCCGGTCGGTGGTCAGCTTGGCCGGGCCGTTGGGGGTGATGCGGGCGAAGCGGACCACGGTGCCCGGCATGATGGTGAGGGTGACCCCGGGGGCGACCTCGACATCACCCTTGACAAGGACCTGCCCCTGCCAGAGGGTGTCCTTTTTGAGAATGGATTTTTCAACCACCAGTTGCCCTGCCATTGCACTGGCATGGAAGAGCAGGAGGAAGGCAAATCCTGTCAGGAGCAGGGTGGCGGCGTTGGCTATGCAGTGACGTGTTGCTCTGTTCATTCGTGGACCTCCGTTTGATCCCTGTTCATGTGACCGGTCGTTTTTTTTCAATATTTTGTGTAGGGCGCCATGTTGCAGCGTTTGAGTCTCTCCCTGATCGGATCGTACTCACTGTCCACGGCCTTGGCGAAACCGTCGATGAGTGCCTGTTTGAGGACCTTGAGGACCTCGCCGTCCACGAGGACGGTTTCGTCTTTTTTCAGGTTGAGCAGGGTTTCCTGGACCTTGGTGGCCAGGGCCGGGTCCACGCCGGGTATGGCGCCGATGGTGCAGTAGGGCATGGGGACGGATTCGGCAATGATGGTGAAATCCTCCATCCTGATCTTGCCCTCCTCGGCCATGAGGTCGAGGTCGATGCGCGGGGCGGCACCCACATCGTAGCGGCCGAAGTAGACACCGTAGACGACCTTTTCATGCTTGGCCGATCCCCAGGGAATGGCATAGTAAGAGAGATCGGTCTCCGGATCGAAACCGTTCTCCAGCATCAGGTAATACTGGGCCATGTAGCCGAACGGCGCCAGGGCCGGCCCGAAGACCATGGACTTGCCGCGCATGTCGGCAAAGGTCCTGATGCCGGAATCCTTGCGGGCGATGATGGTGCCGCTGGCCTTGTAGCCGTTGCGCCCCCTGATGTCGACGGTGAGAAAGTTGATGCCGTACTTTTTCTTGAGCACGATGGCGATCAGCGAGTTGACGTGGACGAAGTCAACCTTTTTCTGGCGGACCAGATTCTCGAAATCATAGGTGTTGGCAAGGATCATCTCGAACTTGCGACCGGTCTTCTCGCTCAGGTAGGCGGTGATCGGGGCAAACCGCGCCTCCGACTCCGCCCGGGAATCGCAGATCATGTAGCCGATGCGGATCGGTTTCTCGTCACTTTTGGCAACGCCGGTTTCCTGGCCCTTGCACCCGGCCAGTACAAGCAGGGCCAGGCAGAGGGCGAAAAGCAGATATTTTTTCATGTCAGCTCCTGTCCGGCGCCGTTCTGACCGGGCCGGGGTATGCGGTATCGTTGTTGGGCCGTCGCTGTGCCGTTTCCCGACAGAACCTGTTCCCGCGGGCTGCAGGCGAAGATCAGGAACCTGTCACCAGTTGCAGCTCTCTTGTGATCTGCTGCTCCATCTCCGGCGAGGTGGCGAGTTTCCTGGCCTTGGCCAGCTCGGCGGCCGCCTTGTCCTTCTGTCCCAGTTTTTCGTACACCGCGGCGAGGTGGACATGGACCAGCATGTCTGTTTTTTTCAGCGACCGGGCCTTCTCGAGATGGCCGAGAGCCTCCCGGGGTTGCCCCGCCTTGAGGAGAACGATCCCCATGCCGTCCAGGGCATCGAAGTCGGCGGGGTTCTCCCTGATGATGGTCTCCAGTTCAGTTTTGGCCTCGTCGATTTTACCTGTCCTGTACAGGGCCATGGCCAGCTTGTTGCGGGTTGCGGCATCACCCGGATCCATATAGAGCAGCATCCGGTACTGCAGGACCTGCACCGAGTCGGGCAGCTTGGAGATATTGCCGTGCGCATGGGCGGATGTGGCCATGAACAGGGAGAGGGTAAGGGTTAAGAGCAGTTGTTTCATGGTATCTCCTTTGTATCAGAAAATCAGGGGTCAGGTGCCGGGGGACAGGACAGATATCCTGCCTGCGGCAGGATCATGATGGTCTTGACTGATTTTCATGCGGTGTTGTGGCTGCGGTCATGTCATTCTGCCAGGCAACCGGTCGGGCATCATCTTCCGGTCCGGCTCCGGTCAGGGGGAACAGCTTCAGATGATCGTGCGGATCGAGTCGACCAGGGTGGCGATACCGATCAATGTGATCAGGCCGGCACTGGCAATGGATATCTTCCTGGCAAACCGCTTGGCGTCGAGGAACCTGGCAGCAAACTTGCCGGCGCTGACCACGGTGATGCCGATGGCGATCAGGACAATGGCCAGGCCGATGCTGAACAGGAGAATATAGGTCAGCCCCTCGCCCAGTTTACCTGCTGCGGCAGCGGCAAGAAGGATGGCGATGGCCGCGGGGCAGGGGACCAGGCCTCCGGACAGGCCGAGCAGAAAGAGCCGCCAGTAGCTCACACGCTCACCAGGAGCGGCGACCGGGGCATGGCTGTGGTGATGGCCGTCACCATGCGCATGGTCTGCGGCATGTTCATGTTCGTGGTGGTCGTGATGGTGCCCTGCATGCCCATGGTGGCTGTGGTCATGGGCGTCATGGGCATGGTGTTCGTGGGTGTGGTCTCCATGCGTGTGGCCATGGTCTGTCCCGTGGTCATGATCGTGGCCGTGGGAATGGAAATGAAAGATATCCCGGCCGCGGATGCGCTGGATCAGCATGAGCAGTCCGACCACCAGGATGAGGACACCGGCGACCAGGCCCAGGTAGCCGTGCAGGGCATCTTCGCTCAATGTCATCCTGTCCGAGGCGATCTTGGCGGCGATGGCGAGGAGAATGACGCTGAAGGTATGGGTCAGGGTCACGACCAGGCCCAGGAGGAAGGCGTCCATCTTCCTGCCTCTGGAACTCACGAGGTAGGCTGCCACCACGGTCTTGCCATGGCCGGGTTCCAGGGCATGCATACCGCCGAGCAGGATCGCCGTCAGGTAATAAAAAATGTTGGCTTGCATGAGAAGGGTCCCCTTGTGTGAGGGTTTTCGGGAAGAGACGGGCCCTTCCGGCAACCGTCTGCCTCGTCCCACCCGTGGTCTCTGCCCCCGGGCGGGGCCACACATGGCCTTCCCGGCCCGGTGGCAGGGTTCAGATCAGGTTTTTCTTTTTCAGAAAGTTCTTTGCCACTGCCGCAAGATCGGCACTGGCAGCTTCCTGCTGCAGCTGGCGCAGGGTTTCCTGGGAGATCCTGCCGGCAAGCTTGTTGATCAGCCGATCCAGGATGGGGAACTTTTCAAGTACATCGGTGGAGGTGACGGCAGCGGCCAGGCTGCCATCGGCCGACTTCGCCAGGTCGGTGGGACCTGTGTAGCCGAAGGGCTTCAGCCAGACCAGGCCATACTTTTCCAGGTAGGCCTGCCTGAGCAGGGCCCAGGTCTCCTGGGGCGTTGCTCCGGACGTTTTGTTCAGCTCCCTTGCCGCCTCGTCGATGTAGTTGATGTAGATATTGGCCTTGCCTTCGCGAACCATCTTTCTCGCCGTGTCGAGATCAGGGGCCTTGACCAGGTTGACCGTGGTGCCGGTACGCTCGGTGATGTAGGTGGCCAGCAGCCTGCCCATCACCTGCTGGTCGGCGGAACCGGTGACAGCCAGGTTGAGAATCCGGCCGACACAGCCGTGTGCCTGGTGCATGGTCGCCAGGAGAAAAACAAGACCCAGCATGAAAAGTATCGAGTTTTTTGCTTTCATTCTTTTCTACCTCGTCAATACGTTTGCAAAGGCCAATGAAACAGGATGACCGGTTCCTGCTGCAGGGCCTGAAAAGGTCCACGCCCTGGCCGGCACAGCATTCTGTCCGCATGACGACCGGGCTACCAGTGTGAGGCCTTCGTTGCCAGATTTATTCCAGTCTCCCCTGAAAGATCGTACCTGTTCACCGCTATCGGCAACGCCTGTGAACGTAAGCGCGCACAGGCAGCGCATCTTTGCACGGTCGCGTTTGTCCGCATAGGTAGGCTGTAGCGGTCAGGCACGCCTGCACATATCTGCGGTCCCTGAGAGCACTTGCCCGGCAGGGTGCAGCGGACGCGTGCCCGGGCAGCGACAGTGGCAAGGTTGTTTCGCCTGTCCCGGGTGGAGGGCCGTTCCCTCGTCGACAGTCAGTCGCGCGCAGGCGACCCGGGCCGCATATCAGCGCATATCTCCGATGAAAGTCCATTGTCTCCACAGGGATAGTTTTTCCGGGTATTCGGAATGATTGGGCGGCCAAATCTTTTGCATGGGAAGAAAAATGTCCCTGCGGAGAGCAACTCTTATAGAATTTAGCATAAAAATGGGAAAAAACATAATATGAAAACACCTTCAAAGCGAATTTTCTGCAAAAGGTCTGGCAGCGGCCCCTGGCGTCCTTTCAGAAGATGACAACCATTGGGATAATATTTTTTTAAAAATAGTATTAAATCAGGGCCGGCTGAAAATTGTTGCGCGGCAACAGTTTTTTCTTTGCTTTCCTGAAAGCAGTATATATTATGATTTTTGAAGATACAATGTGGGACCCGAAAAAAAGCGGTCATTTTTTTGTTGCAATGTTGCGACATGTGATCTTTCCGAACAGGGGAGGGGAAACGATTATGGAACAGGCAGGGGGAGCGGAAGGCCGGAAGGTCCCTCCCCGGCAGGGAGAAGGGGGCGGGATCAGGGCTCCTCTTTCTTTCTGCGAAAAGCAGCGATCTGGCCGGGGCCCGGCGGTGCGGAGGCCGGACCTGCGGCAGGGGCGCGGAGAGGCTGATTCAGACTAAGCGCCAACAGGGAGCGCACGGAGTCTCCGCTGCGCTCCGCTTACCTCTTTGCACGGTCGTGCCTGCCCCCGTAGGTAGGCTATCGGAGTCTCGCTGCGCTCGCTTACCTGCGGTCAGGCACGCCTGCACAAATCTGCGGCCCCTGAGAGCGCTTACAACATTGTGGTCGAAAAAACCGATGGTTGGTTATCCTGTGAGGGGTTACGATTCAGAGCCAGCCGAGGATCTGCCACCAGAGGTAATTGAGGGGCAGGAGCAGGAAGATGGTGATGAGCGCCAGGAGGATGCAGATCCGGCCGGCGTCGGCAATACGTTCCCCGGAGAGCTGCATGCCGATGATGATGGGCGGCGCCTGGTAGGGAAAGAGCGGGGTCGAGAATCCCAGGACCTGCATCATGAGCACGGTCCTGACCGGCAGCCCCGTTGCCTGGGCGATTCCCTCGGAAAGGGGCGTGAAGACCGCGGGCACTCCCGGCAGGGTGGTGGCCACGCCGGTCACTGTGGACGCCAGGCTGACCGAGAGATAGCTGAGAAAGGGCTGCCGCGTGTCCAGGGGGAGGACGTTGATCAGTTTGCGGGCCAGGGTGTCGCCCAGGCCGGACTGGTTGATCATCGCACCCAGGCCGAGGATGCCGGCGACAAAGACCAGGGAGGCCCAGTTGATCTTCTGGTTGAACTGCTGCCTGCCAATGATGGCGATACCCGGCAGCATCAGGAAGACCGCGCCGGCAAGGGCTATCCAGGCCGGGGAGACGTGGTGGAGAAAGTCGGTCATCCAGAGGCCGAGCATGATGAAGAGCGACCAGGACAGGATCCGTTCGTCCCTGGTCACATCACCGGACAGGGTCAGTTCCGTGTGCGGCACCTTTCCGGGGGCATCGGGATAGAACCAGAGGATCAGGGCCACGATGAGGGCCGCCTTGACCAGGCCAAGGACAGGAAAGTGGAGGAGCAGGTAGGAGCCATAGAGCAGGGAGACCTGGTACTGGGTCCCGGCCATGCCGACCAGGACCATGTTGGGCACATTGGCCGGCAGAATGCCGAAGGCGGGGATAAAGGATCCCAGAATGGTGGCCAGGATGACGCCGGTCCTGCCCCTGGATCCCCTCTTGAATCCGAAATGACCGGCAATGGCCTCGGCAATGGGTGTCAGCAGGACCACGCGTCCCATGGCCGAAGGCATGAGAAAACTGAACAGCACCCCTGCGGCGACCAGCCCGGTGATGATGCGGGCATACGAGCCGTCCAGACGTGATGCCGCCCTGGCGGCGACCCGCTGTCCCAGGCCGGTTTTCATGATGGCGACACCGATCACCAGACCGCCGAAGATCAGCCAGACGGCGGTGGAGGTGAAGCCGGAGAAGACGGTTGCGGGCGCGGCCACGGAAAAGAGCATGGCGAGCACGAAAAAGAGCAGCGAGGTGATGTGCTCGGGAAGGATTCCGGTGGCCCAGAATCCGATGGTCAGCATGGCCAGGGCGGCCACCCTGGTCTCGGCCGGGGAGAGGGTCGCCGGCGGCGAGGCAAGGAGGGCGATGGCGGCGGCGGTGGTGAACAGGGCGCCGAGAAGGGTGTTGCTCTTCATCGTTTTTGGCTGTCGGTACAGGTAACAGTTCGCCGCTGTCGGCAACCGTTTCGGATTACCCGTGAGTTTGTAAAAGTTCATCTCCTTCCGGGAGCGGCCTTGCTGCGCGTCCCGTGCCCGGGTACAGGTACTACCTGTTGTCACGAAGGTCAATCAAAATGGTACGGGCCGGGTGCAGGGCCGGGAAGTTCCGGCAGGATCCGGCCGGCCTCCCGGCGCTGTTACTGATGTAAAAAATAATGATCAGGGCAATAAGAACTTGTGAAGAGTTCGCCAGGTGATGTATATACCTATGGATTGAGATCGCTGTTACGGGATTGTCATCGGCGTGGCCGGCCCAGGTCTGCCACGGATGTTGAACGATCTGTCGGCTCCAGGCGGCCGCAGCCTGTCTGGCCCGTTTTCTCCTGCCCCTTGCCTTTTCATGGAAACCATACAGAGCGAAACAGCAGAGCGCCGCAATGATCAACCGCCGCAACCGAGCAGTCTCGGGGCCTTCCTGCGGATCCTGTCACGCCACAGGACCGGGGTGATCCTCATCTTCCTGCTGGTGGCCGGTGGTGTTGCCGTCTATACCTTTGTCCAAACCCCTGTCTACGAGGTGGACTCCAGCGTGATGATCCGCTACGGCAGGGAGTATGTCTATCGTCCGGTCAACGATGTCGAGTCCGGCGAGGTCCAGCCCATGCGCTGGTACCAGCCGGAGGAGATCATCAACACCGAGATCGAGATCCTGAGGAGCAAGGCCCTTATCCGTGATGTCATCAGGGAGGTGGGGCTGGCAAGGCTCTATCCGGAACTGTCGGAAAAGTCCCTGGCCGCCGAGGCCCTGCTCACCATGGCCACGGACAGGTTTGCGAAAAAACTCGATGTCAGCCATGTCAAGAAGTCCAGTGTCATCGGGCTGACCTTCCTGCATCGGGACCCGCAGATCGCGGTGCAGGCCCTGCGGCGGCTGGTGGAGCTGTTCAAGGAGCGTCACCTGCAGGTCTTCAGGAATCCGCGTGCCGCCTTTCTCGAGCAGCAGGTTGCCGCCTCGCATGAGCGGTTGCTTGCGGCAGAGAAAAAGCTGCAGCAGTTCAAGCGGGAAAAGGGCATCTATGCGGCTGCCGACCAGAAGGCGTTGCTGGTCAGGCAGTATGTGGATCTCGAGACCAGGCTGCTGACCGGAAGGAACCGGGAACAGGCCCTGCAGCAGAAGGTCGCCTCCCTGGAGAGCAGCCTGCAATCGCTGCCCGAGGATGTGAGCATCTACAGTGAGGAGGGGCGGCTGAAGAAGGGGGGCGGCGCCATGCAGACCCTGCTCAACCTGCAACTGCAGGAGCAGCAGCTGCTGGAGAAGTATACCGAGGACAACCGCAGGGTCAAGGCGGTGCGCAGGGAGATCGAGCTGGTCAACGATTTCCTGGCCACCCAGGACGGCAACCGGCGCCGTACCACCCGGGTCGGCAGGAGTGTGGTCTACCAGCAGACGGAACGGGACCTGCTGGCCGCCCGGACCGAATATGCCACCGCCAGGGCAGGCAACGAGGCCCTGGAGCAACGGTTGCAGGAACTGCGGCAGAAGCTGGAGAAGCTGGACCAGGCGGAGATTGTCCTCAAGGATCTGCAGCGCGAGGTTGAGACCAGCGACCGGAATTACCGGACCTTCCGGGACAAGCTTGACAACACCCGCATCGAGGATGCCATGGACCAGCAGAAGATGGTCAACGTGGTGGTGGTCGAGCAGCCCCTGGTGCCGGTGAAACCGGCCCGGCCGGTGAAACGGCTCAATCTCTTCATCGGACTGATTCTCGGCCTGACCTGTGGTGTGGCCTATGCCTTTGTGGCCGAATATCAGGGTGTGGGCGCCGCTGACCGTCGGCGGCAGGCGTTGTCTGCATAATCAGGATACTGTCATGGGTGGAACAACAGGTAAGGGGGGGCTTTCCGCAGTGCGAGTGCGGGCACTGGGTTTCTGGTTTCTCGTTCTCCTGCTTGCCGGCTGCGGCAGCAGTGTACCGGTCAGGACCCCGCAGCCGATGTCGGCGCCCGGGGTCCTGGACAAGCCGGATGGCTCCATGGCCGCTGCCCGGCCGACCTACGTGATCCATGCCGGCGACCAGCTGGCGGTCAAGTTCTTCTACAATCCGGAGCTCAATGAGGAAGTGACCGTGCGTCCGGACGGCCGCATCGCCCTGCAGCTCGCGCACGAGATCATGGCCGCCGGCCTGACCACCACCGAGCTGGTCGACGTCCTGACCGCCAGGTATGCTCCCCATATCCGCGATCCCGAGATCACGGTGATCGTCAAGAGCTTCGAGGCCCAGAAGGTCTTTGTTGACGGACAGGTGACAAAACCGGGCATGCTGAGGCTCACCGGGCCCATGACCATCCTCCAGTCCATCGCCAGTGCCGGCGGCCTGAAAGACAGTGCCCGCGATTCCGAGATCCTGGTCATCCGCCGCAACGCGCTCAAGAAGCCCTTTGTGATCCGGGTCGATCTGGCCCGGGCCATGAGCGGCCTGGACATGAGTCAGGATATCCTGCTGCAGCCCTATGACATCGTCTATGTGCCCAAGTCCCTCATCGCCAACATCAACACCTGGGTCGATCTCTACCTGCGCAGGAATGTGCCCATCAATATCGGCATGTACTACGATCTGAACAGCACCTACTAGAGCGACGCAGGGCCGCCTCAGGCCAGATTCAACCGGACCCGGAGAATCGTGGGACAGGAAATCGACATCGTCAAGATCCTCTATGCCGCCATCGATGATCTCAACTTCCAGCTTCCGCCGAAGCAGCAGCTCGAGAAATCGACGGCCACGGTCCTGTTCGGTGACGGCGGCCGGCTCGATTCCCTGGGCCTGGTCACCTTCATCGTCGCTGCCGAGCAGAAACTGACCGAGAGCGCCGGTATCTCCCTGACCCTGGCCGATGAAAAGGCCATGTCGCGCCGGAACAGCCCCTTTCGCACCGTCGGCACCCTGGCCGCCTACATAGGCGAGCGACTGGCGGAAGGTGAGAATGACTAGGGAACGGGTCATCCTGATCACCGGCACCCGCAAGGGCATCGGCCGTCACCTGGTCGACCACTACCTCAGCCGGGGCTTTGCCGTCTTCGGCTGCTCCCGTGGCCCCATGGAGGATCCTCCTGCCGGCTACCGCCATTTCTGTCTCGATGTCGCCGACGAGGCAGGTGCCAGACAGATGTTTGGCGCCATCCGCGCAGACCACGGCCGGCTCGACGTTCTTGTCAACAATGCCGGCATCGCCTCCATGAATCATATCCTTCTCACTCCCCTGTCCACGGTCCGCAGGATCCTGGAGACCAACGTGGTCGGCACCATGCTCTTCTGCCGGGAGGCGGCCAAGCTGATGCAGGATGAGCGCAGCGGCAGGATCGTCAACTTCGCCACCGTGGCCACGCCGCTGAAACTGGAGGGCGAGGCCATCTACGCGGCCTCCAAGGCGGCAGTGGTCTCGCTCACCGAGGTCCTGGCCCGGGAACTGGCGCCGCTGGGGATCACGGTCAATGCCGTCGGCCCGACCCCGGTGCCCACCGACCTGATCCGCTCGGTGCCCCGGGAAAAGATGGATGCCCTGCTTGCCCGCCAGGCCATCCGCCGGTTCGGCGAGTTTCGGGACATCACCAATGTGATCGATTTCTTCATCCGTCCGGAGAGTGATTTTGTCACCGGCCAGGTCCTCTATCTCGGCGGGGTGTGAGGCAATGGTCATCGATTTCCTGCGCCAGGTCTTTGCCGAGGTGCCGCAGCGGACCGCTGTCGTCTGGCAGGACCGGCAATATACCTATGCCCATCTCCTCTCCCGCCTCGACCACTGGCGGTCACGGCTGGAGCGGGATAAGGTGGCCCCCGGCACTGTCACGGTCCTGGAGGCCGATTTTTCGCCCGAGGCCATTGCTCTGCTGCTTGCCCTCATCGAGCACGGCACCATTGTCGTCCCCCTGACCGCGGCCGTGGAGACCAGGAAGGAGGAGTTCATCGAAACCGCCCGCGGCGAGGTGGGGTTCAGGGTCGATGGCGCCGACGAGGTCCAGGTGTGTCGCCCTGCCCTCGTCTCCGACCATCCACTCTATGACGAGCTGCGCCGGCGCGGTCACCCCGGGCTGGTCCTGTTCTCGTCGGGCACCACCGGCAGGAGCAAGGCCATTGTCCACGATGTCAGCCATCTGCTTCGCAAATACACCACCCGGCGGCACGACTTCACCACCCTGGCCTTTCTCCTCTTCGACCATATCGCCGGCATCGATACCCTGCTCTATGTGCTCGCCAACGGCTCCTGCCTGGTCACGGTGCCGGACCGCTCGCCGGATACGGTCTGCCGGGCCGTGGAACGATACCGGGTCGAGGTGCTGCCGGTGTCGGCCACCTTCCTCCATCTCCTGCTCCTCAGCGGCGCCCATGAACGCTATGACCTGGGCTCGCTCAGGTATATCGCCTACGGTTCCGAGGTGATGCCGGAATCGACCCTGAAGCGGTGCGCCGAACTCTTCCCCGGTGTCACCATTCTCCAGAAGTACGGCACCACCGAGGTGGGTACCCTGCGATCGAAATCCGAAAGCTCCGATTCCCCCTGGGTGAAGATCGGCGGCGAGGGATTCCGGACCAGGGTGGTGGACGGGATCCTCCAGATCAAGGCCCACTCGGCCATGCTGGGCTATCTCAACGCGCCCAGTCCATTCACCGAGGACGGCTGGTTCATCACCGGTGACCGGGTCGAGGTGAGGGGTGAATACATGCGGATCCACGGCCGCGACTCGGATCTCATCAATGTCGGCGGCGAGAAGGTCTTTCCCACCGAGGTCGAGGACCTGATCCTCCGCCTGGACAATGTGGCCGACGTCACCGTCTACGGTGAGGCCAATCCCATCACCGGCAACATCGTCTGTGCCGACGTGAGCCTGGTCAGGCCGGAGAACGAACAGGAATTCGTTGCCCGGCTCAAGCGGTTCTGCCGGGAGCACCTGCAGCCCTACAAGGTCCCTATCAGGGTCAGTATCGTTGACAGGCACCGGTTCAGTCAGCGTTTCAAGAAGCTCCGGCGCAGGCAGGACTGAGCTGTCCGCTCTGCTCTGTGCCAGCCTGAGTCTCCAGTTTTTTTGCCGTTTCCATGGTCACTGTCCGCAAAGCCACCCTGGATCTCTTCGACCAGATCCATCCCCTGCTGCTCCATTTCCGGGACGCGCGTCTGGATCGCGACCAGTGGCGCCGGCTCCTTTCCCGCCGCTGGTCCCGCCATCATGACCATTGCGGCTACGTGCTCATGAAGGAGGGCCGGGTTGTCGGTTTTCTCGGCACTCTGTTCTTCGAACGGGCCATGGACGGGACAGAGCACCGGTTCTGCGATCTGTTCTGCTGGATCGTCCCCCCGGAGCACCGACACCACAGTCTTCTCCTTCTCTTTCCGGTACTGAAATTGCAACAGACCACGGTGATGAGCCTGACGCCCTCGCAGGAGGCCTCGGTGATCCTGGCAAAGTTCGGGTTCAGGGTTCTGGAGACGCACCGGGTCATCCTGCCGTTTCTGCCCCTGCCGGTCCGCCATCGGGGTATGCGCCTGGTCCGGGAACCCGAAGAGGTCCGCAGGCGGCTCCGCGGGCAGGACCTGGTCCTGTTGCGGGATCATGAGCAGACCGGCTGCCATCACCTCCTGCTCGAAGCGGAAGGCGGGGCAGAGTGTTACATCGTTGCCAACACCATCCGCAAGAAGGGGATACCGTTCACCCAGGTCTACCACCTGGGCGATCCGGCCCTGTTCACCCGGGGGCTGCCCCTGCTGCAGCGTTTCTTCCTGCGCCGCGACCATACCCTGTTCACCCTGGTCGACCGGCGGTTGCTGGCAGGTTGCCGGCCGCGCCCGGCCCACGAGCAGACCCTGCGCTATCCGCGTCTCTACCGGCCCGCGGTCCCGGAGCCGGCCCGGATCGACAACCTCTATTCCGAGCTGCTCCTCCTGCGGCAGTAGAGCCATTCATGGACAACCGGTTTCCGCCATCCCTGCGCCTGGTCCTGACCTTTTTCAGACTGACCGGGCTGCACCGTCTGCTCTGCCCTTTTTTCCGGGGCATGGGCCTGATCCTCGTCCTGCACCGGGTCCTGCCCCCGGCCCCGGGGCCCAGGATCATGGCCAACGCCCGCATCGAGATCACCCCGGAGTTTCTCGAGGCGCTCATCCTCTTTTTCCGGAAACGGGGATACGAGATCGTCTCCCTGGACCAGGTACACCACCGGATCTGCCGCGGACAGGCAGGCCCGCCCTTTGTCTCGTTCACCTTTGACGACGGGTATATCGATGCCCTGGAGGTGGTGCGCCCCATCTTCAGGCGGCACGGCGCCCCCTTTGCGGTCTATCTGATCACCGGTTTTCCCGAGCGCAGGCTCATCCCCTGGTGGTACATGCTGGAGGACCTGGTCCTGCGTCATGACCCTGTCCGTTTCCGGTGGCAGGGGCGCGATCATCATTACCCCACCCCGGGCCCGGCCGAGCGGGAGCGCGCCTACGCGGAGATCCGGCGGCTGATCCTCGCCAGCCCGGCCGGCGGGCTCGAAGAGTGCCTGGATGCGATCTTTTCCGGTACCGGTATCCGGGCTGCCGATTATGAGCGCCTCCTGCCGGACTGGAGCCAGGTCCGTGAGCTGGCCGGTGATCCCCTGGTCACCATCGGCGCCCACACGGTCCATCACTGCAACCTCAGGGAGTTGTCGTCGGATATGGTGCACAGGGAGATCGTGGCCTCGCGGCAGGCCATAGAAGAGCAGACCGGCAGGGAGGTCCGCCATTTCGCCTACCCCTTTGGATCGCCGGCCGAGGTGGGACGCCGGGAGGTGGAGATCGCCAGCCGGTGCGGATTTGCGACCTGCACCATGGTCAACGAGGGCACCATTGTCGCCGCCCACCGCCACCACCTGGCCTGCCTGCCGCGGGTGGAGGTCACGGGCAGGTACCAGGACCTCACCATGGTCGACCTGCGACGCTGTGGGGCCCTGTCGCTGTTCCGCAACGGTCTGCGGCGCGTTGTCGTGTTGTGAGAAAAGGCACCATTGCGGCTTTACTTTGACAATCATTCTTTGATAGACTTCAGGTAGCGAAATCCGCCTGCGCTGCAAGGGATTCGGGGATGCCTGTCCGAATCGGGCCGCAGGAAATTCCGGAACCGGGGAATAAATCGGTGCCGGGTGCATCAATGAACAGAGAACTCAACAACAAGTGCCTCTCCAGCCGCATCCCTGTGCGTTGCCCTCACGGGCAGGGGGTCGCGGGGAGGACCAGCCAGGGGTCTGCCGGGTAATGCCGCCGTTTCGCCGCCATCTGCTCATCAACAGCCTCAAGCTGTTCGACATCTTCCTCCTGATCTTCTCGTTCGGGGTGGCCACGGTCGTCTCGCACAACCTGGTATGCTCGATTACGCTGGAGCAGTTCCTGGCCATCAGGATCAGTGTCCAGAATTTCTTTCTCTTTCTCGGCCTGATACTGGCATGGCACATGATCTTTGCCGCCAGCGGCCTCTACCATTCCCGCCGGCTGTCGTCGCGCGGGGAAGAGGCCTGGGACGTGCTCAAGGCCACAACCCTGGGCACCATGGTCCTGTCCCTTGCCGGCATTGTCTTCAACATGGTCATGGTGTCGCCTTTTTTCCTGGTCGTGTTCTGGCTGGCGAGCAGTATCACCGGTGTCCTCGGCCGCCGCATCCTTCGCTATGGCCTCGAGCATCTCCGGGTCCGCGGCCGCAACCTGCGCAACCTGCTGATCGCCGGTACCAATGTCCGGGCCATGGATTTCGCCCGCACCATCCTCCAGAAACCGGAGCTGGGCTACGAGCTGCTCGGTTTTACCGACAATACGTGGTATGATGAAGACTCGGAGATGATGCGCCTCACCTTTCCCCTGGTGCCGCTGCAGGATCTGGAGTCCTATCTCACCGATCACGTGGTGGACGAGGTGGTGGTTTTCCTGCCCGTGAAATCCTTTTACGAGCAGTACTCGAGGATCATCTCCCTGTGCGAGGAACAGGGGATCATCGTCCGGCTGCAGGCGGACCTCTTCTTCACCCGGATCGCCAAGTCGCGGGTGGAGCATTTCGAGGATTCCCTGCTCATCACCATGTACACCGGGACCCAGGACGGTCTGCCGCTGGTGATGAAGCGGGTGATGGACGTGGTCCTTTCCCTGCTTCTGCTGATCATCCTGTCGCCGCTCTTCCTGGTCACCGCCTTGGCCGTCCGCCTCACCTCGCCGGGGCCGGTGTTGTTCGTCCAGGAGCGGCTGGGGCTCAACAAACGCAGGTTCAGACTCTACAAGTTCAGGACCATGGTGGAGGACGCCGAGAAGCGGCAGGCCGAACTGGAACCCTTCAACGAGGCCAGCGGCCCGGTGTTCAAGATAAAAAATGATCCCCGGGTCACTCCCATCGGCAGGATCCTGCGCAAGACCAGTATCGACGAGCTGCCGCAGCTCTTCAATGTCCTCAAGGGCGATATGAGTCTCGTCGGTCCCAGGCCGCTGCCGGTCCGGGACTATCGCGAATTCGACCAGTACTGGTACAACCGGCGCTTCAGCGTACGGCCCGGCGTCACCTGTCTCTGGCAGATTACCGGCCGCAGCGGCATTCCCTTTGAACGGTGGATCGAACTCGACCTGCATTACATCGACCACTGGTCCCTGTGGCTCGATTTCAGGATCCTGCTCAAGACCATCCCGGCGGTGCTTCGGGGGCATGGGGCGGCATGAGGGGGAGAACAGGAAAAATCGTGCCATGCACATGCGCGCCTGCCAGCGGTGACCTGCCACAAACGGCTGTCCGGGCCGGCTCCCGCCGATCCGGCGTCCATGGGCACGAGGTCGCAGCGACCGGCCCGGCGGAATGGCCCCGCCGGGCCGGTCTTTTTCACAGGGTATCGAGACCATGAAGATAATGATCGCCTATCCCGCCCTGCAGGGCAAGGGCAGCCCCATGCTGACCCAGAACCGGCAGTTCCAGTGGATGAGCCTGGGATCCTGCATCTATCCCCTGGTGCCGGCATCGGCCGCCACCCTGCTGCAGGCGGATGGCCACGATGTGCTCTGGTACGACGGTATCGCCGCGCACCAGCCCTATGAACATTTCCTGCAGACCGTGGAGAGCGAGCGGCCGGACCTGGTCGTCTTCGAGACCAAGACGCCGGTGGTCAAGCTGCACTGGGATATCGTCGCAGACGTGAAAAAGATCTCGCCCTCCATCCGCACCGTGCTCATGGGCGATCATGTCACTGCCCTGCCCGAGGAGTCCATGCGGCGATCGTGCACTGATTTCGTCCTCACCGGCGGCGACTATGATTTTTCCCTCCAGGCCCTGGCCGGGGCCCTGGGCGGCAGGGGTGACATGCCCGGCGGCATCTATTACCGGGACGGCGACGCCATCACCAGTACCGGCCCCTTTTCCCTCAATCATGATCTCAATACCCTGCCCTTCATCGACCGTGATCTCACCCAGGCCCATCTCTACGGTGAGAAGTGGAAGAAATATGAACCGTTCCGCTACACCATGGCCGGCCGGGACTGCCAGTGGGGCAAGTGTACCTTCTGTTCCTGGACCACCACCTATCCCACCTTCCGGACCAGAACTGTGGAGAGCCTGCTCGACGAGATCGAGATGCTGGTCTCCCGCTACGGTGTACGCGAGATCTTTGACGATACCGGGAATTTTCCGGCCGGAAAGTGGCTGCGCCGTTTCTGCCATGGTATGATCGAGCGGGGCCTGAACCGGGAGATCCTCTTTTCCTGCAACATGCGTTTTGATTTCCTGGTCCGGGACCCGGGGATAGCGGAGCTGATGAAGGAGGCCGGTTTCCGCAAGCTCAAGTCCGGCCTTGAATCGGCCAACCAGTCCACCCTGGACCGGATCAGGAAGAATGTGCGGGTGGAGGAGATCGTCGAGGGCTGTCGTCTGGCCAGCGAGGCGGGCATCGATATCCAGCTCACGGTGATGGTCGGTTATCCCTGGGAGAGCCGCCAGGACGCCGTCAATACCCTCAACCTGGCCCGGAGCCTGATGGCGCGG
>Ga0256840_1001289_pt1 | contig 23954 bp, 20 predicted proteins | sample 355202metaG_FD_185969 | JGI IMG/M metagenome (GOLD analysis project Ga0256840, IMG submission 185969) | Hydrothermal vent microbial communities from Mid Atlantic Ridge, Atlantic Ocean - 355-202 | ecosystem: Environmental > Aquatic > Marine > Hydrothermal vents | place: Atlantic Ocean: Mid...
TCGGTTTCGAGATCGATGTGGCCCGGCAACTGGCACATGACATGGGGGTCAAGGTGGAGTTCGTCCCCACCCGCTGGTCCGGGATTATTCCGGCGCTGATCGCCGGCAAGTTCGATGTCATCATCGGCGGTATGTCGGTGACGCCCCGGCGGAACATGAAGATCAATTTCACCAGGCCCTACTACTATTCCAGCCAGGGCCTGCTGGCCAACCGGAAGAAGACAGCCGGCTTCTCCCTTGAGGATTTCAACTCGCCCCGGGTGACCATCGCCGCCAGGCTGGGCTCCACCGCGGCCCTGGCAGCGAAAAAGAACTTCCCCCTGGCGAAACTGCGCCTCTTTGACGACGAGCCCTCCGCGGTACAGGAGGTTCGCAACGGCCGGGTGCAGGCGATGATCGGCTCCCAGCCGCTGCCGGCCCAGATGGCCGCCGAGTCGCCGGCGATCTTCAGGGCCTTTGGCGAGCAGCTCATGAAGGAACCCATCTGTTTCGGCATCCGCAAGGGGGACGTGGATACCCTGAATTTTTTCAACAACTGGATAGAGATCGTCAAAAGCAAGGGCTGGATCGCGGACCGGTACCACTACTGGTTCGAGACCATGGACTGGAAAAAGGAGATGCAGTAAGCCCATGATTGTCGGCAGGCGCAAGGCGGTGATCCTGGACCTGGTCCTGCTGGTCCTGCTGGCCGGACTGGGGGGATTGCTGTTCTACCGTATCACCGTTCACCTGAACTATGCATGGCACTGGAGCAGGATCCCCTCCTACATCCTCCGTTACGACCCGGAGGAGCACCGCTGGGTGGCCAACTATCTCCTGCTCGGCCTGCTGACCACCCTGCGCCTCAGTCTCTGGGGCGGGATCCTCGCCCTGATCCTGGGCCTGGCCATGGCCCTGGCCCGGACCGGACGCAGCCTCTACCGGCAGCTGGTGGCGCGTACCTATGTCCAGCTCATGCGCAACCTGCCGCCGCTGGTCATCATCTTCCTGTTCTATTTCTTTCTCGCCGACCAGGTGCTCCCCCATCTCCAGCCGGACCTCCACGCCCGCCAGGCCGCTCCGGAGGTGCGGAGGCTGCTCGCCCTGCTGGTGGCCGAGCCGGGCTCCATCTCGCCCTTTCTGTCCGCGGTCTGCACCCTGGCCCTTTTCGAGGGGGCCTATTTCACCGAGATCCTGCGCGCCGGCATCGAGGCGGTGGACCGGTCCCAGTGGGAGGCGGCCCATTCCCTGGGACTGAGCCGTCTGCAGGCCCTGCGCCACATCATCCTGCCCCAGGCCCTGCGCCAGGTTCTGCCCGCCCTGGCCGGCCAGTTCATCTCCCTGATCAAGGACTCCTCCATTGTCTCGGTGATCTCCATCCAGGAGCTGACCTACCAGGGCAGCCAGCTCATGGCCTCCACCTATCTCACCATCGAGGTCTGGGTGACCGTGGCCCTGATGTACATGCTGCTCACCTTTCCCTGTTCACTCCTCGTGGCGCGCCTGGAGAAACGTCTGGCCAGGCGCCTGGCCTGAAGGGGCGGACATATAGGGGTTGCCTGGGCGGCGGAGAGGAAGTATTGTAACCATATCATGAACAAGAGACCATTCTCATGGAACCCGCCTGCGGGCAGGACGACCGTGGCAGCGGGCGCGCGGCGGCTGGCTGTCTGGCTGCTGCTCTTTTTTCAGCTTCTGCAGCCGCTGCAGGCGGCGGCGATGAGTATCGGCGAGGAGCGGAAGATCGGCGAGAAGCTGCTCTACTCGGTCAGGGCGGAACTGAAGATCCTGGACGATCCGGACATCAGCCAGTATATCAACGAGCTGGGCGGACAGGTGGTGGCGGTGGCCGGCATCCAGTACTTTGACTACCACTTCTTCGTGGTCCGCAGCGACCAGTTCAACGCCTTTGCCGCCCCGGCCGGCCTGGTCTTTTTCTATTCCGGCCTGATCGCCAGGATGAAGACCGAGGACGAGCTGCTCAGCGTCATGGCCCACGAGATCGGCCACGTGGTCAGCCGTCATATCGCGCAGCGCATGGAAAAGGGAGGAAAGATCAGTGCCGCCACCATGCTGCTGGGTATCGCCAGCCTGGCCATCGGTATTCCGGCTCTGTCCCAGGGGCTGCTGGCCGGCTCCATGGCCGCCGGCCAGGCCATCAACCTGAGCTACAGCCGCCAGGACGAGGAACAGGCCGACCGGCTCTCCTTCGAATGGATGCGGAAGATGCACCGCAATCCCGTGGCCATGGAGGGGATGCTGCGCGCCATGCGCAGGATCAGCCGCTACCGTTCCGACAAGCTGCCCAGGTACCTGCTGACCCATCCCAATCCCGAGGCCCGGCTCAACTATGTCGAGTCCCTGGTGGAGATGGATCCGGACCAGAAGGTGCGGGGATACTACAGGAAACACGATAACTTCAGCTTCCTCCGTTTCAGGTACCGGGTCATGGCCCAGTCCGTGGATCTCGACCAGTTACGGATAAGCTGCCGCAACACCATCGAGCGTTCCCGGGACCGGGAGGCGCGGATCATGGCCCACTACGGCCTGGCCCTGGTTCTGGCTGCAGAGCATGATCTCAACGGCGCGCGCAGGGAACTGGCCACTGTCCGCGATGCCTACCCGGACCGGGATATCCTGGCCGTGGATGCCGGGGTGATGGAGATGGAGGCAGGACAGCTCGACCAGGCCCTGGAACTGCTGCGTTTCGCCCACCGTCGGCTGCCCGGCAGTATGTACGCGACCTTTGAGCTGGCCAGGGCCCTGGAGAAGAAGGGGGATCCGGACGGCGCCGAGGCACTGCTTCAGCAGGTGGCCCGCCATATGCCCGAGTATTCCCGGCTCTATTTCGAACTCGGCAAGATCAAGGCGGCGCAGGGCGCAGACAGTCTCAGCCGTTTTTACCTGGGCAAGTACTATCTCTACCAGGGACGGCTGGATTTTGCCCGCCAGTACCTGGGCCGGGCGGCAAAGGACAAGACCCTTGCCGGGAAATACCGTAACGAGGCTGCCTCCATCATTGCCCGTCTGGACGAGTTGAAGGACCTCTAGGCTGCGCAGGAACACCTATGGATGGGGGCCTGGGGACGCTGTTCAAAAAAACAAGAGCAAGATCATGCTGCGACGTTTTTCCATATCCCTTGAAGAGGATCTTCTGGACGAGTTTGACGAGTACATGCGCAGGCGCGGTTATTCCAATCGTTCCGAGGCAGTGCGCGACCTGATCAGAAAGGCGCTGGTCAAGCAGGAATGGGAGAGTGACTGCGAGGTGGTGGGGGTGGTGACACTGGTCTTCAATCACCACCAGGCCCAGTTGCAGGAAAGGATCACCGAGCTGCAGCACGAATTCTACCGGCTCATCACCTCCTCGACCCATGTGCACATGGATCACGACAACTGCCTGGACGTGACCATCGTCAAGGGCAAGGCATCCCGGGTCCAGGAACTGGCGGAAAAGATGATCGCCCTGCGCGGGGTCAAGGACGGCAACCTGACCATGTCCAGCACGGGCGGTCAGCTCCATTGATTTTATCCGGAAACCAAGGGCCAGGTGCCAGGGGTCAGGTGCCAGGTGCCAGGTGCCAGGGGGCTGGAGACGGGGGGCAGGAAGGCGCCGGATGAGGACAGGTAAGGAGGTGCCGCGGGATGACGGGCGGCAGGCCGCCGTGCACCGGTGCTGCATAAGGCGTGCCGATCGTCCGCAGATGGCGTGCTGCTGAATTTTCACCTGAGGGGTGGTAACCCCTCACGGGATGGCTAACCATCGGTTTGTCCGACCACAATGGTGTAAGCGCTCTCAGGGGCCGCAGATTTGTGCGGATGGCCTGCCTGGCAGGGATTATTTGTTGCGGCGCCAGTTGGGGTGGGTGATGCCGAACTTGTTGATCTTGTAGTTCAGTGCCCTGGGGCTGATCCCCAGCCGCTTGGCGGCATTCTTCTGCACCCAGAGGTTCTCTTCCAGGGCCTTGAGGATCAGCTCCTTCTCGTGGGTCTCCAGCGGCTCGCAGACCGTGACCCTGGGGGTGCCCGGATGATTGTGGAAGTCGGGGATCTGGATGGCCTCGACATTGATCAGATCGCTGTCCTCCAGGATCACTGCCCGCTCGATGGTGTTGGCGAGCTGGCGGATATTGCCGGGCCAGTGATAGTTCTTGATGATGGCCATGGCTCCTGGCGAGAACCCCCTGATATGTTTTTTCAGGGAGATGCAGGCCTTGTCGAGCAGCCGCATGGCCAGGGGCTCGATGCACAGGGGGCGCTCCCTGAGCGGCGGCAGCTGGATGGGCAGGACATTGATCCGGTAGTAGAGATCCTCGCGGAACTTGCCTTCCCTGATCTGCTGCGCCAGGTCCCTGTTGGTTGCGGCGATGACCCGGACATCGACCCGGATGGTCTTGTTGCCCCCCACCCGTTCAAAGGATTTCTCCTCCAGGACCCGCAGCAGCTTGGTCTGGATCTCCATGGAGATCTCCCCGATCTCGTCGAGAAAGATGGTGCCGCCGTTGGCCTGCTCGAACCGGCCGATCCGCTGCTTGTCGGCACCGGTGAAGGAGCCCTTTTCATGGCCGAACAATTCGGATTCGAGCAGCGCTTCGGGGATGTTGGCGCAGTTGATCTTGATGAAGGGGTTCTCGCGGCGCGGCGAGTTGTAGTGGATCGAGCCGGAAAGGAAGCTCTTGCCCGTTCCGGTGTCGCCGGTGATCAGGATGGTGGAGTCGGTGGAGGCGAACTTCTTCAGGCTGGTGATGACCTTCTTGAATGAAGGGCTTTCGGCGACAATGGAATCAAAGTCATAGACGATATCCTGCTTGCGGCGCAGGTAGTCGATCTCGTTCTGCAGGGCCCGGTACTTCAGTGCCTTCTGCACCACGAGCTGGATCCTGGGCGGTGAAAAGGGCTTGGCGATGAAGTCGTAGGCCCCGAGCTTGATGGCCTTGACGATCAGCTCGGCCTTCTCGGTGGCGCTGGTGATGATGATCGGCGTATGCGGCGTCTTTTCACGGGTCTGTTCCAGCAGTTTGAAGGAGGAGGGATTGTCCTGCCTGACGTTGAGAAAGATGATGTCGTACTGTTTCTTGCCGAGCTCCCGCTGAAACGACTTGGGATCGTTGTGGAAGGATATGTCGGAGAATTCAGACAGGGCCTCGGTAATGTTCTGCCGGCTGTCCGGAAGCCATTCATAGGCCACCACCGAGTATCTCTGGTTTTTCATGGAAATGTGCAGGGTTGGGGTGCTTTCGAATTTGTCACCTTAATATCTATTTTGTAATTATAGGGCTTTTGCCGGAAAAAATAAAGATGAGAATTTTTTTTACCGGGGCCAGGTGCCAGGTTCCAGGTTCCAGGTGCCAGGTGCCAGGGGCCAGGTGTCAGGGGCCAGGTGCCAGGTGCCAGGGGCCAGGTGCCAGGTGTCAGGTGTCAGGGGACTGGGGGCTTCCTGTCGTCTGTGGCGGCAAGATGATGGAACTGCCGGCAGGTTTGCGGGAAAATGCCCATGAAGAAGGTTGATCCCCCGGCTGGTGGCGCCGGGAGGCCGGAGGTGCCGGCAGGGAACGGGGAGGCGGATATCTCCCTGATGGAACAGGCCCTGGCCCAGGCCCGTCTGGCAGCGGCGGGCGGTGAGGTGCCGGTGGGGGCGCTGCTGGTGGACGGGAAGGGGACAGTGCTGGCTGCAGCGGGCAACAACTGTGTTGCGGCCGCCGATCCCGCCGGCCACGCCGAGATCAGGGTTCTGCGTGCCGCCGCTGCCCGGCTGGGTAACTACCGGTTGCCGGGCACAACCCTCTACGTGACCCTGGAGCCCTGCGCCATGTGCGCTGCCGCCATGGTGATGGCCCGTATCGACCGCCTGGTGTTCGGGGCCACCGATCCCCGGGCCGGCGGGGTGGAATCGGTTTACTCCATCGGCATCGACGGTCGACTCAACCACCGGTTCCGGGTCACCGGCGGGGTGCTTGCCGGGCCCTGCGGCGACCTGTTGCGTGACTTCTTCCGCGCCAGGCGGCGGTGATGGTGAGCGCTTCGGAAGGGTGGCAACAAAATGAAAAATGGTGTATTTTTCTATTGTCAAAATGGTTGCCACGGTTTACATAGAGGTGCCGGACAGCAGGTGGTCATGAGAAGGCTCTCGTTTTCGCCACCGTGCCGTCCATGCCGCGGAGAGGTGACCGAGTGGCTTAAGGTGCACGCCTGGAACGCGTGTGTACGAAAGTACCGTGAGTTCGAATCTCACCCTCTCCGCCAGATCAAAGGATCTCAGTGTGATAGCCGGGTCCTGCGCAACAAGGAATCACGAACCCCGTCAGGTCCGGGAGGAAGCAGCGGTAGTGAACCTCCTTGTGTGTTGTAGGGGTGCCCGGCTATCCTTTTTCCGGCGGTCATGATCCCTCTGGTGTCCCCGTCCTTCCTGCCCGCAATCTGAAGCAGATACCATTGTGTCCTATCTCGTTCTTGCCAGAAAATCACGTCCGCAGCGTTTTGAAGAGGTCGTCGGCCAGCGGGCCGTGGTCCGGACCCTGCAGAATGCCTTGCGCCAGAGGCGGGTACCCCATGCCCTGATCTTCAGCGGCATCCGCGGCACCGGCAAGACAACGCTGGCCCGGATCATGGCCAAGGCCCTGAACTGCGCGCAGGGTCCCACCGCCGAGCCCTGCGGCGAGTGCCGCTCCTGCCGGGAGATCATGGCCGGCACCAGTGTCGACCTGCACGAGGTGGACGGCGCCTCCAACCGGGGGATCCAGGAGATCCGGGAGCTGAAGGAAAAGATCCGCTTCATGCCCACCTCCGCGCGCTTTAAGATCATCATCATCGACGAAGTGCACATGCTCACCACCGAGGCCTTCAACGCGCTGCTGAAGACCCTGGAGGAGCCGCCGGAGCATGTCTATTTCATGTTCGCCACCACCGAGCTGCACAAGGTGCCGGTGACCATCCTCTCCCGCTGCCAGCGGTATGAGCTCAAAAGGGTGGGTCATCGGGAGCTGCACGATCATTTTGCCCGCCTGGCCGGTGAGGAAGGGGTGGAGATCGAGCCGGCCGCCCTGAACCTGGTGGTACGGGAGGCCGGCGGCTCGGTGCGGGACGGCCTCAGCCTGCTGGACCAGGTCTTTTCCTACTGCGGCACCTCGGTGACGGCAGGGGACGTGGTCGAGGTGCTGGGCCTCGTCAGCCGTGAGGTGATCACCGCCCTGGGGACGGCCCTGCTGGAAGGCGACCTCGGCCGCGCCCTGGACAGTCTCGAGGCGATCTATACCTATGGCATGGACCTGAAACGGTTCATCAACGAACTGCTCTCCTGGTTCCGCGGCCTGGTCATCTGCCGGGTCAGCCGTCAGCCGGAGCAGTTGCTCGACCTGCCGGCGGACGAACTGGAGGAGCTGCGCGGGGTCGCTGGCCGGTACTCGGCGCAGACCCTGTCGGCCATGTTCAACCTCCTCCTGGAGAGCATGGAAAAGGTGACCTGGTCCCGCCAGCCGCGCCTGGCCCTGGAGCTGGCCTTCATCAGAGCCGTCCAGGTGGGGGAGGTGGTCGGGGTCTCCGAACTGCTGGGCCGCCTGGACAAGGTCCTGGCCGGGGTACCGGCAGAGCGTCTTGTCGCGGCGGTTCCCCCGCGGCGGGTTCCTGAACAGAGAGAGAGCAGGACGTCCGCACCGGCCACAGGCGCCGGCCCCGGGGTGCCGGCCGGGGGAAAGTCGGCGGCCTTCGGCCCATCATCGGCACCGGAACCGGCTGCGTCCGCCGGTCGGGCGAAGCAGGAGGAAACGACCGGGCAGAAGGGGCCGCCGGAACCGGCGGCCAGTAAGGCGGCTGCATCGGCCAGCGATGACGTCCCTGCACGGGAGGGCCGGCCGCCGGCAGAGGACAGCCCGGCAGATCCCGTTCCGTCCCGGCCTGCTGACGGAGACGGCATGCGGCAGGGCGGCGCAAAGGATGTGCGGCGGCACTGGGATGGGTTCCTTGCCTATGTACGCGAACGGAAGGCCTGGATGGCTGCGGCCCTGGGTCGTGCCTCCTCGGTGAGCCGCGAGGGAGATACGCTGATCATCCAGTATGACGACGCCGCGGACTGCCGTCTGCTCAAGAACCGGGAAAACATCAGGCCCCTGACGGAGTTTGCCCTGGACTTTTTCCAGGAGAGCCTTACTGTTAAGTTCCACGTTCCCGATTCACTGGCCTGCGAGATCGATCCGGAAAACGGCACCACGCCGCAGGAGGAGCGCAGGGCGCTGGCCAACGATCCCCTGGTGCTGGCGGCGCTGGAGATCTTCAACGGCCAGGTCGGCGATATCCGGGTCGGTCCCCGTTTCAGGCAACCCCTGCCAGCCGGGGAGTGACAGTTCGCCGGTAAAAGTATCGGTAAAGTGTGATGGACTTTTTACGGGGTCACCAATCTTGAAATGTACCAGTTCACCGCTATGAGCACCCAGCTAAAAAAGACCGATACTTTTACCTTGAGGTGCCGGCAGGTTTTTGCCGGGGAAGGGAAAATACCATTTCTGCAGACGAGGTGGAGCACATGCTGAACATGGGCGAACTGATGAAACATGCCCAGCAGTTCCAGGAGAAGATGGCCACGATCCAGGAGGAGCTGGCAACGCGGACGGTCACCGGCACCGCCGGTGGCGGCATGGTCACGGCCACGGTCAACGGCCGCGGTGAACTGGTCGGCCTGGCCATAGAGCGGGAGATCGTCGATCCTGAAGACGTGTCCATGCTCCAGGACCTGGTCCTGGCAGCGGTCAACGACGGCCTGCGCAAGGCAAAGGATATGGCCCGGGGCGAGATGTCGAAGCTCACCGGCGGCCTCAATATTCCCGGCATGTTCTAGCCCCGGCCATGCAGGCGGTTCCCCCACCCCTTGAACAGCTGATCAGGGACCTGACCAGGCTGCCCGGCATCGGGCGTAAGACCGCGACCCGGCTGGCCCTCTACCTGCTGCGCCGTCCCGCCGCCGAGGCGCGCAGGCTGGCCGCGGACCTGGTCGGCCTGCACGAGGCCATCCGTCTTTGTTCCTCCTGTTTCGCCTTTTCCGAGACCGATCCCTGTCCGATCTGCGGCGATGCGCGCCGCAACCACCGGCTGGTCTGCGTGGTCGAAGAGCCGGGCGACCTGCTGGCCATCGAGAAGACAGCGACCTTCCGCGGTGTGTATCATATCCTCCACGGGGTCCTCTCTCCCATGGACGGCATCGGCCCCGACGAGCTGAAGACCCGCGAACTCTTCGACCGGGTGGCCCGGGGCGAGGTGGAGGAGATCCTCCTGGCCACCAGTTCGACGGTGCCCGGCGAGGCCACGGCCTCATTTCTTGTGGACCATTTGCAGCAGATGGAGGTAAAAGTGACCCGCCTGGCCTGCGGTATCCCCATGGGCATGGACATCAAGTATGCCGACGAGCATACCCTGGCCAGGGCCATCGAGTCCCGACAGCCCATGGCCCGGGGACCGGCATGAGGGTACGCGCCGACGGTCCGGCTCTCCTGTTCCGCCTGCAGATTATCACTTGACAGAGTAGACGTTTGCTGGTATTTGACTTGAGTTTTTTCCACGCATGATGTAGTTTCATCACGTCAGAAGAAAAAGGTATTGGATGTAGGCGCGTAGCTCAGTGGGAGAGCGCTACCTTGACGCGGTAGAGGTCGGCGGTTCGATACCGCCCGCGCCTACCAGAGAGTTAAAGGCTAGGATGCAGCCGGCAGGTTTTTGGCCGGTTGCTCATTAGCCTTTCTTTTTAACGGGAACCATGACAGAGATTGCCATTGCCATAAAGGGCGGGAAGAGCGGGACCTTCCCGGCCGGGACCACGGCCGCGCAGGCGCTGAAGGAGCTGCTCTCCGGCAAACAGCGCAAGCGGACCCTTGCAGTGCTCCGCAATGGCGAGCCCGCGGATCTGTCCACGGTTCTCGATACCGACACCGTGCTCGAACCGGTGACCGTTGATTCGGGGCAGGCCCTGGAGATCCTGCGCCATTCAACGGCCCATATCATGGCCCAGGCCGTCAAGGAACTCTACGGTGATGAGGTCCGGGTGGCCATCGGCCCGGCCATTGAAGACGGCTTCTATTACGACTTCGATCGTCCCGTGCCCTTTACGCCGGACGATTTTCCGGAGATCGAGGCACGGATGGCAGAGATCATTGCCGCCCGGGCCGGGTTTCAACGGCAGGAGATGTCCAGGCAGGAGGCCATCGGCTTCTTTTCCGGCCGGGGCGAGAAGTACAAGGTCGAGCTGCTGGAAGAGATGGACGACGACACCGTGAGCCTGTACCGGCAGGGTGATTTCATCGACCTCTGTCGCGGTCCCCACATCCCCGACACCTCGTGGGTCAGGAGTTTCAAGCTGCTGCGGGTGGCTGGCTCCTACTGGCGCGGTGACGAGAAGCGCGAGATGCTCACCCGGATCTACGGCACCGCCTTCTTTGACCGCAAGGAGCTCAAGCGTTACCTGAACCGGCTCGAGGAGGCCAGGAAGCGCGATCATCGGAAGCTGGGCAGGGAACTGAAACTGTTTACCATCCAGGACGAGATCGGTCCCGGCCTGATCCTCTGGCAGCCGCGGGGCGCCATGCTGCGGCGGCTGATCGAGGACTACTGGAAGGATGAACACTACCGGCACGGTTACGAGCTGCTCTACACGCCCCACATAGCCCGCCAGGACCTGTGGAAGACCTCGGGCCATCTTGATTTCTATGCCGAGAACATGTATTCGGCCATGGAGATCGACGAGGTGCAGTACCAGCTCAAGCCCATGAACTGCCCCTTCCACATCGGCATCTACAACGCCGGCAAACACAGCTACCGCGAATTTCCCATCCGCTGGTGCGAGCTGGGCACCGTGTACCGTTACGAGCGTACCGGCGCCCTGCACGGACTGATGCGGGTACGCGGCTTCACCCAGGACGACGCCCATATCTTCTGCCGGCCCGATCAGCTCGAGGAAGAGATCTTCAATATCATCGATCTGAACCTCCACATCCTCAGGACATTCGGGTTCGATACCTATGATGTCTATCTCTCCACCAGGCCGGACAAGTACGTGGGGTCCGAGGAGCACTGGCAACTCTCCACCGATGCCCTGAAACAGGCCATGGACAAGAAGGGCCTGGCCTACGAGATCGATCCGGGCGAGGGCGTGTTCTACGGGCCCAAGATCGATATCAAGATCAAGGACCAGCTGGGACGGTCCTGGCAGTGTTCCACCATCCAGGTGGACTTCAACCTGCCGGAACGGTTCGGCATGACCTATACCGGCGCCGACGGCAGTGAACATCAGCCGATCATGATCCACCGGGCCCTGATGGGTTCGCTGGAGCGGTTCATCGGCGTGCTCATCGAGCATTATGCCGGAGCCTTTCCGGTCTGGCTGGCGCCCGAGCAGGCCCGTATCCTCAATATCACCGACGACCAGGCGGAATATGCCGGTCAGGTCTTTACCACCTTGCGGGCGGCCGGGGTACGGGTCGGGAAGGATCTGCGCAACGAGAAGCTCAACTACAAGATCCGTGAGGCGCAGATGATGAAGATTCCCTACATGCTCATCATCGGCGACCGTGAGAAGGAGGAGGGAACGGTCACCGTGCGCCGGAGGGACGGAAAGAACCTGCCCCCCATGAAACCGGAGGAGTTCGTGGACATGGTGCGCAGGGAATGTGAAGAGAAAACGGCCGGATAACGGTCCAGAGAAAGGAACGAAGAGGAGGAACGGACATCAAAAGACGAGGCAGCAGGCTTCCTCAGAAGCAGGAAATCCGGGTCAAGATCAACGAGGCGATAAACTATCCGGAAGTTCGACTCATTGATGCCGACGGCGAACAGCTCGGCATCGTCACCGCCAGGGAGGCTTTGGAGAGGGCCTACAGCCAGGACCTGGACCTGGTGGAGGTGGCGGGAAAGGCGAATCCGCCGGTCTGTCGGATCATGAACTATGACAAGTACCGGTACGAGCTGAAGAAAAAGCGCCAGGAAGCCAAGAAGAAACAGACCATTGTCGAGACCAAGGAGATCAAGTTCCGGCCCAAGACCGAGGAACATGATCTCAACTTCAAGATCAAGAAGATCAAGAAGTTCCTGGATGCCAAGAACAAGGTCAAGGTGACTATGCGTTTTCGGGGACGCGAGATCATCTATGCCCAGTCGGTGGGACTTGATGCCATCAACAGGATCGCCGATGCCCTGCGGGACCATGGTGTGATCCTCCAGGAGCCGAAGATGGAAGGCCGGCAACTGGTGATGTTCATTGGCCCCAAACCCTGAACCGGGGCAGGAGCCCGGACCCGGGGCATGACACCGGTATACGGCCTGCCGGTTGACGTCGATCCGGTCCGTGGTCACGGGGAGTTGCTTCCGGCCGGGCGTGGTGCGTCCGTGAACTGAAGATACCGTTGAACGATTGAACGAGAGCAGTGACAGGCCGCATCCGGCCTGAAGGAGATGGAATCATGCCCAAGATGAAGACCAACAGGGGGGCGGCAAAACGTTTCAAGGCCACCGGCTCCGGAAAGATCCGGCGCAACAAGGCCTACAGCTCCCACATTCTGACCAAGAAATCCACCAAGCGGAAAAGGAACCTGCGCAAGTCCGGACTGATCACCGCCGCCGACACCAGGGCGGTCAGGCGGATGCTCCCCTACCTGTAACGCCGGGTGGATATACTGCGTAACAGTTGTATGTTGTTTCAGGCACTGCCTCACATGCGGTCACCCCTGCTGTCCGGGAAGGCCTGCACGTAGCAGCGGCACCTGTGCCAACGTACAGGTATCAAACAATGAAAAAACCGAAGCCGACCTGCCAGGGATCGCCGTTACCACCGCCACAGGTGAAGCGGCCTCAGTCCCCTGGCTCCTGGCTTCCGGTAAACCGGAGTTGAAAGAATGCCACGTGTAACACGCGGATTCAAGGCACGCCGCAGAAGAAATAAAGTGCTGAAGATGGCCAGAGGCTACCGGGGTGGGAAACACCGGTTGTTCAGGACCGCCACCGAGGCGGTGGACCGGGCGCTCTGTTATGCCTACCGTGACAGGAGGACCCGGAAGCGGGAATTCCGCCGTCTCTGGATCACCCGCATCGGTGCGGCCGCCAAGATGAACGGCACCAGTTATTCCAGGCTGATGGGCGGCCTTCGAAAGGCCGGAGTCCAACTGGACAGGAAGGTGCTGTCCAATCTCGCCATTGTCGATCCCCATGCCTTTGCCGAGGTGGTGAAGACTGCAGGGAACCATTCGGCCTGATCAGAGAATGGAAGCCGAACTCCAGCAGCTCCGGGAGGAGGCCCTGGCCGCCCTGGAGAAGATCACCAGTGGTGCGGATCTCGAGCCCTTCCGGGTCAAATATCTGGGCCGCAAGGGCGGTTTGATCGTCAATCTCATGCGCCGGCTCGGCAAGGTCCCCAAGGAGGACCGGCCCCGTCTCGGTCAGCTGGCCAACACCATCAAACAGGAGGTCCAGCAGCGTTTCGAGGAGAAGAAAGAGACCCTGCTCGCCACGCCCGAGGGCGTGGATGTCGCGGTGGACCGCAGTCTGCCCGGCCGCTCTCTTCCCTTTGGCCGGCTGCATCCCGTGACCCAGGTCATGGAGGAGATCTGCTCCATCTTCGAGGGCATGGGATTTGCCGTCGCCGAAGGGCCGGATGTGGAGACCGACCATTACAACTTCGAGGCCCTCAATATCCCCAGGCACCATCCCGCCCGTGACATGCACGATACCTTCTATGTCACGGACTCGCTCCTGCTGCGGACCCATACCTCGCCCATGCAGGCCAGGATCATGGAGAAGCAGGAGCCGCCCTTGCGCTACATCGCTCCGGGCAAGGTCTATCGCTGCGACTCCGATATCACCCATACCCCCATGTTCCACCAGGTGGAGGGGTTCCTGGTGGACAGGATCGTTTCGTTTGCCGACCTGAAGGGGGTCCTGACCAGCTTTATCCACCGGATGTTTTCCGATGACCTGGCAGTCCGGTTCCGGCCGAGCTTCTTCCCGTTCACCGAGCCCAGCGCCGAGGTGGATATCGCCTGTGTCATCTGCGGCGGATCCGGCTGCCGGGTCTGCAAGAGGACCGGCTGGCTGGAGATCCTTGGCGCCGGCCTCATCGACCCCGCCGTTCTCAGCATGGTGGGATATGACCCTGACCGGTACTCCGGTTTTGCCTTTGGCCTGGGCGTTGAGCGGATCGCGATGCTCAAGTACGGCATCGATGATATCCGCCTCTACTATGAGAACGATCTCCGCTTTCTCGCCCAGTTCTGATTCCGGATAGCGCCACGACATCCTGTTTCGTTCCTGGTCCGGCGGGTGCTGGTTGCCTGGAGAAAGGGATAATGGCCGGTTCATGACTGTATCGCGGCGTCAGACCGGTGGCGGGCAGCCTCTTTTTTGTACATGGTCGATTACGTTCCATGCTCGAGGTCCTGCCGGGCCGCTGCCGTGGGCAGGCTGCGCTGCAGGCACGAGCACGTTCAGGTGGTGTGCTGCTGAACTACGAGCAACAGAACCGTGCCAAGAGTTCGCCGCCACTGTCCACAACCTTAAATCTCGCAAGAAATTGTAACAGTTCAGCAATACGTCAGCCATGGTCATCGCGGCTGACTGGCAGGTAAGCGAGCATAGCGAGACTCCGATAGCCTACCTATGCGGGCAGGCATGACCGTGCAAAGAGGTCATCGGAACGTAACGTAGACTCCGTTCGGTCCCTGTGAGCGCTTACGGCTGCAGAACTTTTACGACAGGATAGCCTCTCCCATGAAGTTCACCCTCAGCTGGCTCACTACCTTTGTCTCCATCGACGGCCTTGATGCCGCTCAGCTTGCCGATCGGCTTACCATGCTCGGCCTCGAGGTCGAGGCTGTGGAGGAGCTGTACCAGGAACTGGACGGTATCCTGACCGCCCGCGTCACCAGGGTTCATCCCCACCCCAATGCCGACCGGCTGACGATCTGTGACGTGGATACCGGCGCCGAGACCGTCCAGGTGGTCTGCGGTGCGCCCAATGTCCGTGCCGGCCTGGTGACGGCCATTGCCCTGCCCGGTACAACCCTGCCCGGAGGGATGAAGATCAGGAAGGCCAAGGTCCGTGGCCAGCAGTCGCTGGGCATGCTCTGTTCCGCCAGGGAACTGGGACTTGGCGATGATCACTCCGGGATCATTGAACTGGATCCGGACATCGCCCCCGGCCGTTCCCTGGTCGAGGCCCTTGATCTCCATGACACCATGATCGAGATCGACCTGACCCCCAACCGGCCCGACTGCGCCAGTGTACTCGGCATTGCCCGCGAGGTGGCCGGGTTAACAGGTGCTCTCCTGCGGCAGCCGGTCACCGATGTGCCGGTGCTGCACAGTGAGGGGGCCGACTTCAGGGTCACCATCCGCGAACCCGCGCTCTGCCCCAGGTATGCGGCCCGCCGGCTGAGCGGGGTCAGGGTCGGGCCCTCGCCCTGGTGGCTGCAGCGGCAGTTGCTTGCCGTGGGTATGCGGCCCATCAACAACATCGTCGACGTGACCAACTTTGTCATGCTCGAGTATGGGCAGCCCCTGCATGCCTTTGATTTCGACAGGCTCGAAGGCAGTGAGATCGTGGTCCGCCTGCCCCTGGACGGGGAAAGGAGCTTCATCACCCTCGACGGAGTGGAACGGACCCTTCTGACCGACATGCTGATGATCTGCGATGCGCGGCGGCCTGTGGCCGTGGCCGGGGTCATGGGCGGACTGGACTCCGAGGTCACCGAGGGGACCACCGAGATCCTGCTCGAGACGGCATGTTTTGATCCGGTGTCCATCCGGCGCACCGCCCGGCGGCTCAATCTGCCGTCCGAGGCCTCCTACCGTTTCGAACGGGGCGTGGATCCCGATCTGGCGACCAGGGCCATGGAACGCGCCGTGCAGCTCATGGCGCAGGTGGCGGGTGCGCACGTCCAGCCTGCGGGCATTGACGAGTATCCCGGACGACGCGAGCCGCTGCATCTTGAACTGCGGGTCAGGCGGGTCAACGATCTGCTCGGGGTGGAGTTGAGCAGCAGCCGCATTGCCGCGTATCTCCGCTCCATTGAATTTACCGTTGACGACGAGAGCCGGGACATGCTCAGGGTCACTGTGCCCGGTTTCCGTATCGACATCGAGCGCGAGGTGGACCTGGTGGAAGAGATAGCCCGTCTGGTGGGCTACAACGAGATCCCGGTGACCCGGCCCCGCATCAGCATGGAGTATCCGCAGCGGAACGAGCTGCGTATCCTGCGCCGGCAGGTCGGTGAGATCCTCACGGCCCAGGGATTCTTCGAGGCCATCAATTACAGTTTTACCGCGGAAAAACATCATGACCTGATGGGCCTGGCCGCCGATGACCCCAGGCGGAGCGTCACCCGTCTGCTCAATCCCCTGACCGAGGATCAGGCAGTGATGCGGAGCATGCTTCTGCCGGGGCTGCTGGAGAATATCCGCCGCAACATCAACTTTCAGCGGCCGGACATCCGACTTTTCGAGATCGGCAAGATCTTTCTCCAGAAGAAGGAAGGTGAACAGCCCGAGGAACGCTTCCAGGTCTGCGCTGTCATGAGCGGCAGCCGTTATCCCGGTGCCCGGCCCCTCTACTTCTCCGGCCTGGAAACGGATTTTTTCGATGTCAAGGGGGCAGTTGAAAACCTGCTGGCCGCCCTTCGGGTCCGCAGGGGTGAGGGTGGCGTTGACTTTGTTGTCGCGGCAGAGCAGGTGCAGCCCTACAGTGACAGCGACCTTGCCATGCAGCTCGTTGCCGGGGGGCGGGAGATCGGCAGGATCGGCCGGCTGAAGCGGAAGGTGGCCAGGGGCTTTGGTGTCAAGCAGGAGGTCTACTTCTTCGAGCTGGACCTGGAAGACCTGGTTTCCCTGCCGCGACAGGCCAGGGAGTTCAGGCCCCTGCCGCGATACCCCAGTGTCAGGCGTGATATCGCCCTGGTTGTCCCTGATGCGGTTCCAGCCGGCGACCTGCTGCAGGCCATCCATGCCCAGAAGGAGAAGTTTGTTGAATCAGCCGACATCTTCGATGTCTATCGGGGCAGGCCCATTGCAGAGGACATGAAGAGTGTTGCCCTGACCGTGACCTACCGTTCTCCGGAACAGACCCTTGATGATGAGACTGTTGACAGGATTCACCGGAAAATTGTAAATTCTCTGATGGCGACCTTTGGCGCCCGCTATCGTGAAGGAATGGAATAGATGAAGAAGAAAAAAAATGTTACCCGCAAGGAACTGGCCATCTCCGTAAACAACAAGCTGGGTGTGTCGCAGCGCAATGCGGCAGAGATCGTTGACACGGTCTTTGCCACCATGAAGAAGACGCTGATCAGTGGCGAGTCGATCAAGCTGGTCCAGTTCGGCACCCTCACCGTCCGCGACAAGGCGCCCCGCAGGGGCAGGAATCCCCGTACCGGCGAGTCCATGACCATCACCAAGCGCAAGATGGTCTCCTTTCGCCCCAGCAAGCGGCTGCGGGAACGGCTGAACCGCGACTGATCCATCGGTTGCATTCCATACTGTGGTCCGCCCCTGGACTGACGACAGCACCCCCTCGTTCCATGAGCTGAACCCTGGTCGAGTAATACGGTACACGTGAAAGAGCCCACTCCCGAGGCAGTCCGGATACCGGACAAGAAGTACTTCCGGATTGGCGAGGTCAGCAGCCTGGTCGGGGTCGATCCCCATGTACTGCGATACTGGGAAACGGAGTTCAAGATCATCCGGCCGCGACGGGCCAGGTCAAACCAGCGGCTCTACCGGCGTCGGGACGTGGAAAACCTTCTCCGGATCAGGGCGCTGCTTCACGACGAAGGATACACCATATCCGGGGCAAGAAGACTGCTGAGCGGGCGGGGCGGCCGGCAGCACCCCGGAGCCAGGGAGGACGACAGGGCGGCGACGCCCGCCGGTCGGCTGGCACTGATCCGCCGGGAACTGGAGAGCATCCTGCGGCAGTTGCGGGGTGGCAGGACACCATAGCAGCTACCTGTTCATGGCGGGCGACCCTGTCCATCCATGACAACCTTCCATCCCGGGGCAAGAAGCTGTTGACAGCCATGCCACGGGATGCTACAACATCCCTCACGATTCGGAACGTAGCGCAGCCTGGTAGCGCACCTGAATGGGGTTCAGGGGGTCGGAGGTTCAAATCCTCTCGTTCCGACCAGCATCCAGAAGGGGACCCGGAGCACTCGGCTCCGGGTCCCCTTTTTTCGTTGTAGCCGGCGGCGGGTATGGATCAGCGGGTCATGAGCCGTTCCAGGATTACGCCCACCTCCTCCACCTGGAAGGGTTTGACCAGGACAGCGGCAAAACCGTGCTCGCGGTGGCTGGCCAGTACCGGGTTGTCCGAATAGCCGGAGGTGACCACCACCCTTGCCTCCGGGTCGAGACGCTGCAGCTCCCTGGCCGTCTCCTCGCCGCCCATGCCGCCGGGTACGGTCAGGTCGACGATGGCCAGGGCATAGGGGGTGCCCTCTTCCATGGCCTGCGCATATTTTTTTATCGCCTCCCGGCCATCCCCGGTCAGGGTGACCCGGAAGCCGAGGTGCTCCAGCATCCTGCAGGTGGACCGTGCCACCAGCGGATCGTCGTCCATGACCAGGACGCGGTCGCGGGCCGCGGTCCTGGCAGGTCCCGATGACACGGACTGCTGCGGCCGTTCCCGGGTGGCACGGACATAAAAGACGAATTCGGTCCCTTTTCCCGGTTCCGAGGTCACGGTGATGTACCCGCCGTGCCTGCGGATGATGGAGTGGCAGATGGCCAGTCCCAGGCCGTGCCCTGTTGCCTTGGTGGTGAAATAGGGGTCAAAGATCCGGCTCAGGGTATGGTCATCCATGCCGCTTCCCTGGTCACGGACCGTAACCCTGATATAGAGGCCGTCGGCAAGGGGCAGGGGATCGTGCCCCTGCTTGGTGACATTGGCGCAGGCGATCTCCAGACGCCCGCCCGAGGGCATGGCCTGCTTGGCGTTGATCACCAGGTTCTGGATTACCTGGCTGATCTGGCCGGCATCGATGTCGGCAAACCAGAGATCCGGAGGAAAGTGGTACCTGACCCCCACCTGGCTGCCCCTGAGCACGAAGCCGGCTGACTCGCGGATGATCTCGTCGATTGCTGCCGCGCCGCGGATGGGCTCGCCGCCCTTGGCAAAGGTCTGCAGCTGCCGCACCAGGTCCCGGGCCCGGACAGCCGCCTTGCGGGCCTGGCGGGCCATGTCGCTTATTTCGCTGCGCTCCCTGGCCAGAGAAACCTCGATCAGGCTGAGGTTGCCAAGGATGGCGGTGAGGATGTTGTTGAAGTCGTGGGCAATGCCGCCGGCAAGCACGGCCAGGGATTCCAGTTTCTTGCTCTTGATCACCTCGGCCTCCAGCAGGACCTGGCGCGTGATGTCGCTGAAGACCAGGACCACCCCCACGGTGTTTCCCTGGGAATCCAGAATGGGCGTACCGCTGTGGGAGATGTGGCGCCGGCCCGCACCCCGGGCCATGAGCAGGACCTGGTGTTCCTTGCAGACGCGTCTGCCGCCCTCCATCACCCGCTGCACCGGATCGGGACAGGGGCGGCCGGAATCCTCGCTCACGGTATGAAAGACCTCGGCCAGCAGCCTGCCGATGGCCTCTTCCTGGGACCAGCCGGTCAGCTCTTCCGCGGCCCGGTTGAGCAGAACCACCCTGCCGCCCGTATCGGTGGTGATGACGCCATCGCCTATGGAACGGAGGGTGACATCGAGCCGTTCCTTCTGTTCGGCCAGTTTCTCCTCCGCCTCCTTGCGCTTGGTGATATCGAGAAGCGTGCCCTCCATGTATTGCCCTCCCGCCGCTGTCGTGATCATGCGGGCGGACATCCTGACCCGGAAAACAGAGCCGTCCTTCCGGTACATCCTGGTCTCATAATCGGTCACCGGTCCCTGGCGGAGAAGCTCCAGCAGCCGGGACCTGTCCCCGGGATTGACATAGAGCTGACGGGCTATGTCGGTGACCGAGCTGATCATTTCCTCGGGATCTGCATAGCCGTGCATCCGGGCCAGGGCGGGGTTGCAGGCCAGGAAGCAGCCGGCGGGCGTGGTCTGGAAGATGCCGTTGAGGGAGTTTTCGAAAATGGCCCGGTACTTGTTTTCCGCCTGCCGCAGCTCCTCGATCTTCTCCTCCACCATCTGCTCCAGGTGACTCTGGTAGCTGGACAGTTCCTCTGCATAGGCAAGCCGCTGCAGGGCACCGGCCAGGATGCCGGCCGCAGTGGTGAGCATGTCCCAGTCCTCTTTTTCCTGCCTGAGACTGTCCGGCACATGGAGACAGATCAGGCCCAACATGCGGCTGCCGGCCCGGATGGGGATACAGTAGTGGCCATGGGGCGGCATGTCCGGGAAGCGGGTGGTATGGCGGGGATCGTCGGAGGTGGTGAAGATGATCTCGCGGTCGGCAAAGGCCTGGCCACAGAGACACTGGCCCGGGCGGATCCGGCTGCACTGCCGCCGTTGGCCGGCCGTGAAATTGTGATGCGCCCGCAGAGTGAGGAGCGAGCCATCCCCGGAGGCGAGGAAGATGGCGCCCCAGTTCTCGATCTGGAGGAAGTTGCAGGAGAGCAGGGAGCTGAGGGTGTCCTGCAGGAGCTGGTCCACATTCTTTGCATGCAGGGACAGCCTGAGCAGGGAGGTGATGAGCTGCCGCCGCTGGCCGTCGATGAAGGCCTGGCGGCTGGACTGCTCGAACATCTCCTCCAGGAGCCGGACCTTGCGCCTGAGCCTGTCGATTTTACCTGGATCGCTGCCCATCCACCGATTCCCCGCCGGAATCCTCGGCAAAGTGAATGCTGAATTCGCAGGCCATGTCGCCCCGCCGCTGGCAGCGTGTCTGCCGGTAGCGGACGGGAACGTCGTAATACTCGGCCACGCCCTCGATGAGTCCCTCCACCAGCCGGCAGAGCATCCGTTGCGATGTATAACGGAGCAGCAGGGTATCCGGCCCGGTGTCGCGGCAGGTGAAGTCGGGTACCTGTGCATCCTTGTAGAGTTTTTTCACCTCCACCAGGTGGACCATGCCGGTGAACTTGAGAAAGTCCTTGGGGTGGTGAAAGGGGGCAAAGAAATCCGGGTAGCGCTCCGCCATCCGTGGGATGGCGAACCGGCCGAAATTACGCTGGAAGTCATCCACCGGCAGGTGGCCGGCGGCTGCGGCCTGCCTGACGATCTCGTGGAAGTCCTCGTCCGGATAGGTACCCGGTGCGATCATGAGCAGCGGCTCGCCGGTTTTCAGGCTGCAGCGGGCCAGCAGACGTTCATACGCCTCCTCACCATGGTTGCTGGCAATATAGTCCTCCAGCAGGTTGAAGATGATTCCTTTCATGGTCGATGGTCGGGTTCTGGCCGAGGCTTTGAAAAGTATAAGGATATCTGATAAGTACGATAAATAAGGTATTATTACAAGAGGTTTTGCGGTCCCGGCGCAAGAATCTGACAAAAATCTCACTTTGGCGAAAAGCAGGGGCAGCGTCTTAGGTGGAGTCTTTGGCAAAGAGATGTGGTAACGGCCTGATAATAAGGTACCTTCTCAACAAGTGCGGGTGGGCTGGGTTGCAATCATTGAGAGTCCAGGGCCATTTCCTCTTCTCTGAGTGGGGAGGGGAGGTCTACAGAGATGACAGACCATTGAGCAGAATGCACTATGGTGCTTGCCGGAGCGGCAGCTTTTTGCCTGCTGAACCGCATCAGCATGGAGGCGGTGAAAGTTCCCAACGCGGGCTTGAGGCCCGCAACCCGAATGTTGCCCGGTAAGGAGGATCTCCCATGTAACCCCTCACGGGATGGCTAACCATCGGTTTGTCCGACCACAATGGTGTAAGCGCTCTCAGGGGCCGCAGATTTGTGCAGGCGTGCCCGGCCGCAGGTAAGCGACCGCAGGGAGACTCCGATAGCCTACCTGTGCGGGCAGCCACGACCGTGCAAAGATGCGGCTCCTGTGAGCGCTTACGTTGTAGCGATGGTTACTGACTACTCCCCGGCGTGAATGGCGGCCCCGACAGCTCCGACAATATCGGGTGCCGGGGGTGACTGGAGCGTTACGTCACCCAGCCGTTCCCGCAACATCTGCACGATGCAGGGGTTACGGGCAACTCCCCCGGAAAATACAATTTCCCCCTCTAAACCGATTCTGTTCAGCATCCCGGTAATCCTGTTGACCACCGACAGATGAACAGCCCTGGCAATGTCTCTGGCAGGGATACCTTGATTTTTCATGGAAATCACCTCTGATTCGGCAAATACCGTGCACATGCTGTTGATACCCTCCTCGGAATCTGATTCCAACGCAGCCAAACCGAACTCATCCAGCGTAAACCCAAGGGCGCCGGCCATAATCTCCAGAAATCTACCGGTTCCAGCGGCACATTTGTCATTCATCAGAAAGTTGCTGATCCTGCCCTTTTTATCCAGGGAAATGACCTTGGAGTCCTGGCCGCCTATATCTATCACAGTACGGCAAGCCGGGAAAAAATGACGGGCGCCAATGGCATGGGCCTTAATTTCAGTAATGACCTCATGGGCAAAATGCTTTTGAGCCAGGTGGCGGCCATAACCGGTGGCCACGATCTTCCTGGTTTTATACTTTTTGATCATGGAAAGGGCCTGATCATACGGGTTAAAGCTGCTCTCGGCCAACTGCTGGTCAACAAGCCGGCCATGCTGAATAATGGCTATTTTGATGGTGCGGGAACCTAAATCAATGCCTACTTTCATTTTATTTCGAATCCTGAATCTGTTCCAGGAAAGCCTCGATCCTGGTTTGCAACTGCCCTACATCCTCGGGAGAATAGTCGGTTTCGATGGCAAGATAGGGGATACCCTTCTTCTCGCATGCCTCGCGAATCTTTATTTCCTCGATATTGTAGGTATGGCAAAACTGGAGGGAGTAGTGCAGTATCCCCTGCGCCTTGGAATCCTTGTACTCTTTGAGCACTTGGACAACCCGCTCATCGTTTGGTGTAAAACAGGAACAGTCGATCTGCATGTATCGGTCGGTCAGGGCCTCAATCTGCCGATCCATGCCGATCATCTCTTCATCAATCAGGTCCTTGAAATAGCGGGTGCCAATGCATGATTCCTCGTTCACCACCAGGGCTCCTGCCGCTTCCAGTAAATTGTGAATCTTCCAGTTGGGCAGGGCCATGGGGGTGCCGGAGACCATGACCCTTGGAGTATCGGCGGGAGCAACACCTTCACCACGGGCGACTCTGTCCCCCAGTTCGTCACAGAGATCATTCACTTTTGCGGCAAAACGCATCGGCTCGTCATAAAAGGCAATCTGCTCGATCAACAGAGCATCCTTGCCGCTGATCGGCGCGGGATTATACGCCCGCAGCCCGGTCAGACGCTGCAGGGCCCGGCGCTTGCCATTTATTACCTTGATGGCACCGGCGAGATCATCTTCAGAAATGTTCGTATTGCATACTTTCTCAACCCGGGATTTGAAATCCATGACTTCCTCCCGCCACAGGACACGGTCCCGCTCCCTTTTCATCTGCGGAATTTCCATGACATAGGTGGGAACCATCCGGTCAAGAATCTCCCAGGTCTTCTTCTTGGCATCACAGGTGGTCTCGCCGTATACGAAATCAACAACCTGGAAGTAGGGACATATCCGTCCGGCCTTAAAGCCGAAGGCCGACTTGACCATGGGGCAGATATTTCTGGGCAGAATCTTTTCCGCATCGGGAATTGCGCCGGGAGAGCCGCCGCACAGGCCGACACAGATGCCTCCGGCAGCCACCACGATCTCTTCCGGAATATAGACACAGAAGGTGCCGACAATCGGTTTACCTTCTTTTTTAACCTCCAGTATCTCTTTGATCCGGCCAGCGAAAATTTCAGAGATCATATTGTCAAAACAGCAATTCCCGGATAGGGCTCAAACGGCGTAATAGCGTGATGTATCAAAATTGGTTTCGTAAACATTTCGAAAAATAATTCTCGAATCACAAATTTTTCTTGACATATCAAT
>Ga0256840_1001290_pt1 | contig 23942 bp, 19 predicted proteins | sample 355202metaG_FD_185969 | JGI IMG/M metagenome (GOLD analysis project Ga0256840, IMG submission 185969) | Hydrothermal vent microbial communities from Mid Atlantic Ridge, Atlantic Ocean - 355-202 | ecosystem: Environmental > Aquatic > Marine > Hydrothermal vents | place: Atlantic Ocean: Mid...
AGGAACGGATCCCTTGCGGTTGTGCTTGCAACTCTAATCTCTGCAATTTTGCAAAGGTCTCTAGTAGGGGAGCTTTATAAAAAAATAAAGCTGGTGGTCATCTTCAATATCTTTAAGAGAAAAGTTATTGAATCGATATTTAAAATCAAGTTGAAGTCTTAACTTTTTTAACACTAACTGCTTTTCTAACCCAAATTGATACCTAGAAATTCTATATAAATATTGGTTTCTAGTGTTAAAGTGCTTTTCATACCAATAAGAAAGAGTTAATTTGAAATCAGACGAATAGTTATACGAAATATCAAAGAAATAATTTTTGACAGTTCGATCAGTATAGTATCCTATTAGCCATCCTTTGTAAGTATAACCGCTTCTATAAACATGATGATGATACCACCACCTAGTAATATTGGCATATTCAAAACGAAAGTTTGTTTTAGGTAGAAAATCCACAAGATACGTTCCCAAGATATATGACCACCTACTTGGCAATCCTCCTGCTTCGTCTTCCCCGTAAGCTTCTAAATATGTAACTAATCCACTTAAAGGTCTAAATCTTACTTCTATACCGGCTTTTTGATCTCCTTCGGCTGGATCTGTTCCTACGTCGATATTTTCACCAATACCAAAGACAATCTTTTTAAAAGAAAGGTCTCTGCCTTTTCCTCCTGCCATGATGCTTCTGGATAAGTCTATTTCCAGCTTGGGGTGTGGTTTAAAGGCAACCTTCATACCAAAAAGCCATGGTTCAGGAACATGTCTATCTTTTTCAAGTTTGGCTGCAAATAAAGAAAACTTAAATGGCCCTAAAATTCTAAGAAAACTCGGCAAAAGAATAGACTCTTCTGATTCTAGCTTAAGAAGCTTAGCAAAAGGTGGTGTGTTAAGAGAGAACAAAATATTTCCTGTGTCCGCCTGCCCCCACCAAATCTGATCTTTCCCGATCAGGAAAGACCATTTTCTGCCTCCTATTTTTGAATATAATGCTAGAAATTTTAGACGATTAAAATCTTCTTGATCTGAAACTCTTGAAGCCTCTAAAATAGAGTGAAAAATAAGGTGTTCTGAATAATAAAACTTAGATTGAAATCCCAGAAAAAAACTTGATTTACCCTGGTCCCTTCCCTGTAAGTTTTCCCAAGGTCTTTCTTTTGAAGAGTAAATAAACAGAAAATAGGGATCTTCAAGGGGCTTAAAATATGACTTTGAGTCCGAACCCGCCTTGGTCTTAAATCTATTTAAGGCTTGTGACAAACGCAGTTGTAAATACCCCGGGAGTTTTTCTTTATTTTGAAGGGCTTCGTTTAATAATCTAAGTACTTCTTCTTGAGAAAAGGGCTTAATTCCCCAGATTTGAGATTGGATAACCCCTTTGGCTTCAAGTTCTTCAAGAAGGTTATACACGCTATCATTAGGCGGAACATTAAAAGAAACCGCTAAAACACAACTTGCCCAAAAAACTAACAAAATTGCTATGAGATAGCCTTTAATAAGCCGCAATGATTACCCCCGCCGTAACGGCAATTTGGTAAAGGATCTGGGTAATATCTTTTACGTTGCGCATCCAGGCAATCTTTTCGAGTTTTTCAGGGACGACAATAGTATCACCGGGCTCAAGGGTCATGGAATAGGCACTCTCCCAGCGATGTTGGTGACTATTCCATTTGAAACTCAAGGCGTAACCCCGAGGGCGAATCGCTGTGCCATCAACTTTTAGGATATAAAGTTCTTTTTTGTCGGCACTTTTGGTATAGCCTCCAGCCAAATTGAGATAGTAGGATACGTCTTTTCCCGGTTTATAGACAAAAGCGGTTTGATTATAAACGGCCCCTACCACTTGAATAGTGTGCGGATTAGCCGGTATGTATAGTTTGTCGCCGTCTTCAAGTTCGATATCGTCAGGGCTTACTTTGAGTTCGTTAAGGGGCTTTAAATGAATAACCAAACGTCCTTTAGCTTTTATGGTCTTTAACCTAGCAAGGAATTCCTTTTTGGCTTTCATTTCTTCGGCCTTAATAGCGGCTTCCTGGGGGGTTAAAGCCGCACTTGTCTCCGCGGCCCCTCCTGCCAGAAGCTCCTTTTCTAAACGATCGATCATTTCTTCCAGTTGTTTTTGCTGGAGTTCCTGTAATTTTTTCCTGGTAAAAATAGCTCCCCTTAAATAGGCCCTTTCGGTGTATCCACCGGCGCGGGCCAGTACTGAAGAAAGTCTTTCTCCCTTGCGAATGACGTATTTACCAGGAAAACGCACCTCTCCGGTAATTTCTACCGTGGCCGCCTTTTCCCATTCAGGGACACTTCTTATCAGGAGATTATCGTCTTCCTGGAGTTCTAGATTGTGTTTGGGGTCTCCCGCCAAGGCTTTGGCCAGATTGATACGTATTACCTGGGTTTTCATGCCCTTGGGACTTGGCACACGCCTTACGATTTCGGCTTCTTGTTTATAGGCGTAGTACTTGAGTCCACCGGCCAGGGCGATAAGATCAGAGACCTTCATGTGGGGCAAAAATTCATAGCTTCCAGGCTTATTAACCGCTCCACTTACCGTTACGGTCTTTTTGGGCATGACTTCCCATTTGTTGTAAATGATGATGGTATCACGGGGCTTTAGAGCTATATTCTCTGCAGCATGCGTATTAGTTAAGGCTTCTTGCAGATTGAATGTTTTGTATGCCCACTGACTGGTAGCGGGATCGTAGCGTTTTATAACGGCAAAGTCCAAAAACGTATCAGGAAGCAGATCCTTGGGCCCTTTTATCAGGTCACTGATACGCATGCCCGGTCTATATTGGTATTCTCCGGGATAACGAATATTTCCTATGAGATAGACCACGTTTTCGCTCTGTTTGACCACCGAAAAGACCTTAACAAAATCTCCATCCTCAAGTCTGAAATCATCTAGCTTTGCTTTTTCATTGGCGGCTACGTCTAGCACAACTTGTTTCTTATGGTTAAGGAAACGTTCCACCTGTATATGTTGTAAGTGGGCACTGGGCAGTAACCCCCCGGCCAAGGCAATTAGCCGTGACAAAGAAGTATCTTTTTTAAGTTCGTAAACCGCAGGTCTTTTCACTTCTCCTGAAATAGCTACGAGAGGGCCTACGGTGGGGACAAAGACAATGTCATCTTGGCGTAAGCGGAGGTCTTTAGAGTTGTCTCCTTTAAGCAGAAGGTCATATACATCAAGGTGGCTTATAATTTTACCCTTGCGTTTTAGCTGTATATTGCGCAGGGACCCAATGCTTGTAGGCCCACCGGCCAACAAAAGGGCGTCGAGAATGGTACACATCGGGGTGAGATTATAGACCCCAGGATTATTTACCTCACCTAAGACAAAGACTTGTATTCCACGTAGTTTGCCAAGAGTTACCGCGGCATTGGTCCCGGTGATACGCTTTACCTGTTTGATAAGGAACTTTTGCATCTGGGCGTAGGTCATCCCTGAGACCAAAAACTGGCCTATTTGTGGGAGAAAGATAGTACCATCACGATTGACCTGGAGGGTGTATTCGTCGTTTATGCGTCCCCAGAGGAGGATGTGTATTTCGTCTCCAGGGCCAATGATGTAATCGGGGGATACGGGCTTATAAGGTGTGGGCAATTCTGCCCGCTTAAAAATCTCGTAACCAAAAGGTTTGAGTTGGGTTGATACTTTAAGGGGCGCCTGGGGGCTTTTCCCCTCCAAATAGCGAGAAAATATAGTAGCTGGCGCCTTCTTTTTTAGAAGCTCTTGGGCTTTGAAAGCCAAACGAATAACCTCTTCGGTAGAAAGGCCCGAAAAAACAGGGCTTTGTAGTAAATTCTCGATAAGAATAAGGTTTATTTGGCCGTTTGTTTTACTTAGCTCTTGGCTTATAACTTGGATTTGCAAGGAATTGGGGACAACAGTTTTAATTGATAAATATGTACCTAAATCTGTTTGCAATTCGGGTAACAATTTTTCTTTTGCTCTAAGCACTATCTTTAAAAGCTCTTCTTCATCAAATGCTTGAAAATTTTCGTCTTTTTCCAAGTCTTTTATTAAAGATAAGGTGATTTCCCCTTGGGTTTCTATTAGTTTTTGTTTAATTATTTCTAGACGAATAGGTGTAAGATATGAATCTATAATCTCTTGAGGCTCTTTTACTTTGGCAACTTCTTCTTTTTGCTGTTCTTCTGCTACTTTTTGTTTTTTACGTTTTTGTAATTCTTTTTGCAGAAGTTGTTGTTGCTCAGGGGTAAGTTTGATCCCTGGTGGTATAGGGGGTATATCCTGGGCCTTGGCCCAGGATGTCGTCAAAAAAATTACTAGAAAAAATAAAAGACAAAGCTTAGTCCGAGACATCGTCTGTCTCCTGGGATTGGTTTCTCTGGCGTACGTTTTTTAAATATTCCAAAAAGAAAGCCAGAAAGATACTTAAAAATAGGGTACTAACAAAGGCCACCGCTACTATTAATGCCCGCTTGGGCTTGTATTTTTTGTCCGGCACGCGTGGGGGGTCAATGATCTTAAAGGCAAAGTTTTCGTTTACCCTGGCCATGGTGATGGTTTCCACCTGCTGAGCAATTAAGTTATAAAGTTTTTGCTGAATAGTAGGGTCAGAGGTCTTTATTAATTCTTGTTCAAGTATTTTTTTGTTTTTCTGGGCAATACGTATAGCTTCTTCGGTCATATGTTGCCTCAACGTAGTCAGAACATATTTTACAAGTTTTGCCGCCACTTCTGGATCAGGGTAATCAATACTAACGGTAATGGTGCCGAGCTTTTTGTCTTCGCTAACGTTTAATATGTTTCTAAAAACTTCCAGACCATCGTCTATATCGGGATATTCGCTATTTTTTGGCGCTTGTTTGTGTTTCTGAAAGTTAGCTATGAGTGCTTGCTTTAATTTGCCTAACTCATAACCAATTCCTGAAGGTTTTTTCCACTGTTTTTTCTCGGGATCCCAGGAATTATAAAGCAAAACAGGCAAAAGATTATATCGCTCTATCACTTCTTTTTTTAAGATATCTGACTTAAGCAGGGCTATAATTTCGTTACTGCTGCCCGAAGAAGGAAGTGAAATGCCTGCCATTTGGGCCAAGCCGCCAAACTGGGAAAGAAGAGGAGAAGATTTTTCGCCTACCGGGAGGATAACCGCCTTGCTCCGGTAGATGTTGGTCATAAATAGAGAAAAAAAGGCCACCAGAAAGGTTACCGTAAAAGTAAGCCCCCAGATCAGGCGTTTATACTTCTTAAGTGTGAGCCAGAGCTCGTAGAGGTCTATTTCGTCCTCTTCGTAATATTCTTGGTAAAAGACGGGCCTTTTGTCGGTTCGTTCTTCCATAAATTTTTATTCTTTTAAATTTTATTCTTCTAGCCCCTCAAGGGCCTTTTTGAGTTCTTCTACTTCTTTACGTACTTTTTCTCGATGTTTAGGAGACATTCCGGCGATGATAACCCGTACCCTTTGCTGTTCAGGGACCAAGGCCACCCAGTAGCGTTGATGTCCAAAGAAAAAGGCCGCAAAAATCCCCATAATTAAGACCACAAACCCGGTCAAAACAAGAAATAGCCCTGGATCTCTTTTTACCTGGAGCCCGGTGGCGTAAATGGGGCGCAAATCCTCCAACACAATTGTTAATTCCCCTTTTTTAGTCTCCAAACGACGAGGATGGTTGGTAAGGACCCAGATCGACTGCGGAGCCCCATCATCTACAGATATCCAAAACCGCGCAGCCATAAGCCCATGGGCCTCACCAAAATCCATAAGACCTAAACGGATGTTTTCCTCCGGCCAATAGGCTACCTGCCCAAAAGGCTTGACCACCAAAGTCTTTTCCTTCTGTCCCAAAATCAATTTTACTTCCGCCTCGGCCACACTTTGGTAAGTAGCTTGGTAAAAAGTAATCCCTTTGTAGGTTAAGGGGTGATTAACCCGAATGGTTTTCTTTAGCTCTTTTTTTCCGTCTATCACCGTTACGTCTGAACGGAATTCTTTAGGCATGCCGTTGGCGTAAAAGTTTATAAAAAATTTATCACAGCGTATCTTAAAGGGTAAAGCCACTAAGTGTTGATGACGACCTTGAATTACCACCTGATTGGTACTTTCCCCTTCTAACAACATGATGGAACCCCTAAACCCCCAGAGGGCCCCAATAATTCCTCCCATGACTATGATCAAAATAGCCAGATGCACGGCATAAACAGAAAAGTAACTCCAGCGAAATTTGTCCTTTAAAAAGACAATACCTTGGTCTAAATGGTGTTCGGTTATCTTACCCCACTTTTGGCTAACTAGCTGGTATACTCTCTCCTTCAAGTCGCTTTTATTCCCGGGTAAAAACACTTCGGCACTAACCGGCATACGTTTTAATTTCTCAGGATCCACTTCTAGGGGATTTCGCTTGTAAAGCTGCCAAGAAAAGGGAAACCTCTTCCAAGAACAAAAGATCAGGTTGAGGCAAAAAAGAGCCAAAAGGGCTACATACCACCAAGAGTGATAGGCATCATAGAGTTGGAAAAATTTGATGATCTTCCCCCAAAAAGGCCCATACTTTTGCAAATAAAACGCAACTGGTTCCCCTTGGGGTAATACCGTTCCCACAATAGAAGTAGCGGCCAATATTAAGAGTAGAAAGATAGCCAAACGGAGGGAGCTCAAAAATCTTAAAACAGGATTTTTAAACATCTTTTACTCCTCTTTATGGTCTTCCTGTTTAGAAGGACCTTCTTTCCCTTCCTGCAGTGACTTTTTAAAGTTTTTAAGTCCTTTTCCCAGGCCTTCACCTATTTGGGGGAGTTTACCGGCCCCAAAGATCAAGACCATAATCAAAAAAATGAGTAGAATTTCTGGAAGCCCTAAGCCAAACATAAATTTTCCTTTTTGTTTAGATTCGTTTGAAACTAAACCCAACGTGTATTCTTGGCAAGATATTAATCACGAAAGGAAAAATTCTTTCCAATAGGGTAGTAGGACATAGACCCATTTTTTTATTTCTCTTGGACGAGCCTGCTCTCGCTTAGGCCATACGCGGTCCGAGACCACTACTAGGCCCACAATATTTATTTTGTAAAAAGAAGCCACCGCATAAAGGGCCGCCATTTCCATATCTATTAAGTGTACCCTTTCCCCCCACCGGGAACAAAAATCTGGAGTCTCTCGATAAGGGGCATCGGTAGATACCGTCTTACCCCAAAAGGGGGCTATCTTTTTTAAAAGCAAGCTTAAAAAGGGCGAAGATATATGGACAAAACAATCTTTTGGCTGGTAGTAGCGGGAAGTCCCTTCGGCACTAAAGGCCTCCTCCACGGCCCATAAAGACGCCAAGGAGACTTCGGGCCTAAGGGCCCCTGCCCAACCATAAACCAAACATTCCCTAACCCCAGCGGCAATAAGATTTTCTAAGAGCATAACCGCTTGGGGAGCACCCAAGGCAGGACCGACCAACGCCCCTGAAGGGCCATAATAAACATGTGCCCCAAAGAGACGGGTCTTAGAAGGAAAAGATAATTTCTTGCCCCAAAAGGTTAACTCTTGAGGAGTAAGAGTTATTAACCCCTTTGAACCGCAACGAAAACTAGGACTGGGCCTTATTATCCCCTTCATTCAACGTACAGATGGCTTCTTTGAAGGCCTCTATATCTTCTTGATATTCCCTAGCCGGCCTTTCTATTCCACAGGTGAGACACCTCACCCGTGCGTTGGCTCAGCGCCCCACAATTACCGCCGGCCCCCCGCAATAATGACACTTTAGCTCAGCCAAGACAGAGGCTTCTTTTCTTGTATCCACGGCCAACTCCCCTTTAATTTCCTCTTATGTCTTTCTCCCTCCCGAGGGAAACTACTATTACTAAGGGCCCTACTCCTGTTACTCACTCTTCCAGAAGTTCTTCATGTTTACAACGAGGACACATCTTAAAAAGATTTCCCTTGCGACGTTTTTTGACCATAAAAGGGGCCCCGCAAGAAGGACACTTCTCGGCTAAAGGTTCATCCCACAAAATAAAGGAACACTTAGGGGCCTTACTGCAGCGGTAATAAACCTTGCCTTTGCGCGAGCGACGTTTGATCAAGGTGCCCTCACACCCCTCCTCGGGACAGGGAATCCCCGTACTAATAGGACGGGTATTTTTGCATTCCGGGTAACCCGAACAGGCCAAAAACTCTCCAAAACGACCACGCTTTATCACCATGGGACGGCCACATTTTTCACATACCTCTCCTGTGACCTGGGTCTTTTGCACTACCTTTAGTTGTCCCTTTTCGTCGCGCACATAATCACTCGTTTCCCGACACTCTGGATAGCGACTACAGGCCAAAAAGGCCCCTGCTCGGCCTACGCGAATAATCATTTCTGCCCCGCAAGAAGGGCACTTAATGCCTGAAGGCACACCCGCCTTTAAAGAGGCCATTTCCTCTTTGGCCCGAGAGAGGACCTCTTGAAAGGTAGTATAGAAATTGCGGAGTAAAGAGATACGATCGGCTTTTCCTTCTTCTATTCTGTCAAGCTCTTCTTCAAGACGGGCGGTAAAGCCTGTCTCCAGGATATCTGGGAAATGGGCCACCAAAAGGTCATTTACCAGGAGCCCAAGTTCTGTAGGCTTTAGGTGCCCTTTTTCTGGCTCTACGTATCCTCGCTCCTTGATCGTAGAAACAATTTGGGCATAAGTAGAAGGCCGCCCAATACCCTTTTCTTCCAGCGTGCGGATAAGAGTGGCCTCGGTATACCGAGGGGGTGGTTGGGTAAAATGCTGTTTAGGATCAACCTTTTTCAACTCAAGGACCGCTCCAGCTTGTACCTGGGGCAAAGTGGCCTCCTCCTCTTCCTCTTCGGGACGATACAAGATGAGAAACCCTGGATGCAGGAGGACCAAACCGCTGGCCAAAAGGCCATAATCTCCAGCGGCAATCCGTACCTCGGTGCGCTCAAAAAGGGCCTCCTTCATTTGAGAGGCCACAAAGCGCTTGAAAATAAGCTCGTAAAGGGAAAATTCGTCCTTGGATAAATAAGGCTTTACGCTTTCGGGCGTCCTCAGCAACGAGGTTGGCCTAATGGCCTCGTGGGCCTCTTGGGCACTCTTACGACTCTTGTATACCGGGGGCTTAGGAGGCAAGTAATCTTTACCAAAGGTCTGCTCTATGTATTGGCGCGCCTCTTTTTGGGCCTCTGCTGCTATACGCACCGAGTCGGTACGCATATAGGTAATAAGCCCTACGGCCCCCTCCTCACCCAGTTCGATACCCTCATAGAGACGCTGAGCAAGGAGCATGGTCTTTTTGGCTGAAAAGCGCAGACGCCGCCAGGCCTCTTGTTGCAAGGTACTGGTAATAAAAGGAGGCAAGGGCCTCCTGTGTACGGTCTTTTTGACTACCTTTTCGACTAAAAATTTCGCTCCCTCAAGATCTCTTACTACCTTTAAGGCTTCGTCCTGATTCTGGGGACGGAGTTTTTCCCCCCGGAAAGTCTTTACCTTGGCCGGCAAAAGGCCTTTATCAGAAGCCAAAAGGACTTCAATAGTCCAATATTCTTCGGGCTCAAAGGCCTCACGCTCACGCTCACGCTCACAAATCAACCTCAAGGCCACAGACTGCACCCGGCCGGCCGATAACCCACGTTTGACCTTTTCCCACAGTAGAGGAGAGAGGTTATACCCCACTAATCTATCTAAAATACGTCGGGCCTTTTGCGACTCAAATTTACGTATATCAAGCTCTGCCGGATGTTTTAAGGCCTCTTTAATACCCCGTTCAGTAAGTTCGTAAAGCAATAGACGTCTCACAGGCTTGCCCAAAGGCTTGATCTCTTCGGCTATGTGCCAGGCAATGGCCTCCCCTTCGCGATCAGGATCTGGACCAAGGTATATCTCCTTGACCTTCTTGGCCGCCTGTTTGAGCCGGTTTATCACTTGACGTTTGCCCCGAATAACCACATATTCGGGCTCAAAGTCATTTTCTATATCAACCCCTATTTTACTTTTGGGCAGGTCCTTTATATGCCCCACAGAGGCCTCTACAATAAAATTTTTCCCTACTATTTTTTTAATGGTGCGTACTTTGGTGGGCGATTCTACAATGATAAGTCCCTTTTTCATAACTCTATTACCTTCTGAAAAAAATTCCCCGGACTACTTTCCACAAGCCCTTGTAATTCAAAAGCTATCAAAATACCCGAAACCACAGAAACCGCCAGTCCTGCCTTGCGCGCAATTTCATCCAGGTGAAGAGGAATATTATCTAATACTTCCCAAACTTTGGTCTCCTCTGGAGAAAGTGTCAATGGTGGAAGCCTATTTACAGGGCCCTGTTGAGAAACAAAGGCCAAATTAGAAAGCCCTAAGGCCTCTAATACCTGGTCGGGCCGATCTACTAAAAGGGCCCCTTCTCGTATTAACTGGTGGCACCCATGACTGCGATAAGAGAATATAGGACCAGGCACAGCCAAGACCTCTTTACCTTGTTCACCAGCCAAACGGGCTGTAATAAGAGATCCACTCCGGGGACTGGCTTCCACAACCAAAACAGCCTGCGCAAGGGCACTAATTAAACGATTTCGGATAGGGAAATTTTGGGGTCTAGGACGAGTACCCAAGGGGAATTCGGTGAGAATAAGACCCTTTTCCCCTATTTTACAGGCCAAGGAGCGGTTTCCTCTGGGATAGATATAATCCAGGCCTGTACCCAAAACAGCTATAGTAAAACCACCAGCTTCTAAACATGATTCATGGGCAAGGGTATCAATCCCTACAGCTAATCCACTTACTATCTTTACGCCTGCACGTACTATCTCAGGGACCCAATTACGTACCAGACGCGCTCCATAAGAAGTAGCAGCCCGCGAACCTACTACAGCTAAAACAGCTCCATCAAAATGAGGAGTCCCTCTACAAAACAGGATCGGCGGCGGATCAGGTAGGTGTTTAAAGGCCAAGGGATAGGTATCGTCATCCCACGTAATAAAGTAACCTCCTATGGCTCTAAGCCCATGGTACTCCTCTAAAGCCCGGGAAAAGGCCTCTTTGGGAGTCGGTTGAGGCCAAAGAGCCGCGGGTAAACCCGCCCTTTCTCTCTCCGCAGGAGAAGCGGCAAAAAAGGCCTCGGGAGAACCAAAATGCTTCAATATGGCCCGTATCCTTCGTGGGCCACACTTAGGTCTCAAAAACAGGGCCAAAAGCCAAATATTCTTTTCAGGGACGTTTGGAGGCAAGACACTCAAGGGAGATAAAATGAGGATTAATTTTCAAATCGGTATAAGGACCCAATAATTCTTGGGCCAAAGATAAAAAGGGATCTTTAAGGTCAAGCTCAATGCCCTCAAAAGCCAAAGAGACCTCAGGCCCTCTTCCTCCTAAAGAGGTTTGCACCTTGAGAGAACCTTTTGCTTTCGAAAGGGCCGGGACAAAAGACCAAAACAAGGCGCAAAGGCCCTGATTTAGGGGTGCTGGGGGGGCATAAAAAGTAAGCGGCTCTTCAGCCAGCTGAAGTTCTTTTCTTACTTCGTGCTTGAATACCAGGTCCCCTTCCCAAAAGTTGAGTTCCTGCCTTATTAGGTCGTTGAGATCAAGAGTGGTGGGCGTATCTTCCACAGATGTGCTCAGAGATACCAAAATACCCCTCAATCTTTCTATCTGGGAAGAGGCCTGCTCTAACTTTTGCATAATAGTATCTTTTATATCGTCGTCTAAACGATTTACTAAAGACTTTAAGAGTTCAATTTGCATAGATAATATTTGCAAAGGTCCGCTCATGTTATGGATGTGTCCCTGCACCAAAAAACCACATGCTGCTTTACGCAACAACTCCCGAGACGTAATCTCCATGAAAAGATTCCCCCTTTTGTTTTTGACTCCAAAGATCTAAAAAAGCCTCCACCACCTGAGGATCAAACTGTAAACCAGCATTGCGCCTGATTTCCTCTAAAGCCACGTTATGCGGCAGGGGAGGCCGGTAGGGCCGCTCTGAAGTCATGGCGTCATAGGTATCCGCCACCGCAAGTATGCGGGCCAGAAAAGGTATTTCTTCTCCTTGTAAAAGATCGGGATAACCTCGACCATCCCAGCGTTCGTGATGGTGTTTGATAATCAAAACCTCTTCTTTTAAAAGAGAAATATGCCCTACAATTTCGGCCCCGATTAAAGGATGACGCTTAATAACTTCGTATTCTTCTTTTGTGAGTTTACCAGGCTTCAATAAAATATGGTCTTGAATCCCTACCTTACCAATATCGTGTAAATGCCCTGCAAAACGTAAGCTCTCTATTTCTGTCTCCGAAAGGCCTATAAAGCGGGCAAGCTCCAAGGCAAGAGATGTAACGCGTTCAGAATGCTCCTTTGTGTAAGGATCTTTGGCCTCTAAGGCCTTTACTAAGGCCCGTAAGGAATCGTGTAAATTCAAGAATATACTCTCGTAAAGGATAAAATTTTCTACCAGAGGGGAAGCCCTTTCTACAATGAGGGTACAAACAAAGAGGTCTTCCTGATCAAAGGCCTTAGAACGTTCTAACACCAAGGAACCTAAAAATTCACCCCTGACCGAAAAAGGTACCACTAAAAACGACCTTGAATCTCTGCAGGAAAGATACGGCATGTTCTCTAAAGAGGCCTTTACAATCGGGTTGTCTCTATATTCTAACCTAAACTCTGGAGGAGGACCTTCCTGCCCCTCCCAAACAGTAGGAAGTAATACCGAACGACTCAAATCGGCTAGATAGAGCACCCCTTTGTGGGAAGAAGTAAAGTGTAAAGCGAGGTTTAAAATTTCTTGGTAAAGCTCAGAAAGACTGCGACAACCAGTAAGACGATCACTTATAGTAAAAAGGATGGTCTGTTCTCTAATCTTTTGTTTCAATAAGCGGACCAAGGGTTTGGTAAGTTTCTGTTCTGATTGCTCCTTTTCCTCCCTTCGCATTACGTTCTCTAGGGTGTTCTTGAGTTGTTCCATAGTAAAGGGCTTGACTAGAAAATCAGTGGCCCCATTGCGCAAGGCCTCCACAGAAAGATCTATAGAGGGGTAACCAGTCATAAGTATTACAGGGACTCTATAGCCAGCCTGACGGACCATTTTTAATACTTCTAAACCACCAAGCCCGGGCATATTTACATCAAGAAGCATGATATCTATGGGATATTTATACAAAATTTCTAAAGCACGGTAACCATCCGTAGCATCAAAAGGTTCCCACCCTTGAGCTTCCAGGACAAGACGCAAATTCTCTCGAATAAGCTCATCGTCATCTACTATGAGTATACGCCGTTGTTTTTGGTTATTAAGCATTAGCGTACCCGTTCTAAGAGTATTTTTTTTAAGGTCTGGTACTCATCCTCGGCCAAAAATCCCTCTTTACGTAAACGAGCCAATCGCTCCAGTTCCGCCAAAAAATCAGTAGGAGGAACGACCGCCACCCTTTCAGAAGAAAATTCACGTAGGCGAGTATATGCTTCTTTAAGATCGTTTAAGAGCCTACGGTTTTCTCTTTCGAGAAGGATACGAATACAGGCATTTTCTACGCTTACCCGCAATTCTTCCAAATTAAAAGGCTTACGAATATAATCGTAAGCCCCTTCTTTCAGAGCCTGAATAGCGGTTTCTAAGGAGGCATAACCAGTAATGACAATTACCAATATATGGGGACAAAGCCGCTTGGCCTCTTTTAACAACTCTATTCCTCCCATCTCAGGCATACGTATGTCGGTAATAAGCAGATCATAGGAAACTTCTCTCAATGCCTCTAGGGCCTCCTTACCATTGGCGGCCAAATGAATCTCTCGATCTGGATGTCTCAAAGTTTCCGCTAATAAGGCACGAAAAGCCCTGTCGTCTTCGGCTACCAATATTTTAATAGGTTCCCTATGCCCCACTCTAAGATTAGGCCCTTGCCTCAAAAAGAATACCTATCAGCTCGTTGAGTTTCTCTCTCACTTTTAATAACTCCTCAGGAGGAATCTGCCTAATTACCTTGTTGGTCTTGGGATCAATTACCTTTACCACCACTTCATGCGTATCTTTATTTATGCTGAAAACTATCCTTTTTTGCAGCTGGTTTAGACTATCCTGTAAGGTTTCTACTATCCCTTTAAGTTCCTCTTCGCTCCAATTATGTTGGAAATCAGAAACTTTATCAACTTGTTGTAATTTCTGGGGGGGTAAACGCTGATTGTCTTTGTACATCAAGCTATTCTGAGAAGAGGATATTCCCCCGATTTTACCGGAAACCTCGTTTATTTGCATAATTTCACCCCCTTATTTTGGCAAATCTTTCCTACAAAACAATCACTACAAAAATCAATGGTAAATCATCTTCTTGCTTCTTGTCTGCAGCTCCTTTCTCTTTTGCAGGGCTACGCCGGCCAGGGATTCCTCATCGGCCAACACCTCCCTTACCAGGGGTAGGTCTTCAGGGGCAAAGGTCATATTACGCAATAATTGGAAAAGATCTTGTTTTAATTGCAAAAGGACTTTTACTCTCTGGAAATCTTCGTCTTGTAAGGCCTCTCGGCACGAAGCATTAATGTCTTTGAGTTGCTGAAAAATTTCTTTCACCGTCACCTCAAAGCCTCCTTTGGGGCCGATATCTCATAGTTTGTTTTCGGTTTTCCCAAGGTAGGTCTAAAATTTATCTAGTTTTTAGAAATAGGCTTGGGATCTTTATTTTGTAGATATATAGTAAAAATTATGCCCGTATTTAAACGTCCCCACTTTAAACGGCTCCTAGAGTTGGCTAAAAAGGGCAGGATAGCTCCCTTATATCTCTTTCTAGGAGATCCTAAAGTAGCCCAAGAACTTAGTCGGGATCTCGTTTCGACCCTTTCCTCGCAAGGACTTCTCACCGAAGAAATAGATCTTTTCCACAAAGAAGATTATCGTCCCCTAGTTACTGCGCTTAGCGCACCCTCTTTATTGGGGCGCAAAATCCTCTTGGTCAAAGGGATAGAGAAGATCCCTTCTCCTCAGGCCCAAGAGATCTGTAACCTCCTAAGGAGGGCCAAAAACTCCCATTCTCTGATCTTATTATTAGAAGAATTACCTGCTAAACACCCCCTTTTGCTTTTTGCCGAAAAAGAGGCCGTTTTAATCCCCCTAAAAAAGGCCCACAAGGCTTCGGATTTTTTGCAATACGAAATCCCCGAAATGTTGGCCAACCTGGGCAAAAAGATGGACCGACGCACCGGAGAATTGCTCTTAGAGCTTGTAGGTGATGATTTAGCTGCTCTTCGTCAAGAGGTCGAGAAATTAGCCCTCTATGTAGAACCCCGTACCTTAATTACGCCAGAAGATGTCAAGGCCGTAGTTTCCCCTCGACCTGAACAAGCCCCTTTTCAATTAATCGATACACTGTTTAGTGACGGCCCAGAAAGGGCTCTCGGGTTACTAAAACAGCTCGTAGAACAAGGGACTTCTTACCTGGTTTTCGTATCTATCTTAGCCACGTTTTTCAAACGTCTTTGGCTCTTTCAGTACGTGTTAAAGCAAAAGCCTGGCCTTGGTGAAGTGCGCTACCCCCTTTTTAAGACAGAGATTCAAAAGGCCCTCAAGGAAATATGGCCCGAGAGGACGCCCAAGCTCCTTTCTGTACACCCGTACGTACTCTACCGCTTGTTAGGCCCGGCCAAATTAATACCCGAAGGACGCGTCTTAAATACTTTGATAAAATTGGCGGAAATAGATCTGCTCTTAAAAAGTCGTCCTGTCTCGGCCCCAGATCTCTTTTATCGTCTGTTCTGGGAGATAAAAGGCTTCTGAGATCAAGAAAACCGCAGACGATTGAGCACCCATTTAGTCGTTTCGGTAATAGGCACTAACAAAAGGGCGATAAACACTAAGACCAACCATTCGCTACCAGAAAGGGCTACCACTTTCAAAAACGGGTGTAAGGCCTCGATTTCTATTATGAGCACCAACAGAGAAATCTCCCAAATCACGGCCAGATTAAGCCATTTATTACGGAAAGGACCTATTTGGAAGAGGGAAAGGTGATCAGAACGGGCACAGTAAGCCGCTACCATTTCAATGAACACAAAGGCCACCAGTAACATGGTACGCGCTTTGGGTAGTAACAAGCTTGGGTCCAATCCTTCGGGGTTATGGCGCAGATAGTAGACAAAAAGAGGCAATATTATAGCGGTAATACTCAGGGCAATTACCGCAATTAACGTTATAATCCTTGGCGTAAAAATACTTTCGTTAGGAGGACGAGGAGGACGACGCATAAGGTCGGGTGCAGGGGGATCTACCCCTAAGGCCAAAGCCGGTGTGCCGTCGGTGGAGAGATTGATCCACAGGATCTGTATGGCCAATAGAGGCACGGGTAAGCCAATAAAAAAGGTGGAGGTCAAAACCAATATCTCGGCGATATTTGCCGAAAGCAAAAAGAGTAGATATTTCTTGATATTGTCATATATGGCCCGGCCTTCTTTCACTGCTTTCACGATGGTGGCAAAATTATCATCGGTCAAGATCATGGAAGCCGCTTCTTTGGCCACTTCGGTACCGGTAACTCCCATGGCTACCCCAATGTCTGCCCTTTTTAGGGCCGGCGCATCATTTACACCATCGCCGGTCATGGCCACAATCTCGCCGTGGTCCTTGAGGGCCTCCACAATGCGGAGCTTGTGCTCGGGAGATACCCGCGCAAAAATGCGCACCGTCCGCACACACTCCCTGAGCTGCTCGTGGGAAAGTTTTTCTAAATCGTGACCGGTAAGGATTAGAGAAGGATCAGTGCCCTCCAAAAGACCTAATTCCCGTCCAATGGCCGCCGCCGTCACGGGATGATCTCCCGTGATCATGATGACCCGAATGCCTGCCTTTTGACACTCTTTTATGGCCATCTTGGCCTCTTCACGGGGAGGGTCAATCATCCCTTGGAGACCACAAAAGACTAAATCGTGTTCCAAATATTGGTGCTGATGGGAAGAATCCAATTTCTTAAAGGCAAAGGCCATGACCCGCAGGGCCCTCTGGGCCATGGCCCTGCTTTGGGCCAGGATTTTTTTTCGGTCTTTGGGGCCTAACTCAGACACACCATCTTTGTCTAAGAAATATTTACACCTAGAAAGCACCTCCTCGGGGGCCCCTTTGGTAAGGACCCATCCTTGCCCCTCCTTGTCTCTTACTACTACGGTCATTAGCTTGCGTTTGGAATCAAAAGGTATTTCATCTACGCGGTGGTATCCAACGGGAGAAAGACGGGCTTTGAGGGCGGCTACTAGTAAAGCCGCCTCCGTAGGATCTCCAACTATTTTGCCCTCTGACTCAAGGCGGGCATCGTTACAGAGCAGGCCAATCAAAAGCGTCCACCATAAAGGAGACCCAGGAGAAGGGACTACGCTTTTCCCAGCGATCTTGATCTCCCCCTTTATGACGTAACCAGAACCACCTACCGTAAACAATTCCCCACCAGCCCATATTTCCCTTACGGTCATTTCGTTTTTAGTGAGGGTGCCAGTCTTGTCCGTACAGATAACGGTGGTACACCCCAGGGTCTCTACGGCGGGCAACCTCTTAACGATGGCGTGTTGTTTGGCCATACGCGAGACTCCTATGGCCAAAGCACCGGTAACCACAGCGGGTAAGGCCTCAGGGACAGCAGCCACAGCAAGCGATACGCCCCAAATAAACATATCTAACCACGAATATCCTTTGCTTACCCCCAGAATCACCGCCCCCACACAAATGGCCAAAGATATCCCCCCAAGCCAACGACCAATAACCTGGAGGCGTTTTTCTAGAGGAGTAGACTCTTCTTCAATATCTTGCAGGAGGCCGGCTATACGCCCGAATTCTGTATCTTTACCAGTAGAAACCACCACCGCTACCCCGCGGCCATAGGTAACGGTTGTAGAGGCAAAGACCATATTGTAGCGCTCCCCCAAGGGGGCCTCTTGCTCCACTATCCTATCAGCGTGTTTTTCCACCGGAAGCGATTCTCCAGTGAGCAAGGATTCATCAATCTTTAAGTTTACGGCCTCTAGAAGGCGGGCGTCTGCGGCTACTTTATCTCCCGCCGCCAGGATAAGAATGTCTCCGGGTACCACCTCAGGCGCCGGTATCTTTTTTTCGCCCCCCTCTCGGCGCACCGTGGCCTCTGGAGTAGCCATGGCCCTAAGGGCCTCTACCGCTTTGTCGGCCCTCCATTCTTGGATAAACCCCAATACAGCGCAGGCAAACACAATGACGGTAATGACGATGGCATCTAGGTGTTCGCCCAAAAAATAAGAAACCGTAGCCGCCACCAAAAGAATAATTACCAAAATGCTCTTAAATTGATCTAAAAAGAGTTTCCAGGCAGGGGTGGTCTTTGGTTTGGCCAACTCATTGGGCCCAAAGCGTCTTAAACGCTCCCGGGCCTCTTGCTCTGAAAGCCCTTCTACTCTGGTATTAAGGAGCCTTAAGACCTCTTCTTTCGGAAGTGTATGCCATGCCGGTCTTTTCATACCACCAAATTAATCTGGCTGAGGTTTAGTACAAGACCTTTTTAGGTTTACACTATAGCCAAGGTCAAGGATCATTTGTAGATCATCGGCAAGGGCCCTGCCTTTGGTAGTAAGGTAATGGCCCACCATTAAGGCGTTGGCCGGCAAAAGGGCCCAGGCTTGTAAGTCGCGAAGATTATATTCACGCCCTCCACAGACTCGTATGGCCTTATCGGGCAACAAAAAACGCAAGACCACCAAAATAGCTAAGGCCTTTTGGGGCGTAAGGAAAGAGGCCCTTTCTAGAGGAGTTTGGGCAATGGGGTGCAGAAAGTTTACCGGCACCGAATCTGGAGAAAGGGCTTTTAGGGTGTAAATAAACTCGAGGATCTGTTCGTCGCTTTCTCCCAGGCCCCAAATTCCCCCACAACACAGGGAAAGACCGACTTCCTTTACTAATTCTGCTGTACGCAGGCGATCTTCCCATTGCTGAACCGAAACAATCTGCGGATAAAAAGAGGCTGCGGTCTCCAGGTTGTGATGATACCGCGCAAGCCCAGCTTCTTTTAAGGCTTCTAATTCTTCACGTCCCAGCTGACCAAGACTGGCACAAATTTTTACTTCCGGAAAGGCCCTTGTGGCCTGTTGGATGGTGGCCAACAGCCTGTCAAATTCTCTAGGAGAAAGGCGCACTCCACTGGTGACAAAACTGAAACGGTCTATCCCTTGCTCTTTGGCCCAGGCCACTTTAGCCAATAATTCAGCCTCAGACAGCAAAGGATAAGTCTCCACCTTGGTAGGCCAAAAACGTGACTGGGCACAGAATTTACAGTCCGAAGGGCATTGTCCGCTTTTGGCGTTCACGATGGCACATGTTTCGATGTGTTTTCCAAAGTAGAGCTCTTTTAGGCGACGGGCCTCTTCAAGCCACGGCCAAAGGGGAACTTGCCCCTTTAACAAGGCCAGCAATTCTTCCTCTCTGATATTTGCCATAAAGGTCTCCTGTTGTCGGAAATTTTTGTGTTTCCCTAACCAAGGGTCTTTGTTAATTATCTTCCTAATACAGCATAGGAGGAGCAACCATGGCCAGACCTGAATGGTCTAAAGAAAAGGTCCTCTCTTTAGATCGAAAGCATATTTGGCACCCCTTTACCCAGATGAAAGACTACGAGACCCGCGACCCAGTAATTATCACTAAGGCCCAAGGGGCCTTTCTCTATACCATAGAGGGCCTCAGGCTGTATGATACCATCTCTTCGTGGTGGACCAACGTCCATGGGCATCTACACCCGCACCTAGTAGAGGCCATCAATAAGCAACTTGAACTTCTAGATCACGTCAATTTTGCCGGCTTTACACATCCTTACGCTACCGAAGTAGTAGAAAGGCTGAAAAAATTCCTACCCCCCGCGCTCTCGCGTTTCTTTTTTTCGGACAATGGTTCCACGGCTGTGGAAGTGGCCTTAAAAATGGCCTTCCAATATTGGCAAAACCGAGGTTTTGCGCAAAAAACCCGCTTTGTATGTATTAAGGAGGCCTACCACGGGGACACCATTGGGGCCGTAAGTGTAGGAGGAGTGGATCTTTATCATCAGCTATACAAGCCCCTTACCTTTAAGACCTTTCGTACGCGTGCCCCTTACTGCTATCGTTGCCCTGACAATCCCCCACAGGAGTTCACCAAGGAAGCCCCTTTGCCACCTTGCTCTTTAGCCTGTCTTGAAGAATTAAAAAATATATTTGCGCAACACGCCCAAGAGATTTGTGCCGTTATAGTGGAACCAAGGCTTTTGGCCGCGGGGGGTATGATCGTCTACCCTGTAGAATATTTAAAGGGCCTGGTAGAGCTGGCCCACCAGTACGAAATATTGGTCATTTTTGACGAGGTAGCCACGGGTTTTGCCCGCACGGGGACCATGTTCGCTTTGGAACAAGCCCAGGTAGTACCCGATATAATCTGCCTGGCCAAGGGACTAACGGGCGGTATGCTCCCCATGGCCCTTACCGTGGCCACAGAAGAGATCTATCAGGCCTTCTATGCGGATTATATGGAAGGCAAGACCTTTTTCCACGGTCATTCCTTTACCGCTAACCCTATCGCCTGCGCGGTCTCGGCCGCCAGTCTAGCCTTGTTTGAAGAGGAAAATCCTGTAAAAAAGGGCGCCCCCTTGAGGAAATATTTTCACAAACGCCTTATTGAACTCTTTGCCGACGAACCTTATGTGGGGGATATACGCTACCTTGGTTACGTAGGGGCCTTAGAACTGGTAGCCAATCGCCGGAAAAAAACGCCCTTCCCCCCGGAAAAGCGTATCGGGTTTCAGATCTACATGACCTCTCTTAATCATGGCCTCGTATTACGCCCCTTGGGAGACGTGATCTATTGGTTTTTACCCTATTGCCTTTCTACCGAAGATATCGACTCCATCCTTATGGAGAGTAGAAACACGATACGTGAGGTACTTTTAAAGGAGCTCTAGGTGGACAAAGACGTATACGCCTCCTTTGCGAGAGAATTAGAAGATTTAGACGCAAAAGGTCTAAAGCGCAGGCTTGTCTTAGTCGAGAAGCGAAAGGGCCCTTGGATACGTATAGGGAAACGTTGGTATCTAAATTTGGCCAGTAACGACTACCTAGGGCTGGCCCAAAAGGGCCTTGATTTAGAAGCAGATGACTCTTTGGGGTTAGGGGCTGGGGCCTCCAGGCTACTTGCCGGCAATCATCGGTGGTATAAAGAATTAGAAGACACCTTAGAGGATCTATATAACCGGCCCGCCCTGGTATTTGGAAGTGGCTATTTGGCTAATACAGGTGTAGTTTCGGCCTTGGTAGGCAAGCAAGACGCTGTATTTGCCGACAAATTAGTCCATGCCAGCCTTATAGATGGTATCAGACTCTCCAGGGCTACCTTATATCGCTTTCCCCACCATGACCTGGATTCTCTGGCCTGGTTATTGAAAAAAAAACGAGCCCTTCACCGCCGTGCCCTTATAATAACCGAAAGTCTCTTTAGCATGGATGGAGATATACCTGATCTTCCCACCCTGATCGCGCTCAAAGAAGAATACAAGGCCTTACTGCTCTTAGACGAAGCCCATGCCGTAGGTGTCTTTGGGCCCAAAGGGCTTGGGATCGCCGAAGAATTAGGATTGAAGGCCAAAGTTGATCTTTTAGTGGGCACCTTTGGTAAGGCCCTAGGGAGTTACGGGGCCTTTGTTATCACGAATAAAATTTTACAAGAATATCTCCTCCATCGGGCCAGGTCTTTTATTTTTTCTACGGCTCTGCCCACTATAGTAGTAGCACGCTCTTTATGGGGGCTCAAAAGGGCGGTTATGGCCCAAAAAGAAAGGACACACTTGCGCCACCTGGCCACCAAACTACGCAAACATTTACGCACTATAGGCCTAAAAGTGCCCTCTAAGGGCTTAGCGTCCCAAAGCCCCATAGTGCCCGTTATAGTAGGGTCTAACCAAGCCGCACTTAAACTAGCAAGAGATCTATACCAAAAAGGATTTTTCGCTCCGGCCATAAGGCCCCCCACGGTACCACCCCATACGGCAAGAATACGTCTTTCGCTCACAAGCGATATGGATTGGGATAACCTGGCTCCCGTAATAGAAATTTTTAAAGGCCAACTAAAGTATTCTAGCCCTTGATCCGCTTGATTTCTCTTAAGGCCGAGACAATTACCTTTAGCGCAGAGTGCAGTAGAACTACTATCAACCCTAGAGCCACGACCAAATCTGGCCAAGAAGCCCTGGTAAGCCATACCCCCCCAGCAGCCACGAATACCGATATGTTGGCCAAGACATCATTGCGAGAACATTCCCAAACCGAACGCATATTTATATCCCCGTGTCGATGGCGCCACAAAAGAAAGACGGTAAGGCTATTGCCCAGGAGGCCTAAAAGGCTAAAAATACCCATTATTTGGAAAATAGGCACCTGAGGGTTCATAACCTTGACTATAAGCTGCATGCTTACGGTAACCGCAGCCACCAAAATTAAGAGCCCTTTTAAAAGGGCTACTCTGGCCTTAAACAGGGGACCCCTTTTTACCGCATACAAACTCAGGGCATAGGTGAAGGCATCACCCAGGTTATCAACACTGTCTACTAACAAGGCGGAGGAATGAGCAAAAAAAGCCGCTCCTACCATGACCAGAAACATAAAAAAATTGATCAGTAAGGCCCCTTTGAGGGCCTTAGAGGCCCTCTGGACCTGCTCTGGATCAAGTATATCCCCTTCTAAAGGCTGGTGCTCCATTATTTAGACTCCCTTATCCAATAGCGATGTAAAAATATTGTCAAAAAAATGTAACCAGAGAAATTCAATTCCAGCAAAACATTTTCCGATTATCCAAGGAGAAAAATAATTTCTAGAGGATGCCAATGAACATAATGGAAAAGATAGAAGATTCTTTAGTTACATTTTATCAACCGATATATTCTCTTAAGAAGAAAGAAGTTTTGGGATACGAAGCTCTATCTAGATTTAAATGGAATAAAAAAATAATTAACTACCCAGAGTTATTAAAAATAATGGGCGACAAAATATCTAAAGCTGATCTAGATTGGATATGTAGAAAGAAAGCTATTTTAAATTATCACCAAAAAGGTAAATTACTTTTTATTAATATATCTGCTGATAATATAGCAGAAAGTAAAAATTTTAAGCTTGGATTAACTCAAAAATACTTAAATGAAAAATGCTTATCGTGCGCACAGGTAGTTTTGGAAATAACAGAAGCAGAAAAAGTTCACGATAAATATGCTTTATTAGATATACTAAAATACTACAAATCTTGTAATTTTAAACTCGCTCTGGACGATTTTGGAACAGGATATAATACCATAGATATGTTATTAGATCTAGCAGAAGATATAGATTATATAAAATTACCTATCCAAATAATTGATAGCGTATCGAAAAGTTTTGTAAAATATGAATTAGTAAAGACTTTTAGAGAGATAGCCCACAGTCTAGGCATAAAAATAATATGTGAAGGGGTAGAAAAAGAAGAAGACCTTAAAACCCTTATAGATTTAGGAACAGATTATATACAAGGTTACCTTTTAGACAAAGAAATACCTTATTACAAATTGGCTAATAACGACGAAAATAAATACAAAAAGAAGATAATATCATTCACTCCAAAAAAGTTTAATCTATTAAATAATATAAAGAAATGGACACATCCACTAAAAGTTGTCTCTTTAAAACCAAATGAAAAAATAGGAACTTTACTACAAGTTGTTGACAAAAATTGCATTAACGATAAATATATCTTATTAGATACTGGGGGAAGTAAGTATATTTTTAATTTATGGGAATTTATTAAATTAAGAAGTAATTTCATAAAATTCAATCTTATATGGTTAAGAACCATAGATTGGCTTATAAAGAATCACCAAACCATTTCATATCATTTATTAGAAGATATAAACTCAAAACAAATATTTGAAATATATGAGTTAACCAGCATACTGGAAATAGCATTAATTTTTGAAAAACAAAACAAAGAGGCAATATTCATTAAAGACGGAGAAAACCAATATTATTATATGCA